>Ga0247822_10000776_pt1 | contig 18168 bp, 14 predicted proteins | sample 13C_Cellulose_Da_FD_192423 | JGI IMG/M metagenome (GOLD analysis project Ga0247822, IMG submission 192423) | Soil microbial communities from agricultural site in Penn Yan, New York, United States - 13C_Cellulose_Day30 | ecosystem: Environmental > Terrestrial > Soil > Agricultural land | place...
GGCGCGCGACGGCCGCACGCTCGCGCACATCGATCAGCCCGCCGCGCGCCTGGTCGTCGCCGATCACGGCGCCCGCGCCCTCGCGATCGCGCCGCGCGGTCAGGTCCATCGCATCGCGCGGCTCGATCTGGTCGAGCGTCGGGGCGCGCACTGGTGCGACGCCGAGCTCGATCATACCGCCTCGACGTACGACGGTGATCTCTGGCTCGTCACCCGCGGGCGGAAGGTGCTCGCCATCGACACCACGGCATCGCGGTGGCGCGCCGCCTGGGGGATCGAGCTCGATCATCCGCACGCGCGCGCCACCGTTCGCCGCGACGGCGACCGGTTCGCGCTCGGCGTGCACGACGGCGACGATCTCGAGCACTGGTACTACGAGGGCTTCACGTTGCGCGCACGCAAGCCGTGGCAGCGCAGCGGGGTCGCGCGGTCCGAGCACGTCACGCCGTGGCCGCGGCACAAAGACGAGCTCCCGTTCGTGGTCCGCGACATCGAGCATCCGAGCCTCGCTGTCGAGATCGCCGGCGATCTCGCGGCGACGCACGTGGCGGCGCACGTGTCCGTCTGCAAGCTAGGTGGACGCGCGCTCGCCGCGCTCTCGCTCGAAGGCGCGGCCACCGCGAGCATGCGGCTGTCCGGGACGTTGCTCACGATCGGCGATGACCGCGGCCGCGTCCTCGTGATCGACCTCGCGCGTCCCGGCGTGCGCCTCGATCTCCGGACCGCCTGAGCCCGATCCGACCGGCCGGACCGGCTTCATCCGAACAGCTCGTTCATCACCCTGGAGCGATAGTCGAAGATCGCACGCAGCCGGTGCTGGACGAACGCGCGGTGCGCGAGTCTGCCGAACGGGCCCATGCCGATCTCGTAGAGCACGAGATCTCGGATCTCCGTCCCACCGTCGACGCTGTGGAACGTGTGCGTGTGGTGCCACAGCTTGTACGGGCCACGCTCCTGCACGTCGATGAACCGCTCGTCAGGCTCGTACGCAGCAATCCTCGTGAGCCAGCGGACGGGGACACCACTGATCCGGATCCGGTACTCGATCCGAGCACCTACCTTCATCTCGATCGGCAACGGGCTGACGATCGTGAACCCGACCGAGCTGGGTGTGAGGCGTTCGAGGTTGGTCGCGTCGGCGAAGAACGCGAACATTTGAGAACGCGGCGTACGAACAATCTGCGAGTGCTCGAGGCGGTACATGTCTTGGAACCAGCGTTAGAGGACGGCCGCGTTCAGGTACGTGGCGAATGTTACCCACGCGAGATACGGCGCGAGGAGCAGCGCGGCGCTCCGGCTCGTCCGCGCGAACACGATCATCACGCCGACGATCGCGAGCCACAGCGCGCCGATGTCGATCAAGGAGAGGTCGGGACGATGGAGACCGAAGAACAGGTACGACCACGAGCCGTTGAGCACGAGCTGGAGCCCGAACAGGGACGCGCCGAGCACTCGGTGCCGTGGCCTGGCGCGGAGAAACAGCCACAGCGCGACTCCCATCGCGGCGTACAGGATCGTCCACACGATCGGGAACACGAAACCGGGTGGCGTCAGCGATGACTTGTCGAGGGCCGCGTACCACGCATCCGGCTTGAAGCGACCGCCGATGAGACCGGGCACGAAGCTCACCGCGATGCACGCGATCAGCAGCGTGCCCTTGCCCGTGATCGCCCGATGCCTCGGTAGCGCGGTTGTCGTCATGACTCACTCCGATCACGCTGCGCGAACGACCGGATCCAACGCAGCACGTAGCTGGTGGCGCGCGCGGTGAGCGCGCACTTTTACATTTGCAATGCTGATGCCGAGGAGTCTCGCTGTCTCGAGCTCGTTCGCGTCGGCGCGGGAGAGGAGAACGTCGCGGTATGCCGGCCGGAGCTTCGCGATCTCGCTGCGCACCAGCGCGTCCAGCTCGGCATCGGCCACCGCCTGCTCCGCCGACTTGTGAGGATCGGGCAGGTCGAGTCCCGACACCTGCACGTGAACCCGAGCCCGCTTGGCTCGACGAAGAAAGCTGAGGGCGGTCGTCGTGGCGATCCGATACAGCCAGGTACGAAACGCCGACTCACCGCGGAAGCTCTCGCGGTTGCGATGCGCGAGTAGGAGCGCATCCTGGGCAACGTCCTCTGCGTCGTCGTCAGAGCGGACGATCCGGCGAGCGACCGCATAGACGCTTGCCAGCAACGAGACGCTGCTCGACTACCTGCTCGCGGGTGATGTCGTGGGTACGCGCGGTTTTCTGCTGGCGCGGCACCTCGCCGGCACCTCGCTCGCAGAGGTCGCGGATGGTCCGCTGCGTGAGGCGATGGAGACGATCGGAGAGCTCTGGCACGGCGGCGACCGCGGCATCTTCGTGGAGCATCGCGCGACCGATACCTGCATCCAGGCGATCGCATATCTGCGAACCTTGATCGACCCGCCCGAGAACGCGCCGCTCGCCGTCGGGGGCGTGCCCGAGGACGACACCCACATGTTGCAGTCGCTGGTCGCCGCGACCGTGCTCGCGTCCGTCGGCTTTCGCGTCGTCAACCTCGGTGCCGATACGCCCCTCGCGGCGTTCCAGCACGCCATCGACCATCATCATCCGCGGCTCGTCTGGGTGAGCGCTTGCATGCCGGTGCACCCGGCGCGCGCGAAGGCGATCAGTCGCTGGTTGTCGTCCCTGTCGTCATCGGTCGCGACCGTGGTTGGTGGGCGCCACTCCGAAGCGCTCGTCGCGCGCGGCGTCGTGCACGTCGCGACCATGTCCGAGCTCTCGGCGTATGCGACGGCGCTCCTGTCGCCGCACGGCGTCGCGCGTTGAGCCGTCTACGAACCCCCTTGCCTTGCCGGGCCGGCCGTCCTGGCCGCCCGAAACGTGTCAGCTCCGTCGCATTTCCGGATCCCCGAGAAGCGACGCAACCTTGCGTCGCGGCGATGAAATCGGCCCCCGCGCCTGGCGTCATTCGACCTCCTCGATCCCCGATCCGCCAGCAACTCGAGTAGCCGCCTTCGCCCATCCTACCGAGATCATGAGTGCGCACGGTCGTGCGCGATTGGCGCCGAAGTTGCGGGTTGCGGCCCCATCATGCGGATCTGCGCGGCCACTCGAGTAGCCATCTTCGCCTCGCTCTCCCTCGCGGGCCTCGCGGGCTGCGAAGAGGAGTTCAAGGTCACCCCGCTGTACAACCACGCCAACTCGCGCGTGGTGATCGAGGTTACCCGCGAGCTGGAGAGCAGCGAGCAGCTGTTCGTCCGCGCCCGCCGCGGCAGGTTCGGCCAGCTCGACTGCGCCAAGCTCGCGCAGGAGATCGAGCCGGTGGCCGACACATCGGGTGAGCGCATCGACGGCCCGATCGTCGACCAGAAGCTCACCGTCCCGTTCTACGCGGGCGAGGAGTGGATGGATCCGACCCCGGAGATGATCGCGCAGGCCGAGCAGGGCACGGACTCGATCATCGACGTCTGCATCATGGACGGCAGCAAGATCGTCTGGCAGGTCGAGCGCGACCTCTTCCAGGCGTGGGACTCGGCTCGCCTGGAGGGCATCGGCGGCAAGGCCGACGACCCGAGCGGCGAGCAGCGCATCAACAGCCCCGTCGGCTACGGCGAGAAGTGCATCAACGAGCTCGGCGAGATTCCGTTCTTCGAGAAGCTCGGAGATGGCGAGTACTCGACGTACAACTGCCTCGATTCGACGCCGATCCCGATGACGGTCACCGGCGCGGACGGCACGGTCGAGGCGCCGCAGACGGGCACCGTCGCGAAGTGCGACAACCCGCAGTACATCTACTCGCTGTGCGAGGCCGGCCCGCGCGTCGCGAGCCGCATCAACGAACAGGGCACGCGCTGGGTGCTGCTCTGCCGCAAGAGCATCGGCGGCTACGCGTCGAGCGAGTACAACGACATCGCGATGATCGGGACGAACCCGTTCACCGGGAAGACGTGCTTCTTCCAGAACGCGCTCTATCAGAAGAAGGACGGCAGCAAGGTCCCGCACCCGGCCGACAAGGAGAAGTCGGCGAACCTGTGGGCCGGCGTGCACGGCGGCCTCGGCTCCGGCATCCAGTGCTCGAGCTGCCACGACGCCGACGCGTTCATCCACAGCCCGTGGATCGACGGCGCGAAGGACTCGAACGGCCGTCCGATCGTGCCGAAGATGGGCGTCGATCCTGACTTCGCACTCGGTGCGAACGACACGCCGTACGCACTCGTCAACCGTCGCGGTCAGGGCTGGACGATGAACAAGATGATCACGGCGCCCGAGGCCGACGCGTGCACCAAGTGCCATCGCATGGGCGATGGGCGGTGGAAGACCTCGTGGCTCACCCGCCTCGAGGGCGAGGACAGCGCGTGGAACAACATCACCACCGAGCACGGCCTCAAGCCGGAGAACAAGTACTGGATGCCGCCCGACCACACGTTCGCGTCGGACGCCGAGTACGCCTCGTCGGCGTACAAGGCGGCGCTGGACTTCATCCAGTCGTGCAGCGGCGCCGCGTGCGGCCTCAAGGACATCCCCGAGACGCTCGGCTCGACCGAGGGCGGCGGCAAGCTCCGCAACCCGGTGGACCTCGGCGACGACGCGCTCGCGGCGAAGGCGGCCGGCCTGCTCGGCATCGACGGCTCGTCGTCGCGCTGCACGCAGTGCCACACCGCCACCAACAGCACGATGAACATGTGGCGCGAGGAGACCGATACGGCGCTCGCGACGTGCCTCAAGGACGCGGACGCGACCGGCACGGTGCACAACGAGACCAGCGCGCCGGTGCGCGTCGAGAACCGCGAGTTCAAGGTCCTCGGCCCGTTCGAGGTCGCGGCCGGCTCGCACTTCGAGGTGAGCATCCAGGGCACCGGCGACATCGACCTCTACATCAAGCGTAACGGCGAGGTCAGCAAGGACTCGTACGACTGCCGCCCGTTCGCGCAGAGCTCGACGGAGAAGTGCGACAAGACGATGTACAACGCGGCCGGCCCGGCGAAGTTCTACATCGGCCTCAACGGCACGCAGGACGGCTCGGTGAAGATCACCACGAAGTACGCCGAGCCGCTCGCCAACGCGATGGCGGCCAAGGACCGCGTGAACTGCTTCCGCCTCGAGCCTGGCCGCGCGGACTCGCCGTTCGTCCCCGCGAAGCTCGGCATCTTCGCCGCGGCGTCGCACCTGGGGTGGTTCCAGGACACGTTCAAGACCGCGTACCCGGCGGACGAGGGCTCGAACAACGCCGATACGTGGGCGCTCAACTACGGTGGCTTCAAGAACCGCGTGTCGATGCCGAAGGGCAACCACCCGCGCCTCACGCAGGAGGAGTTCGACATCATCGCCGAGTGGTTCGAGCGTGGCCTGCCGCGCCTGAGCTCGTACCTGCCCGCCGATGCGAACCCGACCTCGTGCACGCCCAGCATCTCGTCGGAGATGATGGCGCACCAGACCGCGATGCAGACTCAGGGCTGGACGGCGCGTAACCGCCAGGCCGGCATGAACATGTACGGCTGCAGCGGCTCGACGGACCCGCGCGCGTGCCTCGGCTCGGTGCCGAACGCCGAGGGCAAGTCGTACGGCGCGGGCTGGGCCAAGACAGGAACGCTGCGCGTCCTCCGCGAGCTCTCGTTCGGTACCTACTACTGGATGCGCTCCTCGCCGGACGGCCGGTTCGTCGCCAACGGCTCGACCAGCGGTGACGGCGGGGTCATCTCCGACCTCCAGACCAACAAGGACATCACCGTCGAGGCGGCGTACGACCCGGGCTTCTTCCCCGATGGCCGCGGCTGGATGTTCCAGGGCACGCCGATCGGCGCCGCGCTGTGCACGATGTCGCTCCTGACCTCGAACCCCAACAGCATCGACTTCAGCGAGTCGGCGTGCAGCTCGGTCGGCACGATCAGCCTCTACCAGCACCTCGGCGCGGGCCTCGGCGGCGCGGACTACTTCGCCATCAACAGCCAGTTCACGTCGGATAACCCCAGCGCGGGCGAGAGCTCGGACCCGGCCGCGGAGTTCGGCTCGTCGGCGGAGATGTCGTTCACCCCGATGGTGTTCGACGGTGCGCACTACGTTGGCAAGTCGCCCGCCACGATCTCGACCCCGTACGAGGGCGACAGCGTGCTCTCGCCGTCGACCTCGCTCGTGATCAGCCGCTTCGGCAACGAGGACGCTCACCTCGGCTACATCGTCCGCAAGCTGACGATGACCCCGAACGGCGCGTCGTTCTCGGTGACCAGCCAGGAAGTCGGCCGCTACTGCACCGAGGGCAGCAAGCCGTCCATCTCGTTCGACGAGAAGTACTTCGTCACCCACGACTACGTCGACGCGAACGACTATGCGGACTACGGCTTCGCCTCGGCGAGCGACCCGAAGTTCCAGGAGATGATGGACAAGGGCACCGCGAACATCATCATCGTGAACATGCTGACCGGCGCGCGCACTCGCGTCACCAACATGAAGCCCGGCCAGTTCGCGCTGTTCCCGCACTTCCGCTCGGACGGCTGGTTCTACTTCCTCGTCCGCGACACCAACACGGACAAGGAGTACGCGGTGGCGTCGGACGCCGCGCTGACCGGCCTCTGAGGAGTATCATCGGGGAGCATGCGCCGCTCGCTGCTCCTCGTGCTCCTCGCCGCGTGCGGTCCCGATGACAAGACCGACGCGTGCGACCTGAGCTCGACCACGACGAGCATGGTCCAGGTGCAAGACCGCAAGGCGATCGGGCTCGCGGCGCCGTACGCGCCCGACCTCGGCCTCGCGGCACGCGACGAGGAGCTGCGCACGTCGATCACAGCGAGGCGGCAGGCGGCGTGGGCCGCCGTCGAGAAGGTGCTCGCTCCGACGCCGCTCGGTGACCCGCGCCTCGCGGACAGCTTCGGCAGTCAGCCGGCGATCCCCGCGTGGGGTACCTGGTACGGCAAGGATGACTTCGCGCGCGTGTTCAAGAAGCTGTACCGCGATCTCGGACCTGCCGGCAGGCGCGCGCGGTCGCCGATCGATCCCGCGGCGGGGCTCGCGTGGGGCGTCAATGCGCTCGACGAGCTGCCCGAGTGGCCCGAGCAGCGCTACCTCGACTACCTCGCGACGATCGATACGCAGGTCGAGGCGAACGGGCTCGGTGGCGCGTCGCGCGTCGGCTACAGCACCGGCGCGATCTCGCATCTGCTGAACAGCTACGCGAAGCAGTACGCGTGCAGGAGCGGGGCGGATCCCGATCCGTTCGACGCGAGCGCGGTGCGCACGGGACAGCCGGTCACGCAGTCGGATGCGATGGAGCTCGCGAAGTGCGACTGGAAGCTCCTCGGTCCATTCCAGGCGGGCGACGGCGAGGTCGTCGTCACGTCCGCGGGCGACGGCGATGTCGACCTGTACGTGCGACGGGGTGAGGCGCCGGATCCATCGAGCTACGACTGCAAGGCGAGCGGGGACACCAGCGACGAGCGATGCACCGTCGACGGCGGCGGCCCGGTCTACGTGGCCGTGTTCGGCGCGGCGGCGAGCGCGGTGACCATCGACGTCGCGTACGTCGCCGAGGACGTGCTCGAGCCGGCGTGCCTCGACGGCGAGATGCCGCGCGACGCGGTGGTGGTCAAAGCGGACTGGCGGCGCCAGCTGCAGACCGGCGAGCTGATGCCGCTGTACCTGACGTCGGGTGCGCGCATGTCATCGCGGTTCGCGAGCGACTCGACGTGGGTCGCCGACGGCAGCGCGAGCCCCGGCCCCGACAAGATCTACACGGTGACCACGTCGCTCGGGCAGACGTTCCGGCTGCCGGGCCTCCACATCATGAGCAAGGAGCTCGATCACTGGGTGTGGATCACGCTGTGGTGGTCGGCGGATCCGGACTCCGATTTCGGCGCGGATCGGCCGGCGTCGATCGCCGCGCTCGGGCCGTGGCGCAACTACAAGATGTGCGTCACCACCCAGTACCTCGAGGGCGATCCGGATCCGCGCGGCGGCTTCAGTGGCTCCCTCGGTGATGCGATCGCGGCGGTGCACGGCGGCGTCGGCGCACCCTCGTGGTGCTCGAATCCGTACCTCGAGAATGGTACCGGCAACGCGGCCACCAACTGCATCGGTTGTCATCAGCACGGCGGCACCGCGCTGCGCCCCGAGGAGATCCTCGCGAACAAGCCGCACTTCGGGACGACGCGCATCCGCAACAACTTCTTCACCGACTATCTGTGGGTGATCAAGGGCGGCGCGGGCGAGGAGCTCTCGGCGGTGGTGCAGGATGAAGTCGACTACTGGGACGCCTCGGATCCGTGATCTCGCGCGCTGTGCAAGGCTCGTGCAGCGACGAGTAGCGCACAGCGGACCTAGCGCACCGCAGGATCCCCTCGCTAGGATTTCGGCATGCGGAATCTATCCACTTGCTTGCTCGCGATGACCACGCTCGTCTCGCTCGTCGGTGCCTGCTCCGATGATGAGATCGACTCCGACGAGGCAGCGCGCCGCGCGTACCTCGGGCTCGATGCCTCGATCGGCAAGTCCATCACCCTGGGGTTCCAGGGCTTCAACGCCGCGAGCAGCGCGAACATCGATCCGCAGATGACGACCGGCACCGCGCCGAACGGCTCCGGTACGCTGACGATCAGCGGACAGGTCGACCAGGGCTCGTCCAGCAACAAGGGCATGCGCCTGTATGTCGCGATGGTCGACTACTCGGACGGCCCGTTCGTGATCGATGACGACGGCAATACGATCGAGATCTTTTACGACACCGCCGCCGAGCAGACGGCGCAGCCATTCCTCTCGATGATGCTCAAGTCCATTCCGACCGGGACGATCGAGGGGACGCTCGTGGGTGACTATTTGCTGAGTGGCGCTCTGGAGGGCGAGATCACGCTGAATCTGACCTTCAACGGTCAGATGCAGGGCACCAGCCAGCAGGATGTGACGCGCGTGCCCGGCTCGACCACGGTCACCGGCACCGCGACCAACTCGGACGGCGGCGTTTACAACGTGAACGTGACACTCTAGGGAGATGGACGAGGACGAGGAAGGGCCGGACGACGAGGACGAGGACGAGGACGACGACGATCGCGACGACGACGATCGCGACGACGACGATGAAGACGGTGAGGACGAGCCCGAGGACGAGGACGAGGACCGGAACCGCTACGTCACTTCGAGCGAGCGTTGATCAACGCGCGTAGCAGCTGCGCGTCGAACGGCTTCTCGATCCATTGATTCGGGACGCGATCGAGGAAGTGGCGGGCGGCCGGCGTGAACGCGCCGCCGGTGAGGAAGATGATCTTGTCGGCCTGTCCGAGACCGGTGAGCTCGGCGTGGAGCTCCATCCCGGTCATCTGCGGCATCATGAGGTCGCAGACGATGACGTCGTAGCGCTCGCCGCTCCGAATGCGTTCGACGGCCTCCATCGCGCGTGTCACCGCGGTGACGTCGTGGTCGCGCGCGAGCAGGCGGCGGATCGCGACGCCGATCATCGCCTCGTCGTCGATGACGAGGATGCGCGCGCGGCGGAGGGCGATGCCCGGCGACGAGATGCGCGCGGTCGCCTCGGTCTCCTCGAGAGCGATCGGCAACGTGACGCGGAACATGGTGCCCTTGCCTCGCGTGCTCTCGACCTCGATCGTGCCTCCGAGGCTGGTGACGATGCGATGCGCGATGGCGAGCCCGAGGCCCGTCCCCTCGCCCTGCGGCTTGGTGCTGAAGAACGGCGTGAACAGCCGGCGCAGCGTCTCGGGTGACATCCCGGCGCCCGTGTCGCGCACCTCGACGACCGCCATCTCGCCAGCGCCTCGACGCGAGGTCACGGTGATCGTATTGCGCTCCGCTCGGCCCTCGGGGATCGCCTGCGCGGCGTTCACGATGAGGTTGAGGAACACCTGCCCGAGCCGCGACTCGGACCCGCGCGCGAGCAGGCCGTCCTCGTACTCGGTCACCAGCCGCGCCCGGTGGCGGATCTCGTTGCGCGCCATGCGCAGCGTCGACTCGAGCATCCCTCGCAGATCGACCGCGCGCAGCTCCTCCTCCTCGGCGCGGGAGAAGATCTTGAGGTCGCGCACGATCTGGCGCACGCGATCGGCGGCGACCCGCGCGTCCTCGAGCATCTCCTGCAGGTCCTTGATGTCGGCGTCCTGGAGCGACCGTCCGTCACCGAGCGTCGACGTGATCATCTCGACGTTCGCGAACACCGCGGCGAGCGGGTTGTTGATCTCGTGCGCGACACCAGCGGCGAGCATGCCGACCGACGCCATGCGATCGGAGATCAACAGCTGCTCCTGCGCGGCGCGCTCGCGCGAGATGTCGTGGAACACGGCGATCGCGCCGTTGATGCCCGAGGCGTGGCTGAATGGTCGAGCGGTCACCCGCATGAACCGTGCGTCCACGGAGCCGCGCGGACGGACGAACAGCTCCTGGCGATCGATCGCTTCGCCGCGCAGCGCGGAGGGCAGGGGCTGCCGGTCGCGCGGCACCTCGGTCACCTTGTCGGGCAGGAGCAGATCGAGCCTTCCATCGAGCGCATCGAGTGTGCGGTCGGTCGGCGACACTCCCAGCAGCTTGGTCGCCGCGGGGTTCGCGGCGAGCACGCGCTCGCGGTCAGCGACGATCACCGCGTCGGGAACACTGTCGAGCACGACGCGCAGCAGCCGCTCGGACCGTTCGATGTCATCGCGCCGGCGATCGAGCTCGGCCGCGGTCTCGCGCTCGCGACGACGCACCTGGGCGGCGCTGCGGGCCCGCTCGATCGCGGGACCGAGCCGCGCGAACTTGCCCTTGCTCATGAAGTCGTCGACGCCCGCTCTCAGCGCATCGACCGCGATCTCCTCGCCGATCGTGCCGGAGACGATGATGAATGGAATCTCCTTATCTGAATTACGTACGATTCGATACGCTTCGAGTCCGTCGAGACGCGGCATCGACCAGTCCGAGATGACGACGTCCCACGTCCCGGGCAAGGCGGCCTGCAGCTCCTCCGGGGTCCACACGCGGAGAACGTCGACGGTATAGCCGGCGCGAGAGAGCTCGCGCACGAGGAGGAGCTCGTCCTCTTCCGAGTCCTCTACAAGCAACAGACGGAGATTTCGTGCGCGATCCACCAACAGCTCTTTGCCAGTCGACACCCAGCCGCCCAGCATCGGCCACGCTAGAACAACAATGCGTCGCGTATCAACACTACTCACTTTGCGAAGTGTTTAGGATAACTGGGAGATAACCCTCACGGTGCAAGGCCTACGTAGTTCACGGTAGCTGCGCTCGTCGCAAGACGCGCCTGACTTCCACAGACACGCGCACTGGCGTAGGGTGGGGCTTGTCGTGAGGTACCAGGCGTCGTTCGTTGTTGCCGTGATGTTGGTGGCCGGCAGCGTGCGCGCACAGCCCGGCGCGGTCGATCCCGCGGGTGAGCTCGAGGAGGCGGAAGCACCCGAATCACCGCTGGGGAAGATCGAGATTCATGGATTCGCCAGTGAAGGTGCATTCTGGTCGACCGCCAATGACTATCTCGGTGAATCGTCGCGCGGCACGCTCGAGCTATTCGAAGCCGCGCTGAACGTCTCGAGCGAGGTGTCGGAGCGGCTGCGCGCCGGCATCCAGCTGTACGCGCGCGATATCGGCAAATTCGACACCGACTATCCGCGCATCGACTGGGCGTTCCTGGACTACCGGTGGAAGGAGTACCTGGGCATCCGCGCCGGCATCATCAAGATGCCGTTCGGCCTCTACAACGAATATGCGGATATCGACTCTGCACGCCTGTCGATCCTGATGCCGCAGGGCATCTATCCGGTGCGCAATCGCGAGGCACTGCTCGCGCACCGTGGGTTTGCCGTCTATGGCTCGCACAGGGTGGGCGCTGCTGGCGCACTGGATTATCAGGCGTGGCTCGGCAGCCTGAGCGTCCCCGAGGACGCGCTCACGCTGGCCGGTGCCGACCTGGAGCGCATTGACACGAAGTACATCACCGGCGCGCAGGTGTTCTGGCGCACGCCGATCACCGGACTGCGCCTTGGCGGGACGTGGCTGCGCACTTCGATCGACTTCCACGTCCAGCTGCCGCCGGACACCGTCGAGCAGCTGGTCATGGCGGGCCTGGTGCCCCCGGATTACACCGGCGCACTCGTGGTGTCCCAGCGCCCGGCTTCGCAGGTGATCGCTTCGCTCGAGTACCAGCGCGGGGACTCGCTGTTCGCGCTCGAGTACGGCCGTAGCTTCAAGCATCAGCAGACGTCGTTGCCGATGTTGATCCCATCGTTCGACGAAGACCGCGAGTCGTTCTACGCGCTCGCGACGCACCGGCCGCACGAGCGGTTCGAGCTCGGCGGCTACTACTCGGTCTCCCACCTCGATGCGAACGACCGCCTCGGCCGGGACATGAAGTGGGCCGAGCGTCACCACGCGTTCCAGCGCGACCTCGCCGTCACGCTGCGCTACGACGTCAACGACCACTGGTTGTGGAAGCTCGAAGGTCACTTCATCGACGGCACCGCCGACGTCGATGTGGCCACCAACCCTAAACGCTACTGGGGGTTGTTCCTCCTCAGGACCACCGTGAGTTTCTGAGATGCGGCCGCTCACGCAAATGCTCAAGCTCGTCGTGCTCGTCGTCGTGTGCACGTGCGTCTGCGTCTCGCAGCCCACCGATGCCGCCGACGAGAGCTTCAAGGTGATCGTGAATCCCGAGAACCCCATCACGGCGGTGAGTCGCACATTCCTGCGCGACGCGTACCTCAAGCGCGCCGCCGACTGGGGCCACGGCACGACCGTCCGCCCGGTCGATCTGTCGCGGCCGTCCTCGGTGCGCGAGCGCTTCACGCACGAAGTGCTGAGGAAGAGCCCCTCGCAGCTCAAGAACTACTGGAACCAGCAGATCTTCTCCGGCAAAGGCGTACCGCCACCGGCGGCGACCTCACCGATGGGTGTGATCGAGTACGTCATGGATCATCCAGGGGCGATCGGGTACCTGCCGAGCAGCGTCGATCCGGGGAGCGCGAAGGTCATCCTGGTCCGCTAGATGTTCGCGCCGCTCAAGTTCCGGCATCGCATCGGGCTGTTGCTGGTGCTGACCGCGCTGGGGTCGATCGCCGTGACCGCCGTGACGCTGGTGCTCCTGCGTCGGAGTGAGCGACAGCTGTCGGGCATCGAGACCCGCTACGTACCGCTGATCGAGCTCGATCGTGACCTCGACGCGACGTTCATGCAGTTGATCCGCGCCTTCGAGGATGCTGCGGCCGCGGCCGACGAGGCCCGCCTGGCCGATGCGGAGCGCCTGCACGAGCAGCTCGCGCGCCGGATCGCGCTCGACCGCAACATCATCGACGACAACGGCGGTGATGCACGCGTGCTCGCGATGCAGCTGCGCGCGTACTACGACGCGGCGCGGCCGGTCTCGGAGCAGCTCATGGCGGGTACGCAGATCGATCAGCTCGCCGCGCGAATCGACCAGATGCGTCAGACGCGCGAGAAGTTCGCCGCCGACCTCGCCACGGCGACGCGCCCCGACCGGCGGCGACTCGCCGAGGCGTTCGCGCGGGCGCGTACGTCGCAGCGGCGCGCGCTGCGCATCGACATCGCGGTCGCCGCGAGCGTGCTCGCGCTGATGGCGCTGGTGTCGTGGCGCTTGATCCGGCGCACCGTCGGGTCGCTGCGCGCCGTGTCCGAAGGCGTGGAGCGGCTGGCGCGCGGCGAGTTCGGCCAGGAGATCGAGGTCACCAGCCCCGACGAGATCGGCGACCTCGCGCGGGAGGCCAACCGGACCGCCGAGCGGCTGCGCGAGTATCGCGACCGCACCGAGAGCCTGCTGCTCGAGACGCAGCACCAGGCCACGGCGCTCGCGCGCGCGAGCGACTACAAGTCGGCATTTCTGGCGAGCATGTCGCACGAGCTGCGCACACCGCTCAACAGCATCATGATCCTGTCCAACGTGCTGCGCGAGAACGCCGACGGCCTGCTGTCGACGAAGCACGTCGAGTTCGCGACGCTGATCAACAAGTGCGGCACCGAGCTGCTTGCGTTGATCAACGAAGTGCTCGATCTCGCGAAGATCGAGGCCGGCAAGCAGTCGCTGGCGTTCGCGCCGCTGCGGCTCGAAGCACTCGAGGACTACATGCGCCGGATGTTCGAGCCGACCGCGGCGCAGCGGAAGCTGGCGTTTCGCGTCGAGGCGGTCGAGGGCCGCCCCGATCAGATCATCACCGACGAGCCGCGGGTCGCACAGATCGTGAAGAACCTCCTGTCGAACGCCTTCAAGTTCACGGAAGAGGGCTCGGTCACGGTGCGGGTCGAGAAGGCCGAGCCCGGCGTCGCCATCTCGGTGATCGACACCGGCATCGGCATCGCGAAGGACAAGGTCGCGTGGGTGTTCGAGGCGTTCACGCAGGCGGAGACGGGGAGCAGCCGCAAGTACGGCGGCACCGGCCTCGGGCTCGCGATCGCGAAGCAGCTCGCCGTGCGTCTCGGCGGGGACCTCGTGGCGGACAGCGAGCTCGGTAAGGGCAGCACGTTCACGCTGCGGCTGCCGCTCGTCGCGCCCTCGTCGGCCGACGCCATCCCCGAGGCCGCGCCGGTGCCGACCGCGAAGTCCGAGCCGGTGAAGCCGGCGCCCACCCCGGCGCTCGTCGAGACCACGCTCGCCGGTGCGACCGTGCTGCTGGTCGACGACGACATGCGCAACCTCTACTCGCTGGCGAGCGTGCTGCGCGAGAGCTCGATCACGGTCGTCACGGCCGCTGATGGCAGCGAGGCGCTCGAAGCACTCGAGCGCGAGCCGCACGTCGACGCCGTGCTCATGGATGTGATGATGCCCGTGATGGACGGCCACGAGGCGATCCGCCGCATCCGCGCGCAGGATCGGTTTCGTGCGCTGCCCATCGTGGCGCTCACCGCGCGCGTCATGGACGGCGAGCGCGAGCGCTGCCTCGAGGCGGGCGCGACCGACTACCTGCCGAAACCGGTCGATGTCGCGAGGCTGTTCGAGGTGCTGCGCCGCTCGCTCACGGCGGCGTGATCGGCCGCGGTAGCGTGAAGTGGAACGCGGTGCCCGGCGTCTCTCCGCCGATCCAGATCCGGCCGCCGAGACGCTCGATCGCGCGCTTGCACAGCGTGAGGCCGACGCCGCTGCCGGGCGTCGCGCTGAGGCGCGTGAACAACCGGAACACGCGCTCGCGATCCTCGGCGGCGATCCCGATCCCGTTGTCGTGCACCGTGATCTCCCACTGATCCGCGGCGGTCGTCGCGGTGATGCGGATCTCCGGTGCGCGCTCGCCCCGGAACTTGAGCGCGTTCTGGATCAGATTCTGGAACACCTGCGCGAGCAGGCGGCGGTTACCACGCACGACGGGGAGCTCGCCGGTGGTCACGCTGCCGCCGCTTGCCTGCAGCTCGCCGCGCAGCGTCTCGACGGCCTCGGCGATCACCGAGGCGAGGTCGACGTCGACGACCTCGAGCGGCGTTGCACTGCTGCGCAGCAGCGCGTAGAGGTCGTCGATCATCGAGGTCATCGAGCTCGTCGCGCGGATGATCCTGCCGAGTGCGTCCTTCGCGCGGCCGTTGGCCTCCGCGAAGTCCTCGAGCAGGATCTCGGAGAACCCGTTGATCGCGCGGAGCGGTGCCCGGAGGTCGTGCGACAGCGTCTGGTGCACGTACTCGAGGTCCGCGATCCGCTCGCGCAGCTCGCGCTGTCTGCGATGTAGCTCGACGAACACGCCGACCTTGCTCCGTAGGGCTTGCGGGTTGATCGGCTTGTAGAGGAAGTCGACCGCACCCGCCTCGTATCCGCGAAAAGTGCGCTCCTCCGAGCGGTCCCCGGCTGTGACGAACAAGATGGGGATCAACCGGGTCCGCTCGGCGGAGCGCATCAACTGTGCTGTCTCGTAACCGTCCATCTCGGGCATCTCGACGTCGAGCAGCACGACGGCGAAGTCATGCTTCAAGAGGAGGCGCAAGGCGTCGTTGCCGGACGTGGCCGAGTACAGGGTGTGCGCGGGGTCCCGCAGCAGCTCCTCGAGGGCAAACAGGTTCTCTGGTTTGTCGTCGACGAGGAGGATGTTGAGTGGCTGCACTCGAGGACCGCGCTCGATGCTACCTCAGAACCAGTCCGGGCCCCACGTCACGCGCCAGCCCATGGGGAGGTGCTCGACGCTCAGCGTGATGAAGCTCGCCAGACCGCGGGAGTCCGTACGGCGCACGAAGACCTGGGCGGTGCGGAAGTTCTTGATGCCCGTCGCCCGGATGCCCTCGATCTTCGAGGTCATCCCGGTCATCGCCGAGACCGCGCGACGCGAGACCTCGTCGCGCATCGCATCGGCGGTCGCGTCGCAGTAGAAGCCATCGAGGGTCGACCGGTACATGTCCGCGTCGCGGCGGGCGATCGCGAGGTCGCCGACGCGAACGAGGTTCTCGATCTCCTTGACGTCCGCCGCGGGCAGCTCGGTGTCCGCGGAGGCGAGCGCCTCGTGCACTTTCTGCTCCCACGCCTGCTGCACGACCGCCCACGTCTCGTAGGCCTTCGTCTGGATCGCGTCGTCGAGCATCGCCGTCAGCTTCTCGGGCGTGTTGACGCAGCCGACCTTCGCGTGCGTCCAGCAGCCGTTCGTCCACGTCACCGCGGTGGCGCGGAAGATGTCGAGGAACGTCGGCATGCCGTAGCGCTCGACGAGCAGCTGCACGAACGACCCGGCGCGGCCGTAGTTCCTCGCGGACACGTCGCGGGACTCGAGCGTGGTGAGGCGCACGCGCGTCTCCATGCCTGCGAGCAGCTGCTGCGCGTAGGCGGCGTGCATGTCACGGCCGGACTGGTCGAGGTACTCGGCGAGGCCTTCGGACATGAAGGGGTGGCGGCGCAGGTTCACCGGATCGATGTACGCCTCGAGGATGTGGGTCAGCTCGTGGCCGTAGCGGTTGCTCTCGTAGCCGTCTTCCGCGCCGGTGTAGAGGACCTCGATGCGGTTCTGGCCGGGGTACGCGGTGCCGGCGCCGCGGCCGTTCGCGCTGGCGGCGAGGCGGCTCGGTGTGAGGTATGCGGTGACCAGCGGCTCCTGCGTGACGCCGAGCGCGGTGCGGATCTCGTTATAGGCGGCCTCGCGCTTCGCGAGGATGTCGCTCTGGTCCAGATCTGCGGGCGTGCCGGCGAAGAAGTTGAGCGCGAAGTGGTGCGATGCCGTCTGCTTCCAGGCTTCGCCCGCGTGCGCGGCGTCATCGCAGCGGTCGGTCGACAGCGCGATGACCGGCGGCTCGATCGAGCCGGGCGGCTTGACCTCGGGGGTGTCGATGCTCTCCACCGCACCGTCCGTCGGGTTCGCGACGTCCACGTCGACATCGCGCGGCCCCGAAGACTCGAGGCCACAAGCACTAGAGAAGGCGGTCACCGCGATCATCAGCGAGAGGTTTTTGTTCGTCATGGCCCGCTGCTTCGGCGAGAAAGCGCGGGCATCGACTGGGACGTTTTTTTACCCAGTGCGACAGCTTCAGATTTCGGGTTTCGGGGTGAGCCCCCCGGGTATGCCGCAACCCACGGGGGGTACGCCGCTACCCTCCGATCCGAGCTAACTATTCGGACCTACGTCGGAATGGCTGGGTAGCTTACTGGCCTGTTGCTTGCCCTAAGGCTCGTTCGTGCAGACGAACACCTGGCGAGACCAACTCATCTCCGAGCATACGGACATCGCGCGTCGCATCGCGCTCAAGATCGCCCGCCGGTGCCCGGCATGGATGACCCGCGAGGACCTCGTGGCCGCCGGCATGCGCGGCCTCACCGAAGCGGCCGAGCGTTACGACGCCACGCGCACCGATGCCTTCCTTCCGTTCGCCGAGCACCGCATTCGCGGCGCCGTCCTCGACGAGCTCCGTCGCGGCGACGTGCTGCCCCGCCGCATGCGGACGCTCGCGCGCAAGGTCACCAACGCGATCCGCGACATCGAGGCGAGCGGCGAGACCGCGACCGACGAGCGCGTCGCGGAAGTGCTGGGCGTCACCGTCGATCACTATCGCTCGCGTCTCGCGCCGCTCGCGCAGGTGCAGGTGCAGCCGCTCGAGGGGATCGCGTCGGTGCTCGTGTCGGAGACCACCACGTCGCCCGATGACGAGGTGTCGCGTCGCGAGATGCTCGCGCAGCTGCGCGCGGCGATCGATCAGCTCGAGGAGCGCGACGCGCGCATCATCACCTATCACTTCGACCAGGAGCTCTCCTACCAGGAGATCGCCGGCATCTTCGGGATCACCGGCTCGCGCGTGTGCCAGCTGCT
>Ga0247822_10000777_pt1 | contig 18164 bp, 11 predicted proteins | sample 13C_Cellulose_Da_FD_192423 | JGI IMG/M metagenome (GOLD analysis project Ga0247822, IMG submission 192423) | Soil microbial communities from agricultural site in Penn Yan, New York, United States - 13C_Cellulose_Day30 | ecosystem: Environmental > Terrestrial > Soil > Agricultural land | place...
GGGCGAGGCCGGAGGGCTGACGGCGCGCGGCTGGACCCGGACCCTGAGGCTGGCGCGCACCATCGCCGATCTGGACGGCTCGACCGGAGTGCTGCGCCGCCACGTCGCCGAGGCCCTGATGTATCGCCGCACGACTGTCGGGGCCCAGGGGGATTTCGACCGCCAGACCGCGCATCGCAGCGAAACGCCCGCCTTCTGAGGACTGAAATCCTCGTTCGGCCACGCTTAACCCTTGGACGTTACAGTCGGTGCCATGGGACAGGCACGCAGAACGCACGCATCGACCGAGATCACGCCCGCCGCGCCGGCGGATGCGCCGGAACAGCAGTTCCTGCGACTGATGAGCCACGAGATGCGCACGCCCCTGAACGGGGTGATCGGCATGTTGGGCCTTTTGTCGCGAACCCGGCTGGACGGCGCCCAGCGCGCCTATGCCGATGCGGCGCAGAAGTCGGCGGAACACTTGCTGGGCCTGGTCAACGACCTTCTGGACTTCGCCCGACTGGAAGCCGGAGCGCTGGAGTTCGACGCTTCGCCGGTCGATCTGGAAGGTCTGACGCGCGGCGTGGCTGAACTGCTCAGCCCCAAGGCCCACGACAAGGGGCTGGAGATCGTCTGGTCCGTCGCCGCCGATGCTCCGGACGTCGTCGCTGACGAAGGCCGCCTGCGTCAGGTCCTCTTCAATCTGGCCGGCAATGCGGTGAAATTCACCGACCGTGGCGGCGTCCGCCTGACGGTCGAGCGAGCTGGCGGAACCGCTGCGCGACCGCGTCTGGCCTTTGTTGTCGACGACACGGGTCCGGGCGTGCCGGAGGAAGCACGGCTTCGCATTTTTGACGAGTTCGGCCATGCCGACGCCTCCGACGCGGCCCGTTTCGACGGGGCGGGTCTGGGGCTGGCCGTGGTCCGCCGACTGGCGCAGGCCATGGGCGGAACCGTGACCGTGTCCGACCGCCCCGACGGCCCCGGCGCCCGTTTTCGATTTGAGGCCCCCTTCCCCATCGCCGAAAACGCTCCGCGCGCCCGACTTCTGGACGGGCTGGCCGTGGCGGTTCGCACGCCGGATCCGTTCGTGCGTCGGGCAGCCGTGGCCCAGATCGAGGCTTCGGGCGGTCGGGTCGCGCGTCAGGCGGGCGTCACCCTGATCGACCACGCGGCGGCCGAAGACGGCGCCCTTATGGTCAAGCCGTCTCAGGGCGAGGCCATCATTCTGCTCAAGCCTGGCGAGCGTGATCTGGTCGATCGCTACCGGGCGGCGGGATTCCATGGCTATCTGATCAAGCCCTTGCGCCGCGCTTCGCTGGCCGAGCGGGTGCTGGCGGCCTCGGGGCGAAGGAAGGGACTGACTGTCGCTGTGGGGCGGGCGCAGGACGACGACCGCGTCACGCCCGTCGCCTTCAAGGGCCTGCGTGTCCTTCTGGTTGAGGACAATCCGGTGGGCGCCCTTCTGGCAAAGACCCTGCTCCGGCGCGAAGGCTGCGTCGTCCAGACCGCCGCCGACGGTCACGAAGCCCTGCTGACGTTGAAGGAGGCGCGCTTCGACCTGATCTTCATGGATATGCGGATGCCGCGCATGGACGGCCCCGCGGCCGTTCGCGCCTTGCGGGCGCGGGGCGAGCGTACGCCGATCGTGGCCCTGACCGCTAACGCCTTCGCGGAAGACCGAATCCTCTGCCTGGAGGCGGGCATGAACGACCATCTGACCAAGCCTCTGGAGGCTGACGCCCTGCGCGCCGCCTTGACCCGCTGGACGAACGTCGGCAACCGCGCCAAGGTCGGGGCTCAGTAACCACGACCGCCCGTGTCCGGCGGCGTCCGCCGGAGACCCGCATGACCGAGACCAAGACGCCTGTTTCCGAGGTCGCGGCCCTGCAGCCGTCGCCGAAAGGTCTGGGCGTCCTGAAGGCTGCCTTCCGCGAGCGTCGCACTCTGGCCATGCTGCTGCTGGGCTTTTCCGCCGGTCTGCCTTTCGCCATGCTGTTCGGCACTCTGAACGCCTGGTTGTCGGACGCGGGCGTCTCGGTCGCCACCATCGGCGTCTTGTCGTGGGTGGGTCTGTTCGGGGCTTTCAAGTTCCTCTGGTCGCCCTCGGTCGGCCTGACCCCGCCGATCATCGGTCGGATGGGGCGGCGGCGATCGTGGTTGATCCTGTGCCAGGTCGTGCTGGTCGTTTCGCTTCTGACCATCGCACTGTCACATCCGGGAACCGGCGCTATCGCTCTGCTGGCGGGCGCGGCGGCGCTGGGGGCCTTCGCCTCGGCGACGCAGGACATCGTCATCGACACCTGGCGGATCGAGGTCGCGGATGAGCGCGTGCCTGTCGACCTGCTGTCAACCGTCTATCAGCTGGGATTCCGCACGGCGGCGCTTGTGGGCGGAGCGGGCGCCCTGGTGCTGGCCGATCATCTCGGCTGGTCCTCGACCTTCGTCATCGGCGCCGTACTGATGGGTCTGGGCCTGCTGGGAACCCTGATCGCGCCGGAGCCGAAACCTGCGCCGAAACAGGCTATCGCCCGCGAGCGCATTGGCTCGCCGCGCCTGCGCATGACGGCCCTGGCCGTCACCCTGGCCGCCTGGGTCTGGGCCGCCTTCATGCTGATCCGCTTCATGGTCACAGCCCTCAGCGTCACCCCGGCGCCGAGCGCGGGCGAGTTCACCGCGACCTGGGGGCCGTGGATCGTCGGCGGGGCCGTCATCCTGCCCGCCCTTCTGGCCGGGCTGATCGTCTGGCGCGGCGGCAAGACCGCACCGGTTGCAGGCGAGCGCGATGCGCCCCCCTTCGCCAACACCCTCTATGACGCCATCCTGGCGCCCCTGGTCGAGCTGATGGGGCGTCTCGGGTGGGGCGCGGTGATCGTCCTGGGTCTGATCCTGACCTATCGCATTACAGACGGTGTCTGGGGGCCGTTCGCCTTCCCCTTCTACATGGGTGACACGGGCGGGGCTCTGGGCCACACCAAGACCGAAATTGCCTTGGCCTCGAAGACCTTTGGGGTGGTCATGACCATCCTTGGCATCGGTCTTGGCGGCTGGGCCCTGCTGGCCATAGGGCGAATGGCCAGTCTGTTGCTGGGCGCGGCGCTGTCGGCCGCCACCAACCTGCTGATGATGGATCTGGCGCTGGGCGCGCCCGTCATCCATCCGTTCATGAGCGTGACCGGCCTCTACAAGCTGTTCGGCCTGTTCCACGTGGGAGAGCCTCTGGCCCGACTGATGCTGGCGATCGCCGGCGAGAATATCGCCGGCGGTTTCGCGGGCGCCGCCTTCGTGGCCTATCTCTCAGCCCTGTCGAACAAGATGTTCGGCGCTGTCCAGTTTGCGGTCTTCACATCTCTGGCCCTGCTGATCGGCACTCTGGGACGGGGCGCCCTGGGCGAGCTGATCGAGCGCCAGGGCTATGCCGCCATGTTCGTCATCGCCGCCTGGCTCGGCGTCATCGCCGTCGTCTTCTGCGCGATGGAATGGGTGCGCCTGACCGTGGAGCGTCGCCGGCTGAATTTGAAAGCCTGACGTTCACAGGCAAAGAGGCGACCCGAAGGCCGCCTCTCAACGTTCTTCGCCTTTAGCTGTCAGTCTTCGACCGACGCACCCTCGGCGTAAGCCGCGAAGGTGGCGGCGGTGATGATCTCGCTGACCGAGGCGCCAAGGGGCACGATCTGCACCGACTTCTCCAGCCCGACCAGCAACGGGCCGATCACGGTGGCGCCGCCCAGCGACTGCACCAGACGCGTCGAGATGGCCGCCGAATGGATGGCCGGCATGACCAGAACATTGGCGTCGCCGGTCAGGCGCATGAAGGGATAGTTGGCGCGGGCTTCGGGATTCAGGGCCAGCTCGGGCGGCATTTCGCCTTCGTACTCGAAATCAACGTCCATCGCGTCGAGAATGCGGATGGCTTCGCGGACCTTCTCGCCGCGATCACCGGGGGGGTCGCCGAAGGTCGAGTAGCTGAGGAAGGCGACGCGCGGCTTGCGGCCAAGTTTCTTGACGGTGGCGGCGGCCTTGATGGCGATCTCGGCCAGCTCCGCGGCGTTGGGCAGTTCATGAATCGAGGTGTCGGCCACGAACAGGGTGCGTCCCTTGGCCAGCAGGATCGACAGTCCGATCATGCGGTCGGTGACGTCGAGGACGCGGCGGACCTCTTTCAGGGCCATATTGAAGTTGCGGGTGACGCCGGTGACCATGCAGTCAGCGTCGCCGCGCGCGACCATGGTGGCGCCGAAGTAGTTGCGGTCCTGGTTGATCATCCGCTGCACGTCGCGGCGCAGGTAGCCGCGACGGTTCAGGCGCTCGTACAGCCAGTCGGTGTATTCGACATTGCGGCCCGAGGTGCGGGCGTTGACGATCTCGATGCCCAGGTCGTCGAAGTTCAGGCCCGCCTCGGCGGCGTTCTGGCGGATCAGGTCTTCACGACCGACCAGGATGGGCGTGCCCAGCTCGGCCTGTTTGAAGGCCCAGGCGGCGCGGATGACCGACTGTTCCTCGCCCTCGGCGAAGACCACCCTTTGCTGGGGCCCCGAGCGCACCGCCGAGGAGATCTTCTGCATCAGGGCGGCGGACGGATCGACCCGCTGCTTCAGCGCGATGCGATAGGCGTCCATGTCGGGGATCGGCTTGCGGGCCACGCCGGTGTCCATCGCCGTCTGGGCGATGAAGGGCGGGATGTACCAGATCAGGCGCGGGTCGAACGGGGTCGGAATGATGTACTCCGGGCCGAACTTGAGCTTGCGGCCACGATAGGCGGCGGCGACTTCGTCCGGCACGTCCTCGCGGGCCAGCGCCGCCAGGGCGTGGGCGCAGGCGATCTTCATCTCGTGGTTGATCTGGCGCGCGCGCACATCCAGAGCGCCGCGGAACAGGTAGGGGAAGGCCAGGACGTTGTTGACCTGGTTCACATAGTCCGAGCGGCCGGTGGCGATGATGGCGTCCGAGCGCACCGACTTGACGTCTTCCGGTGTGATTTCCGGGTCGGGGTTGGCCATGGCGAAGATGATCGGATTGGGCGCCATGGAGGCGACCATTTCCTTGCTGATCGCGCCCTTGGCCGAAAGACCCAGCACCACGTCGGCGCCGACCATGGCTTCGGCCAGGGTGCGAAGGGGCGTGTCGGTGGCGTGCGCCGCCTGCCATTGCGAGACGTTGTCGCGGCCCTTGTAGATCACGCCCTGACGGTCGCAGATGACGGTGTTTTCGGCCTTGACGCCGGCGGCCTTCATCAGGGCGATGGACGACAGGCCCGCGGCCCCGGCGCCCGACAGGACGACCTTCAGGTCTTCCAGCTTCTTGCCGACGATATGGGCCGCATTGATCAGGCCGGCGGTCGAGATGATGGCCGTGCCGTGCTGGTCGTCATGGAAGACCGGGATGTCCAGCAGGTCCTGCAGCTGGGCTTCGATCTCGAAGCACTCCGGAGACTTGATGTCCTCCAGGTTGATGCCGCCCCAGGTGTCGCCGATGTTCTTGACCACGGTGACGAACTCGTCCGGGTCGGTGGTCTTCACCTCGACGTCGAAGCTGTCGACGTCGGCGAAGCGCTTGAACAGGACCGACTTGCCCTCCATCACCGGCTTGGACGCCATGTGGCCCAGGTGACCCAGGCCGAGGATGGCGGTGCCGTTGGAGATGACGGCGACCATATTGCCTTTGGACGTATAGTCGTAGGCCTTGTCCGCATCTTCGGCGATGGCCAGGACCGGCACCGCCACGCCCGGCGAATAGGCCAGCGACAGGTCGCGCTGGGTCGCCATCGGCTTGGTCGGGGCCATGGAGATCTTGCCCGGCGTCGGGGCGCTGTGGAACTCCAGAGCGTCGTCGTCGGAGAAGGTCTGTTTGTCGGTCAATTCGGGCATTTCGATCTCGGGAAGGGCAGGCGCCCGTCGTTCCTAGATCGTGGGACGGGTGGGGACAACCGTTGACGCCGCGTCAGGGGATGAATGGCGTCGATTGCTCAGGCCTGTGGCAAGAGGCCGGTGCGCTCGATCTCGACCGGACCCGTCATGAAAACGTGGTTCGAGGTCTCGTCCCAGTCGATGGTCAGCTCGCCGCCGTCGACCACGACTGTGGCCTTGCGATCCGTCAGGCCGCGCCGGGCCGTGGCCACCAGGGCGGCGCAGGCGCCGGTGCCGCAGGCCAGGGTCAGGCCGGCCCCGCGTTCCCATACCCGCAGCCGGATATGCTCGCGGTCGATCACCCTGGCGAAGCCGACGTTGACCCCCTCCGGAAACAGGGGGTGATGCTCGACCAGCGAACCCGAACCGCGCACGAAGGCGTCGTCCTGCCGGTCGGTGAAGAAGACCACATGAGGATTACCCATGGAGACCGCGCCCGGCGTGTGCAGCAGGGGGGCGTCGATCGGTCCGACCTGGAGCTCGATGCCCCGCGTATCCATCTCTTCGGCCAGCGGCACCTCGGCCCAATCCAGACGGGGCGCCCCCATGTCGACCTGAACCAGGTGGTCCCCCGCCCGTCGCGCCGTCGTCGGTCCGCCGAGGGTGTCGATGACGACCTCTTCCTTGCCGGTCGCCTCCAGCAACAGCCAGCCCACGCAACGCAGGGCGTTGCCGCAGGTCTCGACCATCGAGCCGTCGGCGTTCCACACCCGCATGAAGGCGTCCGCTGTCTCTGACGGTTCGATGCCGATCAGCTGGTCGAAGCCGCCCAGGCCCGCCGCCGGGGCGGCCAGGGCGCGCACCTCGGCCTCGCCCGGGTGAAAGCCCTCCTCGAAAGCCTGAACGACGATGAACGCGTTTCCGGCGCCGTTCATGCGGATATAGGGGCGAGCTGCCTGGGTCATGTCCGCCTTCATATAGGATTTTTCAGCGGTTCATGTATCGCTGGCGGCGATGGCGAGCGAACCGGCGGAAAATCAGGATCATGATCATCTGCGGCTGCGGGCGCGGCTGCGTTATCTCTATCACGGGACCCAGCCCCGGGCGGTGAAGTTCCGCCTGATGGTCATCGTCATCGACCTGGCCATCATCGGCTTCTTCCTGGCCGCGCCGATCCTGAAAGAGGCGGGTTGGGTCTTCTATGTCGCCGACTATGTCATCGCCGCCATTCTCGGCCTGGATCTGGCGGCGCGCGCCTATGCCTATTCCGATATCCGTGACTGGCTGAAGCGGCCGATCGTCTGGGTCGACCTGTTTGTGCTGGCCACCCTGCTCTTCCCGGTCTGGCTGGCCAACCTCGGTTTTCTGCGCCTGCTGCGTCTGTGGAGCCTGCTCAACAGCGATCTGTTCTGGCGCACCATCGGCCGCCGCTTCGACGACACGCGCGTCGAGGAGATCACCCGGGCCCTGGCGGCCCTGATCACCTTCGTCTTCGTCGTGACCGGTTTTGTCTACGCCACATTCCGGGGACGCGCCGAGCATATTCACGGGTATCTGGATGCCCTCTACTTCACGGTGGCGACCCTGACGACCACGGGCTTCGGCGACATCACCCTGCCCGGCAACTGGGGGCGGGTCATTTCCATCGTCGTCATGCTGGTGGGGATCACCCTGTTCATCCGTCTGGCCCAGACCCTGATCCGTCCGCACAAGGTCAGGTTTCCCTGCCCCACCTGCGGGCTGCAGAAGCACGATCCCGATGCTGTCCACTGCAAGGCCTGTGGTCAGATCCTGTGCATCCCGGACGAGGGCGACTGATCCGCCTGCGACCAAAGATGACAGGCTTGTAAGATTTACGCCGCTTGCCGCGCGCCCGGCTCGTCGCCAAGGTGCCGCCGGAATTCTGTTGGGGAATGAAACATATGATCCGCACTCTGGCGTCCGCCGCCGCCCTTCTTCTCGCTGCCGGAGCCGCACCTGTCGCCATGGCCCATACGTCCGATACGCCTGCCGCCGCTTCGTCCACTCCGGGCTTTGCAACCAGCGACGCAACCGACCCCTATATCTGGCTGGAAGAGGTTGAGGGCGAGCGCGCCATGGATTGGGTCAAGGCCCACAACGCGACCTCGCTGGGCACGCTGCAAGGCGATGCGCGTTATGAGACCCTGCATCAGCAGGCGCTGGACCTGGTCCAGTCGCGAGACCGCATCCCCTCGCCCGGCTTCACGCACGATGGCCACATCGACAACTTCTGGCAGGACGCCGGGCATGTGCGCGGCATCTGGCGTCGCACGACGCTGGATTCCTATCGCACCGAGGCTCCGGTCTGGGAGACCATCCTCGACTTCGACGCCCTGTCGGCGGCCGAGGGCGCCAACTGGGTCTACAAGGGCGCGACCTGTCTGGCGCCCGAGGAACGCTATTGCCTGCTGTCCCTGTCGGACGGCGGCAAGGACGCGGTGACGATCCGCGAGTTCGACAGCGTCACGAAGACCTTTGTCGAGGGTGGCATCAACCTGCCGGAGTCCAAGGGCGGCGCCAGCTGGATCGACAAGGACACTCTGCTGATCTCGCGTGATTTCGGCGAAGGGTCGCTGACGGACTCGGGCTATCCGCGCACGGTGCGCCTTCTGAAGCGCGGCCAGACCGTGGATCAGGCCGTCGAGGTCTTCGCCGGTCAGCAGACCGATGTCTCGGTCTCGGGCTACACCCTGCGCGACGCCGACGGCGTGGTGCAGGCCGTACTGCTGAACCGGGGCGTCAACTTCTATGAGAGCGAGACCTGGCGCCTGAGCGCCGACGGCACGACGACCCGGCTGGCCCTGCCGCTGAAGGGCAATATCAACGCCCTGGTCGCCGGCCAGCTGGTGGTGACGACGGATCAGGACTGGACCGCTCCCTCGGGTCAGGAGTTCAGGACCGGCGACGTCATCGCCTGGGACCTGCAGGCCTGGCTGGCCGACCCCAAAACCCCGGCCCGGCTGGTCATTCGTCCGGGCGAGCGCGAGGCCGTTGAGGGCGTCAGCGCCACCCGTAACAAGCTGGTCGTCGCCCTTTATGAAAATGTGCGCGGCTCGGTCTATGTCTATGACCCGGCGGACTGGAGCCGCACCCGTCTGGACCTGCCGCAGAACGTCTCGGTCGGCGTCGGTTCGGCTTCCGAGCAAGACGACAAGATCTTCGTCAGCGTCACCGGTTATCTGAACCCGTCCAGCCTCTACTTGGCGGACGCCTCGACGGGCGCCATCGCCCTGACCAAGTCCCTGCCCGCCAAGTTCGACGCGACCGGCATGCGCGTGGATCAGTTCGAGGCCCGCTCGGCCGACGGCACGATGATTCCCTATTTCGTCGTCCATAAGGACGCCATGGCGATGGACGGGTCGAACCCGACCCTGCTCTACGGTTACGGCGGCTTCCAGTCGTCGCTGCTGCCGGGGTATTCGCCGACGGTCGGCAAGCTGTGGCTGGAGCGCGGCGGCGTCTATGTCATCGCCAACACGCGCGGCGGCGGCGAGTTTGGGCCCAAGTGGCACCAGGCGGCCCAACAGGAAAACCGCCAGCGCGCCCACGAGGATTTCCAGGCCGTGGCCCTGGACCTGATCGCGCGCAACATCACCAGCCAGCCGCACCTCGGCGTCATGGGCGGCTCGCAGGGCGGCCTGTTCATGGGGGCCATGCTGACCCAGCGTCCCGACCTCATCAATGCGGCGGTCATCCAGGTGCCCCTGTTCGACATGCTGCGCTTCCACAAGCTGCTGGCCGGCGCCTCCTGGATCGGCGAATACGGCAACCCTGACATCGCCGAACAGCGCGCCTGGATCGAGCAGTACTCGCCCTACCAGCGTCTGGCGGCGGGTCAGCCTTACCCCGAGGTCTTCATCCACACCTCGACCAAGGACGACCGCGTTCACCCGGGCCACGCCCGCAAGGCGGCGGCCCGTCTGGAGGAATTGGGCTATCCGGTCCTCTTCTATGAAAACGTCGACGGCGGTCATGCGGCCGGCGCCAACCTGCGCGAAACGGCCCGCCGCATCGCGCTGGAATACACCTATCTGACGCGCCGCCTGATGGATGAGCCGGCGCAGCAGTAACCCCACCGCTCAATCCCCGCGGAGGCGGGGACCCGGGTTTGAGCTGCGCGCTCGAACCCGGGACATGAGCGAACACCCTGGCGGCGGCTGGTTCAGCCAAAGCACCGGGTCCCCGCCTCCGCGGGGATGAGCGGAGAAAATCATGAAGTCTCTCTTCCTCACCGCCGCCCTGCCGGTGCTGATCCTCGCCGCCGGTCCGGCCGTGGCCCATGTACCGGTCGATCCTGCCGGCGCCGCCGCAACCAATCCGCCGCCGCACTTCCCGCGCGACCTGTCGCCCGAGGGGGTCAGGGCGGCCGACGATCATCTGGTGCTGGAAGAGGTGGACGGGGCCGAGGCCAGGGCTTTCGTCGCCGCCGAAAACGCCAGGTCCCTGTCGGCTCTGACCGGCGACCGTCGCTACGAGCCCTTCCGTCAACAGGCCGAGGCCATCCTGACGGCCACCGACCGCATCCCCGGCGTCAGCTTCCTGGGCGAGGGCCTCGGCAATTTCTGGCAGGACGCCGCCAATCCCAAGGGCGTCTGGCGCCGCACGACGCTGGAGAGCTACCGCACCTCTGCGCCGGAGTGGGAGACCCTGCTGGACATCGACGCCCTGTCGAAAGCGGAAGGCCGCGACTGGGTGTTCAAGGGCGCCGACTGCCTGGCGCCAGACGAGACCCGTTGCCTGATCAACCTGTCTGACGGCGGCAAGGACGCCGTGACCGTCCGCGAGTTCGACCTGACGGCGAAGACCTTCGTGACGCCCGAGGCGGGCGGCTTCGTCATTCCCGAGGGCAAGCATCGCCTGACCTGGCTGGATCGCGACACCCTGCTGATCGCCACTGACTTCGGACCCGGCACGATGACGGAATCGGGCTATCCCTACATCGTCAAATCCCTGAAGCGGGGCCATCCGCTGGAGCACGCGACCGAGGTCTATCGCGGTCAGCAGTCCGACGGCGGCTATGGCGTCTCGCCCATGGTCTTCCGCGACAAGGCGGGGGCGGTCGAGGCTGTCCTGTTCAGCCGCCCGCTGGACACCTTCCGCTCGGAAATCTGGGCGCCGGGCGGCGACGGGAAGCCGCAGAAACTGAACTTGCCCGAACGCGTCGCCGTTGAAGGCGTCATGGGCGGCAATCTGGTCTTCTCGCCCGATCAGGCGTGGACCTTCGATGGTCAGGATTATGCGGCCGGCTCGCTGCTGTCCCTGCCGCTTGGCGTGCTGGGCGAGGTGCGGCTGGATATCGCCATAGGCGCTGAGCGGGCGACCATCTTCACCCCGACGCCGCGCCAGTCATTGCAAAACGTGACAGTCCTGTCTGACAGCATCGTCGCCGTCATTGCGGATAATGTCGTGGGCACGCTGAAGCGTTTCACCTCGACTGAAAACCGCTGGACCGCGACCGACATCGCCGTCCCCGCGAACAGCGCCGTGGGTCTGGGCGACAGCTCCAAGGGCAAGGGTCAGGTCTTTGTCTCCACCCAGGGCTTCCTGACCCCGCCGACCCTCAGTCTGGCCGACGTCTCGACCGGCGCCCTGACCGGGCTGAAGTCGGCTCCGGCCAAGTTCGACGCCTCGACCCATGTGGTCGAGCAGTTCGAGGCGATCTCGACTGACGGGACCAGGATCCCCTATTTCGTCACCCGTCCGAAGAATCTGGCGATGGACGGCACGGGCCCGACCATCCTGTTCGGCTACGGCGGCTTCCAGGCCAGTTTCCCGCCCGCCTACAAGCCCGAAATGGGCAAGCTCTGGCTCGAGAACGGCGGCGTCTTCGTTCAGGCCAACATCCGCGGCGGCGGCGAATTCGGCCCCGGCTGGCACCAGGCGGCCCTGCGCGAAAATCGCCAGCGCGCTTTCGACGACTTCGCCGCCGTGGCCCGCGATCTGGAACAGCGCCGCATCACCAGCCCGCGCCATCTGGGCATCTATGGCCGCTCCAACGGCGGGGTCCTGACCTCGGTGTCGATCACCCAGCACCCGGAGCTGTTCAATGCGGCGGTGATCGAGAGCCCGCTGATCGACATGCTGCGCTATCAGGATCTGCCCGCCGGCGCCTCGTGGATCGGCGAGTACGGCGATCCGCGCATTCCGGGCGACGCGGAGTTCATCGCCCGTTACTCGGCCTATCAGCAGCTTCGGCCTGAGGTGAAGTATCCGCGCGTCTATATCACGACCAATACGCGCGACGACCGGGTCCACCCCGGTCACGCCCGCAAGTTCGCGGCGCGTTTGGGCGATCAGGGCCACGACCACCTCTATTATGAGGACACGGCGGGGGGGCATTCCAACGACGCCGACCCGGTCGCCAACGCCCGGCGCTGGGCCCGGCATTATGTCTATCTCAGCCAGCAACTGATGGACTGAGACCTTGGTCCTGGCGCGTTAACCTCCTCCGGATCGTACAAGGAGCGAAGGGCGGAATAATGCTCACGGTTTTATGAGCAGCGCGAACGCATCAAGGGGCTAGGATCGCTGGATGACGACACGGGGTTCGATCAAGTTGGGCGGGGCGGTTGCGGCCATTATGGGCGCGGGCCTGCTGACCGGCGCCGCCGCGCCGCCGGTCGAGCGAGACGCTCCGGTCCAGCCGGTCGTGGTCGAGCTGTTCACCGCCCAGGGCTGTTCCGGTTGTCCTGACGCCAACCGCACGCTCGAGGCGGTGGCCAACGAGCCCGGTGTCATCGCCCTGACCTACGGCGTGGGCTACTGGGACTACCTCGGTTGGTCGGACACCTTCGCCAAGCCGGAGTTCGCCGCTCGCCAGCAGGCCTATCGACAGGCCCTGAAACTGAGGAACGTCTCGACGCCCCAGGTGGTGATCGACGGGCGGCGCCATCTGTCGGGGGCCCGCCCGCCCGAGCTTCAGGCCGCCATTGACGCGGAGGCCGCCGCCCGCCTCTGGCCGCCCGAAATCGAGTTCCGCGAGACCGGCGATCGCGTCGGGGTCGGGTCGGGGCGTCCGCCCGCCGGCGGAGCTGAGGTCATGGCCGTTATCTATCAACCGGGCCTTCAGACCGTCGAAGTCCGCCAAGGCGACAATCGCGGCCAGGCCGTACGCCACGTCAATGTGGTGCGCGAAGTGCGTCGTCTGGGCGACTGGACCGGGCGGCCGGCCCTCTTCGTTCTTCCCGCCGATTCCGCCTCTGAAGACAACGTCGTAGTCCTGATTCAATCCAAGGCGGACCGGCGCATCCTGTCGGCCGCCCGCCGCGCGGAACCGCGGGCCGATTGAACCGCTGACGGAAAGGGGTTAAAGGCCCGCCGCTCTTGATGGGCGCGCCCTTCGCGCGACCCGGAGGTTATGCATGGCTGGGGATACGCCCCGCGGCGACGCCGAGACGTCCGCCGCAAAAGCTTCCGAACAAGCGAACGCCAGGATTCCGTCTCCGCCCCATCAGGGCACGGGACATGGAAAGGCGACGCATCGCGCCCTCTTGCTGGGGGCCATCGGCGTGGTTTTCGGCGATATCGGCACCAGCCCGATCTACGCCCTGCGTGAGGCCATCGGCCACGCCCAGAAGGGCGTCGGCGGCGAACTGGCCGTCATCGGCGTCGTCTCCCTGGCCTTCTGGGCCCTGATGGTGGTGGTGACGTTCAAATACGTCATGTTCCTGATGCGGGCGGACAACAAGGGCGAGGGCGGCACCCTGTCGCTGATGGCCCTGGCCCAGCACGCGATCGGCCGACGCAGCGCCTGGCTGTTCATCCTCGGCGTCTGCGGCGCGGCGCTCTTCTACAGCGACGGCGTCATCACTCCGGCCATTTCGGTTCTGTCGGCGGTCGAGGGCCTGAAAGACGCGCCGGGTCTGAACGGCGAGCTGGACCCCTTCATCCTGCCGATCTCAGCGGGCATCCTGATCGCCCTCTTCATGGTCCAGTCGCGCGGCACCGCCGGCCTGGCGCGCTTCTTTGGCCCCATCACCGCCGTCTGGTTCCTCAGCCTGGGCGTCCTGGGCCTGACGCACATCTTCGACGACATCACCATCCTGCGCGCCCTGTCGCCGCTTTACGGGATCGAGTTGCTGCTCAAGGACGGCTTCCTCGGTTTCGTCATCCTCGGCAGCGTCTTCCTGGCCGTGACGGGGGCCGAGGCCCTCTATGCGGACATGGGCCATTTCGGCAAGGCGCCGATCCGTCAGGGCTGGCTGTTCGTGGTCCTGCCTTGCCTGACGCTCAACTATCTGGGCCAGGGCGCCTTCCTGCTGGACAACCCCGGCGCGGCGGATAATCCGTTCTGGAACATGGTGCCGCAGATGATCTACTGGCCCATGTTGATCTTGGCCACGGCGGCCACGGTCATCGCCAGTCAGGCGGTCATCACCGGCGCCTTCTCGGTGACGCAGCAGGCGGTCCAGCTGGGCCTCCTGCCCCGCATCGACATTCGCAACACCTCCGAAACCCTGGCGGGCCAGATCTATGTCCCGGCGGTCAACAGTTTGCTGATGATCGGCGTCCTCTTCCTGCTGCTGACCTTCCAGTCGTCGCACAATCTGACGGCGGCTTATGGCGTGGCCGTCACCGGGACCATGCTGGTGAACACCCTGATGTCCTTCTCTGTGGTCACCAAGAAGTGGCGCTGGCCCCTGTGGGCCGTCCTGGCGGTCCTTATTCCCTTCGGCTTCATCGACGCCGTCTTCCTGACCTCCAACCTGCTCAAGATCCCGGATGGCGCATGGATGCCCCTGGTGATGGGCGGCGGTCTGGTGCTGATCATGTGGACCTGGGTGCGCGGCACCCAGATCCTGACCGAGAAGACCCGCAAGGACAGCCTGCCGCTCAGCGACCTGATCGAGATGCTGAAAGCCCGGCCGCCGCACCGGGCGCCGGGCACGGCCATCTTCCTGACCTCTGACCCTGAGGTCGCGCCGGTGGCCCTGATGCATAACCTCAAGCACAACAAGGTGCTGCACGAGAAGAACGTCATCCTGACCGTCCACACGGCTGACCGGCCGCGCGTCGCCGACAGCCAGCGCGTGACGATGGAGCCGATCAGCGACGACTTCAAACGCCTGACCATCACCTACGGCTTCATGGAGACGCCGAACGTGCCCCGCGCCCTTGGCCTCTGCCGCAAGCAGGGGCTGAAGTTCGACATCATGTCGACCAGCTTCTTCCTGGGCCGTCGCTCGGTTGTGCCCTCGGCGCGTCAGGGCATGCCGCTGTGGCAGGACAAGCTGTTCATCTTCCTGATGCGCAACGCGGCCAATCCGACCGACTTCTTCCATATCCCTCCCGGCCGCGTGGTCGAGCTGGGCACGCAGGTTTCCGTATGAGTGGTGGTACGCCCAAGGGCAAAAGCTCGGCCGCGCGCGGTCGTCGCATGGCTGAAAAGGCGCGTCCCCGTCGCGAAGCCCGGCCCGAGGTCGTGGCGGAAGACCCCCACGCCGATATCGGCGTCGAGGCTCGTCTGGTGGCCGGCATTCTGCTGAACGCCGCGCTGGAGAAGCGCACGGGTCTGGATGAAGCCCTGTCTCAGTCTCCGGCCCGGGATCTGGCGGGTCCTGACCGCGCCTTCGCCCGCGCCGTGGCCATGGCCGCCTTGCGTCGTCTGGGCGAGATCGACCAGATTCTGGACCGCCGCCTGCAGAAGGCGCCGCCGGCTCCCGTTCGCACCATCCTGCGCGTCGCCCTCGCCCAGACCCTGGTGCTGGGCACCCCCGCTTTCGCCGCCGTTTCGACTGCGGTGAAGCTGGCCGAGCGTGACGCCAAGACCCGTCCCTACAAGAATCTGGTCAACGCCGTCCTGCGCGGCGTCGACCGTGACGGCCCCGGCCTGACCACGGCGGAATCCAACCTGCCCGACTGGCTGGCCGCCCGCTGGAAGGCGACCTACGGCGAGGCCGCGCTTCTGGGCCTGGCCCTGGCCACCCGCGACGAGCCCGCCACTGATCTCAGCGCCAAGCCTTCCGTCGATCTGTCCGCTTTGGCCCAGGACGTCGAGGGCGAGGTTCTGCCCGGCGGCACGGTCCGCACGGGCAAGCGCGGCGACGTGGCCGGCTGGCCCGGCTTCGAGGCCGGCGACTGGTGGGTCCAGGACGCCGCCGCCGCCGTCCCCGCCCGCCTGCTGGGCGTGAAGGCAGGCGAGACCGTTCTGGATATGTGCGCCGCGCCCGGCGGCAAGACCCTGCAGATGGCCGCCGCAGGGGCCGAGGTAACGGCTCTTGATCGTTCAGCCGCGCGCCTGAAGCGTCTGAAACAGAATTTCGACCGTACCGGCCTTCCGGCCGAGGTGGTCGCCGTTCCCGCAGAGGACTGGGAAGATGCGCGCGTCTTCGACGCTGTCCTGCTGGATGCGCCCTGCACCGCCACCGGCACCTATCGCCGCAACCCCGAAGTCCTCCGCGCCACTCGTCCCGCCGAGGTCGCCAAGCTTGCCGACGTGCAGCACCGCCTTCTGGATGTGGCGGCGGAAAAGGTGAAGCCCGGCGGTCGTCTGGTCTATTGCGTCTGCTCGCTCGAACGCGAAGAGGGCGAGACCCAGGTCATAGCCTTCCTGCGCCGCAACCCCGCCTTCCGCACCGTTGCGGCGGTTCCGTCCGAGATCGGCGCACCCGCCGAGGCCCTGACCCCGGAGGGCTGGCTGCGCATCCTCCCTTCGCAATGGGCCGAGCGTGGCGGCGTCGACGGCTTCTTCGCGGCGAGGCTGGAGCGGATCGGGGGCTAGAAGCCTGACGCATGTAGCAGTTGCGGGATGTGTCGCGCATTGCGCACGACAAGCGCCGTTGTCGCTACGAGTATGGCCAGTCCCGGGCTGAGGATCAGCACCCGCCGAAAGCGGTGCGCCCACCAAAGCACGTCGCCGAATGTGATGCTGATCATCGGTGCGCTCCCCGACCATGACCATGTGCGACAACCTGTCCCATGTCGAGACGGGGGCGGCGTCTTTTTTACCGACGCGATGGACGCCCGGATGGCTTCAGGCCTGAAAACGGCGCTGTCCGTCCAGCCACGTCTCCCGCACCGGGATATGGCGCAACCGGGTCAACTCCGTCCGGGTCGGGTCCTGATCCAGGACCACGAGGTCCGCCGCCTTTCCGGGAGCCAGAACGCCGGTGAAGTCGCGCTTGCACTGCCAGGCGGCGTCGACTGTCACCATGCGCAGCGCCGCCTCGACAGACACCCGCTCCGCCGGATTAAGCACCTCGCCGCCATCTCGCATGACCCGCGTCACCGCGTTTTCGACCATCCGCAGAGGTTCGATCCCGGTGACATTCCAGTCCGAATGCAGGGTGGGCCGCAAGCCCCCTCTCAGTGCTGAGGCGCATGGATCAAGCCGATCCGCCCGCGCTGGCCCCAGGATGTCGTCGCGAAAGGCCCGTCCCCAGTAGTGGACATGGCCGATCAGGAAGGAGGGCGACAGGCCCAGCGCCTTCATCCGAGCTATCTGGTCATCATGCAGAAGGGTGCAGTGTTCGATTCTGTGTCGGTGATCAACGACCGGGGAGTCCTTGAGCACGGTGTCATAGGCGTCGAGCGTGGCGTCGATGCCTGCGTCGCCGTTGGCGTGGACGCAGACCTGCCAGCCGTCTCCATGGGCCTCGCCGATCGCTCCGGTCAGCTGCTCTCGTGTGTAGTTCAGAGACCCACGGCTATCGGAGTTCAGGTAGGGTTCGCGCATATAGCCGCTGCGACCCTGGTTGGAGCCGTCAGACCAGGCCTTGATGGCCGAGATTCGGAAACGATCGTCGCCCATGCCGGGCTTCAACCCCGCCTCCCTCCACAACTTCATATTTGTGGACACCAGGGTTCCGCCGAGCCGGACGGGCGGGTCCTCGCTCATGACGTCGCGCAGGACTTCAAGGTCGCCCATGCCCTGGGCGCCGATGCTGCAGTCGAACAGGCCGGTGCAGCCCTGGCTGGCGGCCTTCCGGAACAGGCGTCCGATCGCCGCCCTGGTTTGCCGGGCGTCGGGCATGGGCATCTTCATGATGAAGGCGGCCATCGCAGCGGCCTCTTCCAGCCGTCCGGTCAGACCCCCGTCGGCGTCGCGGATATAGCGAGCCTGGGGCGGATCAGGCGTGTCGCGGGTGATCCCGGAGATCTCCAGCGCCCTGGAATTGGCGTAACCGACGTGTCCGTTGGACTCGAGGAGGAAGAGTGGGTTGTCGGGCGCGATCCGATCCATCAGGGCCCGGTCGATTGCAGTGGCGCCGGGGGTGATTGACGGGTCGAGCTGCCAGCCCCGGATCCATTCGCCCGGATCCGCCTTCGCCGCCGCCTCGCTCAGTCTGGCGACCACCTCTGTCATGTCTTTCAAGG
>Ga0247822_10000778_pt1 | contig 18143 bp, 10 predicted proteins | sample 13C_Cellulose_Da_FD_192423 | JGI IMG/M metagenome (GOLD analysis project Ga0247822, IMG submission 192423) | Soil microbial communities from agricultural site in Penn Yan, New York, United States - 13C_Cellulose_Day30 | ecosystem: Environmental > Terrestrial > Soil > Agricultural land | place...
CGGCGCTACGAATTCCGCGTGCGGCTGTCCGACCCCACCGGCGGCGGCCCGGCACTGACCGACGATAGCGTCCGCGAGGGCGAGAGCCCGGTCGCGCTGCTTCACATGAAGCGCCGGGTGCCGCCGCGCCGTCCGGTTCTGACTCCGCCCCCCCTGCCCGCCGACGGCGCGCTCCCCTCCGTCGCGGTCGGTCGCCCCCCGCTCGGCTATCCGGCCGCGGTCTTCGCCGCCGGTCCGTCGGCACAAGCGACCCTGCTCGCCCGGATCGCGTCCAACGACGCCGATCCCGCCAATGCCGTCCCGCCGGCGATCGACGATCCGGACACCGCCTATCTGCGGATCGCGGTCCTGCTGCGCGCGCCCACCTACGACCCGGCGGCCGACGATCGCGGTTGGGTGGAATGGTACGCTACGACGCGGCGGTTCCCCACCGATCCGGCGGAGGCGCTGCCGCTGGAATTCGACTGGCAGTCGGCCGCGGGCTATCGCGATATCGACGTGTCGGCGCAGTTGGGTGCGGAGGGAACGGTCTCGGGTCCGTTGCCGCTGATCCGGTCGCGAGACATCCGCATCGAGCTTCAGGCGGTCGGCCGCAACGATCTCGCCTATTTCGCCTCGCAGAAGGCGCGCATGGGCGACATCGATTCGATCGAGCTTCATGCGGTCGCGGCGGTCGAAAGCGATCCCGTCGCCCCGTTGCCGGCAGCCGACAAGCTCCGCTCCATCCTGCTGCGCAATGACCCGATCGGTGATCGTGCGCCGGTGCTGGCGACGGCGCCGCAGAATGATCCCAGCGCCGCGCTGTGCGAGCGGCTCGCTATTGCGGCCGATCTGGTCGCGGACGACGCCATGCTGATGGGGCGTCCGGGCGAGCGCGTCGCGTTCGGCTGCGCCGGCCTGACCCATCATGCCGCACCCGATGCCAGCAGCCTCGAGTTCGCCGAACCTGGCGAGCTTGCCGGCCAGTGGATCAATGTCGCGCAGATGGTGCTCGACCGCGACTGGACCTGGCGGGGGCAGAGGGCGCCGACCGTCACGCTGCGACGGCGCATCGCCCTTCCCGGTGCGCCGGGGAATTCGCCGACCTGGACCGATATCGGCGAGATCCAGCTGATGAACACGATCAATGTTCAGGCCCGGACCAAGCCCCAGCGCGACTATATCCGGCTGATCTTCATCGATGCGTTCACGCCGCCGCTCGGCGCCGACGGCTTCCCCTATGAGGCCGAAGTCGATTACGAGATGGTGCTGAGCTTCGAGGGCGGAACCACGGCGGTCCAGGCGATGAGCAGCCGGCTGCCCGTCGCCGCCCGGCCGCGCCAGGTACCCAAAGTGCGCGCCGCCGGGATCGCGCTCACCGAATACCAGCCCAACGACCAATATTCGGCCACGGCCTCGCGCGTGAAGCGGCTCTGGCTGGAGTTCGACGAGCCACTCGCCGATCCGCGTGACGCCTATTATGCCCGCGCGCTCCATCGGGCGCCGGATCCGATGCTGCTGCCCGACTGGGAGCCGACAGCCGATCCGGTGTTGCTGGAAAGCGTTCCGATCGATCCTGAACTGGTGCGCATCGTCACCCCGGGGCAGGCGCAGGATCTGTCGGGGGTCAACGCAATGCAGCTGCTTGAGCCGGCCGGCGATTCCAACCGGCACTTCCTCCTGCCGTTGCCGCCCAACACCGATCCGGCATCGCCCGAGCTCTTCTCCTTCTACACCTATGAGATTCGCGTCGGCCATGGACCGGGTTCGCCCGACGATCCCTTCTGGTCGACCGCGCAGGCGCGCTTTGGCGAACCGTTGACGCTTGAGGGCGTTCAGCACCCCTTGCCCGAGCTGACTTGCTCGGTGGCGATAGGCCCCGGCCGGGCGATCACCGCACGCGCGCCCTTCGCCACCCCCTATCTCGGCCTCAAGAAGCTGCTGCCTTCGCGACCGAACACGGAGATCTGGTTCGTCCTCTATGCCCGACTTCTGCAGGCAGACCAGGAGAGTTGGCGCAACGTCCAGATCGGCGTGAAGCCATCCCGCAAGGCCAAGCCGGATGGGGCCATCCCGCTAGCGCCGCAGGCCGAAGGTCGCTGGACCGGCGCCGAGGTCAAGGACGCGCTGGCGCGGGCCGGTCTCGACGAAGACACGCCACTGACCGTTCTGGCCGTCGAGCTCCTGCCCGAACCCAATGGCGGTTTTGCCGATCCGCTGGGTGGCGATCTGGGGCAAGTCCGCATCATCCGCACCTCGCCGCTCCAGAATCTTGCGGAGAAGTGCTGCATCGCGGCATGAGCGTTCCATGCCGCAAAGAGGGTGAACAAGATCTGGTCCGGAAGCTATCTTGGGCATTGACCAGATGAAGCCGAGGAGAATGAGACGGCGCTTTCGGGATCACAAAAAGCCGGGCGGAACGACTGCAACGAAGGCGCAAAACAGCCACGACCGGTAGTACCCGGTCGAACGGCTTTCGCCTGCACCGCAGTACCTGGGCATCCTGGCCTAGGCGTCGGACATCACGCCGCGATATTCCGGATCTTCCAAAGCACGCCCCGCCCCATTTGCTACGCACATCAAGGCATTCTCCGCTACGATGACCGGCAAACCCGTTGCATCGGAGAGGACCTCGTCCAGCTGCGCGAGCAGGCTGCCACCCCCCGTCATCACAATTCCCTGATCATAGATATCGGAGGCCAGTTCGGGTTCGGTCTTCTCGAGCGCAGAAAGCGTCGCCTGCACGATCTGCGCGGTCAGATCAGCGAGGGACTGGGCGATCTCGCCCTGGCTCACCTCGACCTCCGCCGGCATGCCCTTGACCAGATCGCGCCCCCTAACCTTCATCACTGCGCCGACGCCGTCAGCTGGCATCCGGGCAGTGCCGATCTCCACCTTGATCCGCTCGGCCGTGGCTTCGCCGATCATCAGATTGTGCTTGCGCCGGATACCCGAAGCGATGGCGTCGTCCATACGGTCTCCGCCGACGCGCACCGATGCGCTGTACGCAAGCCCTCGCAGCGAAAGGATCGCGACTTCTGTGGTTCCGCCCCCGATGTCCACGATCATGGCGCCCAGCGGCTCGATAACGCGCAGGCCGGCGCCGATCGCCGCGGCCATGGATTCCTCGATCAGATACACCTTGCGGGCGCCTGCGTTCGAAGCGGCCTGTTGAATTGCACGTCGCTCCACCTGCGTGGCGCTGCTGGGAATGCTGATGGCGATTTCCGGGTCGCGAGCGAGCTTTCGCGATCCACCCCGCGCCTTACCGATGAAGTACTTGATCATCTGCTCTGCGACGTCGATGTCCGCGATCACGCCATCGCGCATCGGACGGATTGTGCGGACATTGTCAGGCGTCTTGCCCAGCATCAGCTTTGCCTCCGCACCGATCGCGCGGACTCGAGAGATTCCGTTGAGCGTCTCGAGCGCAACCACGGAAGGCTCATTAAGAACAATTCCCCGGTTCCGCAGATAGACAACCGTATTTACCGTACCGAGATCGATTGCGAGGTCGTAGGAAGCGCCGGTTAAAAAGCGAGGAAGCCGCATCAAGTTCAATCAATTGGCATCGATAGCGGCTTGTGGACAAGCGAGCCGCAGCGATCGCGTGAAACCGTGCGCGTGGGCTCACAACGGAGGCCAGTCAAGCAGCTTCGCGGCTATCCGGGCCACAAGGGCGACCATTCGAGCGTCGGCTAGCGTCCCATTGTTGATGCCCGAGCAATCGGGCACTTTCAGCCCTGAAAGCGGAGCAACGCGCCTGCTCCATCATACTCGGCGACCAATGCATCGCCGTCGTATAGCAGCCACGTCGTTGTGCCGGGTGCCGCGATCTCGTGGAGCCGCCCCAAGGGATCGTAACCCAGCGCCGCCCTCTTCGATCCGCTCGCCGAAACCAAGCGGTTCTCACCGTCATAGACATAGTTGGTCCAGCCGCTGTCAATGAGATTGCCATTAGCGTCGTATTTGCGCGAGCGCCCGTTCGGGCCGGCGATCGAGGTATACTGATTTAAGCCGTTCGCTGTGTATGTCTGCTCACCGTTGTGCAAATCGGTGAACACGTAAGCTGCATTGTCGCGGGTACGGCTCCGAATCTGCGAAGCCGGTGTCCATGTCAGTCCCGTCGTTACATCGTGCGCGGAGCCAGCAAAGTCCTGAACGAGCGTCGCAAGCCGGGATGCTGCGTCATAGACATAGTTCGCCGATACGACACCCCCGCCTTGCGTCACCACAGAGCGTCGCCCGAGTTCGTCATAGGACAGGGACGCCAGGCCAACCGTGCCCCCCTCTTCGATCGCTCCCAAGCGGTCGAGGCCGTCATAGGCGTAGTCGAACCAGACGCCATCGGGATGGGTTACTCGAGTCCGGTTGCCGTTTGCGTCATACTGATATTGCAGCAACTGGCTCAACCCACCGGTGGTGTTCTGGCTCGTCGCCAGTCGATCGACCTTGTCATAGCTATTCGTGACGCCCGCCCCGCCGGCAAACAGTGCCGTCAGTTGGCGCCCGACCAGGTCATAGCCATATGACACCTGCGGAATTGCCGCGCCGCTCTTGAGCGCCATTCGGCTCAGCGCGTCATAGCTATAGACGATCGTTGTCGCGTCCCGTCGCCGAAACCAGACACGGTTTCCGTTTTCATCATATTGATATTGTTCGTAATCGGTGACGTCTTCACTGCCTGCGCTTGCCAGCGCTGTTGCCGGCGTAGCGGGGTTAAACGAGGTGGGGCCACTCTTCGAGGGGAACACCCAAGCCGACTGACGATCATGACCGTCATAGTCGAAACGTGCGCGATTTCCTGCACCGTCGATGATATATCGCTGCTTGCCATTAGCGGTGTAGCTATAGGTCACATAGGCTTGCTCGACGCCCACCACTCCGACAGCCTTGCGTGTCTGCAGCACCTGACTCGCGGTATCGTAGATCGTTCGCGTGATACGATCCGGCCCGTCGCTTCCTGTGGTCCCGAGCGTGCAAGCATCCGCATTCACCGTCGGGAATGCGGAGGGATTCATTCGCACTGCGGAACAGATCAGACGATCGTCGCTGTCATACTTCCCCAGACAGAAGGAGGATGGATGCCGCTCAGCGGACTGTCCACATCTTTCGTTACGGCTTCGTAGTGTTCGCGCAATTTACTATTAGACGCTTCGTGCATGCGCGCTCACAGGCGCGGAAGCGGGTTGCTGGGAGAAATTGTTGAGTTTCGTGCGAAGCAGTCAATTTGGAACTCGCAATGACATCGACGGCAAAGCGCCCTCATTGCAGACATTCAGGTTGCCCGTGGGCGAGCCCGAAAGCTGCCGTCTCAGGTATGAAGCGCCGGTCTCTGCTCTTCGGGAGGCTCTTAGCTTTTCGGTTGCGTTGATGAGGGCGCCAGTTGCCGTGTCGGTGTTTGACCGGCTGATAGCTGAATCTTCACAGGAGAGTTCGAGCGAGCTTCACCATGCAGAGTGACATTGCTGCCATGAGCAGGATTCGATGGAGCAGGGCGATGGTCATTTCTGCGGCCACAGGGCCTGCCCATCGGGAGGTCTTACGTGTCTCATCGCCGCGAGCCGTCCCCACGAGTTGAATATTGGCTTGCTCGACAGGGGGCGGCGCTGGGCTGACCGCCCCCTGTCGTGATTCATCAGAAGTTCGCGCGGACGCCGAAGGTGAAATGGCGGCCGATGATGTCGAGATAGGGCGAACTCACCGCCCCGAGCGTCGGCTGGCGATCGAACAGGTTCTGAACGCTGCCGAAGACCGTCAGGCGGTTCTTGTCGCTCGTGCGGATATAGGCGCGCAAGCCGAGGTCGACATAGACGTGGCTGTCGATCCGCGCGTCCTGATTGGCGAGCACCGCGACGGGCGCGAAGCCGCCGCTTCCGACATAGCGCGTGCGCAGATCGGCGCCCATACCCTGGCTCTCGTAGTTCACGGTCAGCGATCCGCGCCACTTGGGCACGAGGTAGCCGGCCTGGGAGCCGAGATACCCGGCACCGTCGATCGCAACCACGCCGTTGTTGACGACCATCTGGTCGACATAGTTGGCGATCGCGCGAAGCTTCAGCAGACCGTCGAGGCCGGTGCCATCCAGCTTGGTGCGATAGGAGGCCTCGATATCGATGCCCGTGTTCTTGAAGCTCGCGACGTTGATAAAGGCCGCGTTGATCGACGTCATCACGCCGCTGCCATCACGCACGATCTGGCTGCACGCGCCCTGGTTGTTCTGGGAGTAGCAGCCATTGACGATCTGCTGTGCGGTCAGCGTGGTGATCACGTCGTCGATCTTGATGTTGTAATAGTCGACCGACAGGTCGAAGCCCGGGAAGAACGCGGGACGGACCACGCCGCCGATCGTGAATGTGTCTGCGATTTCCGGGCGCAGGTCGGGATTGCCGCCGGTGAACAGGGTGATGTTGGTGAGGGGGCTGTTGGGGCGGCCCGAATCCGCGATGCTGGTGAACAGGGTCGAGCGCTGGCTGAACAATTCGGTCAGCGACGGTGCGCGGATGTCACGTGAGCGCGTCGTGCGGATTTTCAGCCCGTCGATGATTTCCCAGATCCCGCCCAGCTTCCACGACCAGATCGCGCCGCTGGTACTGTAGTCCGACACGCGGACCGCGCCGTTGAAGCTCAGTTTTTTCACGATCGGCAGGTTGGCGAGCAGCGGGATGTCGACCTCTGCAAAGCCCTCCTTCACGCTGTTGCCGGTCTTCTTGATGTCCACGCCGTTGATCGTGTTGAAATTGTTCGCAAGCGAGGTCGCATCATAGAGCGTGCGGAAGGACTCCTCGCGATATTCGACGCCCGCTGCGACCGAAACCGGAAGATCCCAGAGCGTGAAGGGCTCGCCGCTGATGCTGGCGCCGGCATGGTCTAGCCAGGTCGTCGTCACCGAGTTCCACGTGCCGGTCGCATAGGCGATCGCGGCCGGATCGGCGCGGCCCGAGCCGAACAGGTTGAGCGGGCGGCAAGCGGCATCGTTGTTCGTGGGGTCCGCGTCGGCATTGACTGCGCAGACGGTCGATCCGCCGCTCGACACCGCGTTGATCGCGCGGGCGAACTCGGCCTTCTTGGTCAGGCCGATGAGCTTCTGGTCCTGCTCCTGCTCGCCATGGGTGAAGAACGCGCCATAGCGCCACTTGCCGCCGCCGAAGCTGCCGTCGAAGCCGACCGAGCCCTGCTTGGTCACGCGCTTATAGTCATAATCCACCATCGACATGTCGGTCAGCACGCGGCCCATGGTGAAGCTGGTCTCGCCCGCCGCCGCGAAGGCTGAGCGCTGCGCTGCGGTCAGATAGGGGTTGGTGGTCGAGAAGGTGAGCTGCGTCACGCCGAGGTCGGGGAAGAACAGGCGCCTGTCGGAGACCCTGTTATAATTGCCATCGACCCAGAGCTTCAGAGTGTCGGTCACGTCGTAGCTGAGGCGCGCGAATACGCTGGTCCGTTCGATCGGCGCTGACAGCGACCGGTATTGATCGATATTATAACCCTCGCCGCCGATCATCGTCGAGGCGGAGCCCGGGCGGACGATGCCGAACTGGAAGGGGCGCAGGCTGCCGTCGCTATTGAAGGTCTGCCCGGCAAGAACGCCGGTGCGGATCAACCCGCCTTCGCTGCGCGTCAGTTCGCGCAGATTGCCGGTCGGAACCAGCTTGCCCGTCGCATCCGGGAAGAAACCGGCCGAACCGATGCGCGGGCGCGCGTTGCCCGGCGTGATACCCTTGTCCTTCAGATAGTCGGCGCCGATCATGAAATGGCCGCGGCCATCGGCGAACTTGATGCCGGCCGATCCTTCGAGCAGATATTTCTGCGCATCGCCGCGCGAGGAAATGCCCGTCTGCGCGCCGAGCTCGAAGCCCTCCTTGTTGTCGTCGAGCAGGATGTTGACGACGCCGGCGACGGCGCCCGAACCATAGGCTGCCGATGCGCCGCCGGTGACGACGTCGATCTGTTTGACCAGCGAATAGGGGATGGTCTGGAGGTCGCCCGAACTGACGCTGCGGCGGTTGTTGATCAGAACCAGCGTGCGCGCCGCACCAAGGCCGCGAAGATCGGCGGGCGCCTGACCCGAGGAGGTCAGCGTGTTGGTCGAGGTCGCGCTTTGCGTCTGGCGGAACTGCGGGAGGTCGGCGAGCGAGGCCGCGATGTCGGTGCGGCCGGCCTGTTGGAGTTCGGCGGCGCCGATCACGGTCGTCGGGGTCGCTGCTTCGAAGCCGGCGGTGCTGATGCGCGAGCCGGTGATGACGACTTCGGATGGTGCGGGCTCCGGCTCTTCCGGCGCATCCTGCGCGAATGCGGGAGCCGCAAAGGCGAGCGCGATGCCGAGTGCAATAACGCTGCTGCGCGAGCGGATATGACGATGGGGTCGGGGAGAAATCATGCGATGGTTCCCTCTATGCGCGGCGCCGCGAACGGACTCGCCATGTGAGCCTGGGGCTCGGCACCGCCTGATCTGGCCGGCGCCGGGCGTCGGGTCGAAAACCAGACCCGATCAGGTTTCGAGTTTGCCGGTGGCTCGTCGCCACCGGCGGGCAGTCACGGCTTCACCAGCCGGAAAAGCACGTGCGGTTGCGAGCCGAACGACAGTTTGCGGTCCTCGGCAGGGCCGTAGAATTGCAGCCGTTCGTAAGGCCCACCCGCCCGCGCGCCGGTCACCTGTTCGTAGAGTTCGGGGCCGATCTGCTCCCAATAGGTCTTGGCGCCGCCGGCCTCGGTGACGAGGCCGTGCTCACCCTGGGCCGTGACCTTGATGTCGTGGGCGGGGTTGGGCGTCTCGCTATAGGTCCGGCGATTGGTGCGATAGGATCCGACGGTGGGTGCGGCCTTGCCGGTCCAGCGTGGGGCGGGCGCGGTCGGGAAAATGCGGCCGATGATCGCGTTCATCGCTTCGGTCCGGCCGCCATAGCTGCCCTGACCGCCGGTGGTGGAGATGAAGAAGGCAAAGCCCGCCTCGGGCGCCAGCAACATGTAGGAATGGAAATCGGCGGTGTTTCCGCCGTGTCCGATCAGGCGCGGCCCCTGTTCGCGTAGCACCATATAGCCATGGGCCATTGGTTGGAGCGAAGGCGCGTTGCGGGTCAGGCTGGTGCGCATCAGGCGCATCGTTTCCGGCTTCAGGATCCGGGCATTGTCCAGCCGCCCGTCGCCGAGGTGCGCGAGCATGAAGCGCGCCAGATCCAGCCCGGTCGCGGAGACCGAACCGGCGGGCATGATGTTCGAGTAGAGTTCGAAAGGCTTGGCGACGAGCTTGCCGTCGACCAGCTTGTAGCCGGTCGCCATGTTCGCGGCGCGGTCGCCGGTCAGCGGTTCGCGAAAGGTCGCGTTGGTGATGCCGAGCGGACCGAAGATATGCTTGTCGACATAGTCGGCGAATTTCTCGCCCGAGACGCGCTGGACGATGTAGCCGGCGATCGCCGAGCCATAATTGGAGTAGGACGTCTCCACGCCCGGCTCCCGCACGCGCGTAGGAATGTTCTTCGGGTTCTTGAGGAAGGTATCGAGCGGGATCAGGTCTGAAACAGACTCTGCGGTGATCCCGCCCAGATCCTCGAAGCCGGGCGTGTGATCGAGCAGGTGCCTGACCAGGATCGGGTGGGTCTGGCCATTCGCGGGAATGGCGAAGTCGAGATATTTGTCGATCGGATCGTCGAGTTTGACCTTGCCCAGCTCGACCTGCTGCATCAGCGCGGTCCAGGTGAACAGCTTGGAGACCGAACCCGGGCGGAACAGCGTGCGCGTGCCATCCACGGGGATCTTGCGGTCGATATCGGCATAGCCGTAGCCGCGAGAGAACAGTGTTTTGCCGTTCGATACGACGGTGACGACCGCACCGGCGATCTCGCGCGTCGCGATCTGTTGCGCCATGACACCGTCTACGAATTCGCCAAGGCCGGCGAGCCGGGCCGGGTCGATCGAGGTCTTGGTGGCCGCCGCCTTCGCAGCCTGCGTGCTCTGCGCCATCGCGGGCATGCCGAACAGGAGTGAAAGGGCGATCGCGGTTCCCGTCAGGGATTCCGTCCGCGCGTTGAGTCCATTGATCATCCGGATCTCCATAAACCCGTGCGGCTTCTGTGCTCCGTATCGGGACACTATTTTCGTATCAGATATTTTCCGATTTGCAAATTCTTGGGATTCTGAACAAAATATATTGAATATCAATAGTTTGATATGCCGCACTCTCTTCTTGCAATACCGTGCAATGCGGTGAATGTTCTAATCAGAGAAAATAGACGGGCCATCTGGCACGGTCCGCAAGCTCCTTCGCCCTATGTGCCAGATCCTCAGGAGGGGTTTTTCCATGTCGAATCAGAAGCTTCGACTTGCCATGCTGCCGATGTTGCTCGCCGCGACCGGAATCGCGCATCCGCTGCGGGCACAGGCCGCGGGCGAATCCGCCGCGCAGACCTATGATGTCGTGATCGCCAATGGCCGTGTGATGGACCCCGAAAGCGGGCGCGACGAAATCGCCAATGTCGGAATCAACGGTCGGGGCATTGCGATCATCACGACCGCGAAACTGAAGGGGCGTCGCACCATCGACGCGACGAACCTAGTGGTTGCGCCTGGGTTCGTCGATCTCCACGCCCATGGGCAGAACCCGAAGGGGGAATATTATCAGGTTCTGGACGGCGTCACGACCGCGATCGACGCGGAGGGCGGGGCGATGCCGATCGCACCCTTCCTTGCCGCGCTGTCGGGCAAGGCGCTCGTCAATTTCGGCGCGACCGCATCGCACCAGTGCGCGCGGCGCGAGGTGATCGCCAATGCGCCGTGCGGGGGCCATGGCGCGATCAACCCCGACCGCGGGGCGAGTGACCGCCGCGCCTATACCGCGCCCGCGACGCCCGAGCAGCAGCGCGCGATCATCGCCGCGCTCGATCGCGAGGTCGCGGCCGGGGCGCTCGGCTATGGCCTCGGTATCGAATATACGCCGGGCGCGGGTCGCAGCGAGATCTACGACATCTTCAAGGCCGCGGCGACGACTCGCGCGCCCGTTTTCGTCCATGTCCGCAGCCGCCCGCTCGATCCCGCGCCGGGGGTACCGATTGCCGTGGTGCAGGAAGTGATCGCCAATGCGGCGGTGACCGGCGCCTCGCTTCAGATCGTCCATCTCCACTCGACCGGCTTGCGCGATACGCCGACCCTGATCGACATGGTGAAGCGCGCGCGCCAGCGCGGGCTGGACATCACGTCCGAAGCCTATCCTTACACCGCGGGCAGCACGTCGATCGGATCCGAATTCTTCCGGGACGGCTGGCAGGAGCGTTCGGGCATCAGCTTTGGCGATCTGCAATGGCCGGCGACCGGCGAGCGGCTGACGAAGGAAAGCTTCGAACGCTATCGCCGCGAACAGCCTAACGCAGCGGTCGTGGTCCACATGATTCCGGAGGATGTGGTCGACGCGATCATCGCCGAGCCCGAGATCTCGATCGCGTCGGACGGCATGCCCTGGGTCACCTCGGGCGAGCACCCGCGCGGCGCCGGCACCTACGGCCGCGTGCTCGGTCGCTATGTCCGCGAGCGCAAGACGCTGGGGCTGATGGCCGCGCTGCGCAAGATGGCGCTGATGCCCGCTCAGCGGCTCGAGGTGGTCTCGCCGCAAATGGCGCGGAAGGGGCGGGTGAAGGTCGGCGCCGACGCGGATATCACCATCTTCGATCCCGCCACCGTCACGGATGTGGCGACCTTCGAGAAGCCGATGCAGGCATCGGTCGGCATCCGCCATGTGCTGGTCAACGGCCAACCCGTCGTGCGCGACGGCAAGCTGGTGGCGGGGACCTTCCCGGGTGAGGCGATCACGGGGACCGCGAAGCGCTGAACAGCGCGGACCGCATCTGTTGGGGGAAGGCGAGTCGCCTTCCCCCGCTCGGGATCAGATCCAGGCGTCGCCCAGCAGGCGCCGGAAATTGCCGCCGAGAATGGCAGCGATGTTCGCGTCCGAATATTTCCGGCGAATAAGCTCCTCGGTCAGATCGAACATCTTCATCGGCTGGTCGAATCCGTCGGTGTCCAGCTTGTCTCGGAAGGCGTAGCTTTCCTTGTAGCCGCCCTTCAGCATCTTGTACTGATCGGCCGGCATGTCGTCATAGCCGTTGAGGTCGGCGTCGGATCCGATGCCGACATGATCGACGCCGATCAGCTTCACGACATGGTCGATGTGATTGACCATCTCGACGATCGTGGTCGGCTCCTTTGCGCTGACGAAGTTGCGCACGCCGGTGATGCCCATCACGCCCTGCTTCTTGCCCAGCGCCAGGATCGCCTCGTCGCGTTTCAGCCGGGGATGGTCGTTGAGCGCACGGCAGTTACTGTGCGTGATCGCGATCGGCTTGGTCGAGATGTCGATGGCGTCGAGCGTCGTCTTGTCGCCCGAGTGCGAGACGTCGACGAGCATGCCGACCTCGTTCATCGCCTTGATGATCGCCGCGCCATAGTCGCTGATGCCGCCATCGACGCGATCGGTGCTGCCCGATCCTAGCCGGTTCTGGCTGTTGTAGGTGAGCTGCGAGCAGCGCTGGCCCAGCTGGTAGAAGGTCTTCACATCCGCGACGGTCTCGAAATGGTCGGAGTTCTGCAGGCCCATGATCACCGCGCACTTGCCCTCGCGCTTGGCGCGATCGAGATCGCTCGCGAGACCGACCAGCGAAAAGACGTGCGAATTGCGGCCGGCGAAGCCCTGCCAGCCGTTCATCCATTCGAGCACGCTCGCGCGGGCGTCCTTGCCGCCAACGCCCACGGCATTGTGGAAGCCGGTGATGCCGCTGGCGCGGAACTCGGCGGCGTCCTTGTCGCTAAGCGGCGCCGCGAAATAGTCGGGGCGGAAGTCGAGCTTGATCGGCGCCAGCATGTCGATGACCAGCGATTGACGCACCAGGTCGATTGACCGCTTCGAATAGGCTTTGGGCGAGGCAGCGTGGAGCTGATATTGCCCGAGGTTGATCATGGGAAAGCCCGTGACCGCGGCAATGGCCGCGGTGCCGCGGCCGAGAACCCGGCGCCGCGAAATTCTCTTGTCCAATTGCATTTCCACTCCTCGTTTCTTTTTCCGCGTCACGCAGCATCCCATTCCTGGGCGCGCCGAGTCCCGGGGCTGGCCCATCAACCGTGCTGGAGCTTGCGCATCTCAGATTGATCCCGCCCTACTCTCCAGTGCGCTGCAGCCGGCTCCAGCACCGCTAGCCAATTTCGATCAGGCTTCTGTGAACCACGTTGAAGTTCAGATGCATCATTTGCCTGCCTCGACATTCGTGAGCCTGTTGCGAAAGGAGTCAAATAAATTTCTAATGTGAAAAATCCTGATGCGAATATCGATGTGATCGCGGACTCCGGTGAACCATGCGCAAAGGCGACGATGTACGCTTTTTGCCGAGAACACTCTTCCCCACGCGCTCCGACGGTGGAGCGAAAAGCGCTGAGGGGGAGCGTATACGGCTGCACCCGATAGCGGAGGCCTACAAATTTCTATCACTTCTCAGAATGGCGTGCTCGCCAAGGCGCGACCTTGGGGTCCGCCGGTCCAGAGCTGGGCCAGTTCATCAGATGTATTTGATAATGTCAGTTGAGGTGCCATGACGTCTCGCGTGGGCGCGAGCCGCTCATCCTGAAGTTGTTAGTCCTCAGCCAGTGATTAGGCAGTCAGCGATGAACGGATCGACTTCAGGTCATGTCCAGTGATGCACGTCCGCTTTTAACATTCTGCCACAAAAAAGCCGCCAGTCCGCAAGCGGCCCAACTCCTGCCGCACCGGAGTTCTCACCACCATGTTTAGGCGCCCGGATATGCCCAAAGCCGCGGTTCGGCCTACCGCCAGTTTCCGTCCTCCAGCATTTGCTGCGGCTAGATAAGAGCACGCCGCAGCGCGCCTATCCTGTTTCTGACGGAGATATCCTGCGTATTGCGCAAGGCGGCGCCCGCAACGGCGAACAGGGTTTTAGCACGTTGCCGGTCGCCGCGTGCCAGCGCGACTTCAGCAAGAGCAAGATCGACCATCGCACCAAATGCCGGCCGTCCGGTGAGATCAGCGGCTTTCTGTCTGTCCAGACCATCAAGCAGCGCGCCCGCTTCGGCGTGGCGGCGGTTGGCGATCAGGCATTCCGCCGCGTAGAAGCGGATCACATGCGTCAGCGGGTAATCGGGTCCGAAGGCTTGGCGCACCGACGCAAGAGCGTCTTGAGCAACAGTGACACCACGACCCCGTTGCGCTGTCTGGCACAGCGCAACAGCATGGTCGTTTTGCCCGACGAGCGCCTGATGGGATTGCGGACCTGCCTGCGCGGCCGCACCCTGCCAAACACGTTCCGCTTCGCGGGCTGCGTCGTCGTAGCGGCTAAGGGCAGCAAAACTCTCAAACCGAGTTGAATGCAGTGCCAGCGTGAAGCGGTGATTGGTGCCGAAGCGCGCGCGCATCGTTGCCAGAAGCGGATCACTTGCCCGCAGCGCTTCTTCATCCCTGCCCGACATGGAGAGACTCGTTACCCAGTGCTGACGCGTGACCAGCGTGTCGGGATGATCGGCACCGCGCAGGCGCTGGGACTCTGCCACAAGGGTGCGGGCGATTGGCTCGGCTTCCTGCGCGCGGCCAAGCCGCATCAGGACCAGAACCAGCGACGATTTCGCCTTGAGAAGCTGGGTGGGCGGCACGTCCGAGCCGTCGGCCTCACCGATGGCGACAGCGCGGCGGAACGCGCGTTCGGCCAGATTGATATCGGTCATATAGCCATACGCGCCTTCGGCCTGCGCCAGCGCAAGGCCGACCCTGCCGCTGTTGCCGCGCGCGCTGAGGCGTTGGCGTTCCTGTTCCAGCAGCCGCCCGGCTTCTTCGAGGCGATCAGGCTGGCCCGAAGTCGATTCCATATGGATACGCCCCAGCCGCCCCATGATCGCATCGTCGCGGCCAGCCTCGTTCGCCTTCGTAAACAACTGCCCGGCGCGGACATATTCGGCGCGCGCGGTGTCAAAATCCGATCGCCCGTGGAAAGCTCGCGCGACAGCCAGATGCAGCCGCGCCGCAACTGCCGGAGTACCGGCAAACCGCTGGTCGATGTTGCGGCTCGCGCGCATGATGGCGTCGATCACGGTTTCGTCGGCGGCTGACCGTGCTGGATCGGGGCTGGCCAGCACATCTTCGGCGATGAAACTGTAGCCGGTGTCGGCCAGTTCGCGCGCGGCAACGGCTTCGTTGCGCTGCATCCAAGCATAGACCGCGAAGATCGTGGAGGCGACCAGCCCCAGCGCCAGGCTGGCAACCGCCGCCCGTATCCACGGGCGGCGCATGCGCCTGCGCTCCTCTTGTCGCTGTTGTTCGATCACGAGCGCCGCCTGTTGCGCGTCCCGCGCCGCAGCCTGCCGGCGTTCGCCCAGATGTTGCAGCCGATGAGCCAGATTAGCGGCGCTATCCAGCCTGCGCTCCGGCGCACCTTCAGCGGCGAGCCGGATGTCCTCGCGCAGCAGCGGATCTGCGATATTATCTTCCCAGCCAGGAGCCAGCGTCTTTTCGAAGTCTCCGACCACCAACTGATAGAGGGTCAGTCCGAGCGCATAAATGTCGCTCTTGACGGTGGGCATCGCGTCGCCGGTCAGTTCCGGTGCGCGATACGCCATCGTCCCGGAGCCCGGCTTGTCCCGGCCAAGATCAGCATCGAGTGAGCCCGGATCAGTAATATGGAAGCTGTCGAGGACGCCGTCATCGAGTAGCTGGCCGCTTCCGAAATCAGCCAGCCTGACCACCTCGCCATTCTCGGTGCCGGCAACGAGGATGTTGGCCGGCTTCAAATCCTTGTGCAGCACGCCAAGGCCGTGAATGTTCGCAACGGCCCGGCAGATGTCCGCCGCGACGGTCAGCCGCCGTTGCAACGGAATAGACGAAAGCCCGCCCGCATCCTCCGCCCAACCGATCAGGTCATGACCCCCATAGGCGTATTCAAGGAAATAGGGCGAAGCGTCAAAATTCCACTCCAGCAATGCGGGGATTGGAGCCGTGCTGCCGAGACCTGCGAACAGCAGCCTGGAGAGCGCCGCTTCGCGCTTGAGGGCGCGCAGGCGATCTGGTGCATCTGCGAACTTGAAGACGCGCCGCTCGCCGGTCTTGGCGTGTCGCGCCAACCATACGTCCCCGGCTCCCGTGTCGCCCAGTGCGCGATCGAGCTTCCATTGCGCGCGTGTTGGAACCGTGTCGCCGGCCGCGAAGGTGAAGCGTGGAGCTAACAGAGAGTCGATACTGTCGATCTTGACCGGGCAGGTCAGCCGATAGCCGACGCGCGGCACGGTTTCGATGAGATTGTCCTGCCGCTCGCCGAGCGCCTTGCGCAGTTTGGAGATCGCAGTGGGCAGCGAGCCTTCGACCACCGTGAGGCCAGGCCACACCGCATCGAGGATTTCATCCTTGGTGACGACTTCGCCCGCGCGCAGCAGCAGTTCGTGCAGAATTTCGAGGGGCTTGCCTTCCAGCGCGACGACATGGCCGTCGATCCGCAACGCCCAACTTGCCTCGTCGAACTCGGCTCCAGCGAATTTCCAGAGCCGCCTGCGCCGCCGTGATGAAGTGCTGCCGCGCATGTCATTCCCCCTCCGTCACAGCTTTAGAAATTCTTGAGAATACCATCAAGACTTTGAGGCTGCGCCATTCCTAGGCTTCGCACCAACCGAACCAAGCGGGAGGAAGGCTATGGCCGAGAAAGCAAATCGTTCGATGATCGCTACGCTCGCGATATTCAGCACCTTGATCGTGTTGGGTGCGTGCGGAAGCAGGCAGGCGACCTACGTTCATACCCAGAAGCCGGAGTGGCGGCTTCAGTTCGTTTCCGACGATCATGTGAAATACCTCGGAAACCGGGGCGATCGCGAATGGGCCTACACTGCCGTGCGTGACTCCGCGGGACGCATTCTCTCCTTCGAGATGACTCACCCCAACGTCGGCTCGATCGATTTCCGGCTCAACGAGACGACGGGCTGCTTCTCCAATCATCGCGAGGGGGTCTTCTGTCCGCAGTGACGGAAGGCGTCCGGAATTCTTGGCGGACATTCTCGCGGGGGGATGCTGCTGGTACGCAGAGGGTGCGTTTGATATGGCTATAGTTGGAAAGATCCGCAGCTCTGCGGAGCTCAATATCTTCACGATGACCGGAACGGTTGTCGGTCAGCAGGGGCGCACTTCCACCCACTTGTCGGCAGAAACCACAACGCACGGCGGCGGCGGGTATCTGCATCAGGGCACGGGATATATGGCCGCGCCAACGACCCGAACCTCCGTGTCGTCATCCTCGACACATCATCAGCGTCTATTTGCGCGCAAGGATGATGGCGATGAATTCGATGTAGAATTTCCCGATGTCCAGTTCGGCATTCGCGAAGGGCACCGCATATCCGTCGTCTGCGCCGGACCTAAAAGGACAGGGCGGGGTCATCCGATGGCCTTGGTCAATCACACCACCGGCAACCATCAGACGTTTCCCGCACGCGTGAACTGGATTCTAAGCAACCGTATCAAGGCCTTCGCTCTGGCGTGGGGGGCGTTGCTGGTTGTTTTCCTCGTCATCACCCGAGGTGATCTCGGCGGCATCTCCATGCCCATTCTCCTCCTTGGTGGTGCCGTGGTGGCGTGGGAGGTATTCCGATGGCTGACCCTCTACAGGACCGTGCGCCTCGAGGTCGAAAACGTCGCTCAATCGGCCCTTCAGAAAGGGAAGGAGCAGGCACCTGCGCTTTGATCAGATCAAGAGTGGCATTGGCAATCACATGGCCCTGATCCTTGCAGCCGCTTCCTTGGCGGCCTGTGGTTCAGATTCGACCGCCGCCTCCAATGAGGCGCAGGGCAACGCGGCCGCGAATACCGCGGCGTCGGCGCCGCTCAAGTCAGCGATGCAGGCCGCACCAGCAGTTACGGTATTGCCTATTGAACATGGCATCTATGCCCGAGCCAACCAAGGCTGTGCCCGTGCCACGGAAATATTTTTCTATGAGGGGATGAATATTGGCGAGGTGGAAACCAACGAGGAATGGCAGGGCAATGCTGGCCCCAGCTCGACCGTTGAGCGCATTGCGCGCATAGGCCCGATCCGCTGCGACATAGGCGCCGAAGCGATAGTCGCCGTTGTCGCGCGTGCGCGAGACAATCTGGCTTGCCGCATTGTAGGTGAACGCGGTTGCGACATCGGCGCTGCTGTTCTGGA
>Ga0247822_10000779_pt1 | contig 18133 bp, 11 predicted proteins | sample 13C_Cellulose_Da_FD_192423 | JGI IMG/M metagenome (GOLD analysis project Ga0247822, IMG submission 192423) | Soil microbial communities from agricultural site in Penn Yan, New York, United States - 13C_Cellulose_Day30 | ecosystem: Environmental > Terrestrial > Soil > Agricultural land | place...
CCGGTCGACGAGCACGGGCAGACGGATGGTGCGGGTCGCCGCCATGTCAGCTCGCCGCGGCGTGCGGGGTGGCGCACGCGGTGTGGGACGGGCACAGCTCGGCCAGCGCCGCCGGCGGCGGCAGCTCGACCTCGACCCGGCCGCCGTCGACCACGCGGACCGGGAACGTGCGCAGCGCGGGCAGGTCGCCCGACAGGCACGCGCCGGTGCGCAGCGAGAAGGTCTGCTTGTGCTGCGGGCAGGCGACCTTGGGCTCGCCGGCCTGGTCGCCGACCAGGCCGCGCGCCAGCACCAGGTCCTCCTTGTGCGGGCACAGGTTCTGGGTGGCGTACAGGCCGCCGTCGCGGTGGCGGAACACCGCGACCTGGACGTCGCCGTGCTGGATGGCGACGCCGGCGTCGGACGGCAGGTCATCGAGGCGGCCGACGTCGACCCAGCGGGTGTCGCGCGGCGGCCGCGCGTCGCCGCTCACCACCGGCAGCAGGCGCCGGCCGGGCGGCGGCTTGGGCCAGTCGGCCGGGCGGGCCTGGCCGCGCTCGTGGACCCACTCGATGCTCGGCTCGCGGGCGTCGCTGTTGGCGAACGCCCGGAACCGGGCGCGCTTGACCGGATCCTTGACCACCGCGGCCCACTCGCACTCGTAGGTGTCGACCAGCGCCTGCATCTGGCGCTCGAGGTCGGCGGCGAGGCCGAGGCTGTCGTGGACGATCACGTCGCGCAGGTGGGCGAGGCCGCCCTCCATCTTCTCGAGCCACACCGACGTGCGGGTGAGGTGATCGGCGGTGCGGATGTAGAACACCAGGAACCGATCGATCAGCCGGATCAGGGTCGGCTCGTCGAGGTCGGTGGCCAGGAGGTCGGCATGGCGCGGCCGCGACCCGCCGTTGCCGCACACGTACAGGTTGTAGCCCTTGTCGGTGGCGATCACGCCGAAGTCCTTGCCCTGCGCCTCGGCGCACTCGCGGATGCATCCCGACACCGCGCCCTTGAGCTTGTGCGGCGCGCGGATGCCCTTGTAGCGGTGCTCGATGCGGATGGCCAGGCCGACCGAGTCCTGCACGCCGAACCGGCACCAGGTCGAGCCGACGCAGCTCTTCACCGTGCGCATCGCCTTGCCGTAGGCGTGGCCGCTCTCGAAGCCGGCCGCGACCAGCGCCTCCCAGATGTCGGGCAGCTGATCGACGCGGGCGCCGAACATGTCGATGCGCTGGCCGCCGGTGATCTTGGTGTACAGGCCGTGGCGGCGGGCGATCTCGCCGAGGACGAGCAGCTGGTCGGGGGTGATCTCGCCGCCCGGCACCCGCGGCACCACCGAGTAGAGGCCGCGGCGCTGGAGGTTGGCCAGGAAGCGATCGTTGCTGTCCTGCACCGAGGCGTTGCGGTCGAGGACCATCTCGTTGTGCACGCTGGCGAACAGCGACGCCGCCACCGGCTTGCACACCTCGCAGCCGTGGCCACGGCCGCGCGCGGCCAGCAGCGCGTCGAAGTCGCGCAGGCCGAGGCTGGCGACGATCTGGTACAGCTCCTGGCGGGTGTAGTCGAAGTGCTCGCAGATGCGCGGCTTGATGCTGGCGCCGCGCGCCTTCAGCTCGGCGGTGAGCAGCCGGCCGAGCTCGGGGCCGCAGCCGCCGCAGCCGGTGCCGGCCTTGGTCGCCTTCTTGACGTCGTCGAGCGTGCACAGCGAGCGGCTGCGGATCGCCGTGCGCACGCCGCCGGCGGCGACCCCGTGGCACGCGCAGACCTGCGCGTCGTCGCCCAGGACACCGTCGCCGCCGGCGGCGCGGCCCAGGAACAGCTCGTGCGGCGCCAGCGCCAGCGGCGCCGGGCTGCGCGCGACGCCGGCCAGCTCGGCCCAGCGCGACGCGTCGCCGACCAGGATGCCGCCGAGCAGGCGCTGGCCGTCGGCCGACACCACCAGCTTCTGGTAGACGCCGCGCCGGAGATCGTGGAACGCGAGGTCGCGGGCGTCGTCGCCGGTAGCGAACGGATCGCCGAAGCTGGCGACCTCGACGCCGAGCAGCTTGAGCTTGGCCGACTCGTCGGCGCCCGCGAAGGCGGCGGTGGCGTCGCCGGCCAGGCGGCGGGCCAGCGCGTCGGCCATGGCGTAGCCGGGCGCGACCAGGCCGTAGACGCGGCCGCGGTGGCGGGCGACCTCGCCGATCGCGGCGATGCGCGGATCGCTGGTGGCGAGCTGGTCGTCGACGAGCACGCCGCCGCGCTCGCCGACGGCGAGGCCGGCGGCACGGGCCAGCTCGTCGCGCGGCCGGATGCCGGCCGAGACGATCACCATGTCGACCGCGACCACGTCGTCGCCGAGCTGGACGCCGGTGACCCGGTCGTCGCCGAGCAGCGCGGTCGGCGCGCGGCCGAGGTGGACGGTGACGCCGAGGCGGCGGATGGCGTCCTCGAGCAGGCGGCTGCCGGCGGCGTCGAGCTGGCGCGGCATGAGCCGGTCGGCCACCTCGATGACGTGGGGTTCGAGGCCGAGATCGAGCGCGGCCCGCGCCGCCTCGAGGCCGAGCAGGCCGCCGCCGAGCACCGCGCAGCGCCGGCGTTCCCCCGTTCCCGCTGAGCGGAGTCGAAGCGCCCAGCCGATCATGGCGTCGAGATCATCGATGGTGCGGAACACGAAGACGCCGGCCCGGTCGGCGCCGGCCAGCGGCGGCACCCACGCCGCCGAACCGGTGGCGAGGACGAGCTGGTCGTAGCCGAGCTCGGCGCCGGCCGCGGTGGTGACCACCGCGCGCGCCCGATCGATGGCGGTGACCCGCTCGCCGATCCGTAGCTCGACGCCGCGCTCGCCGTACCAGGCCGGGTCGGCCAGCGTGAGCGCGGCCGGATCGCGGTGCGCGAAGTAGCTCGACAGGCGGACGCGATCGTAGGCCGGGCGCGGCTCGTCGCCGATCACGACGACGTCGTGGGCGCCGGGCGCGCGCTCGTGCAGCGCCTCGACCAGGCGCACGCTCACCATGCCGTTGCCGACGATCACCAGCCGAGGCCGCGGATTCGTCATGCGCTCGCTTGTACGCGACCGCTGTTGCCGGCGTGTTTCCCCGCCGGAAAATGGCCGGGACGCATGGGATTCAATGGACTGAATGCATGGGAAGCCATGGAATAGGGTTCCGTGGCCAGGGTTCTCGGCGGCGACATCGGCGAGAAATCCGCCGGCGCTAGCGTGCGCGGCCATGACGATGACCAACCCGATGAACCCGATGACGACCGCGCTGGCGCTGGTGGCGGCGCTGGCGAGCCTGCCGCATGCCGCGCGGGCCGACGAGCCGCGGCTGGCGACGACGCCGCCACCGTATGCGCTGCCGTGGCAGCTGCGCCCCATCGCGCCCGGCAACGTCGTGCGCTCCGACACCACCGTCGCCGGCTACGCGACCGCCGACGGCCGCGGCGCCACGGTGGCGTCGACGTTGCTGGCCTCGTACAAGGTGAGCCCGACGGTGGCGCCCCTGGTGCGGGTCGCGGTGGTGCGCGATCTGCCGCCGGCCGGCGCCGGCGCGACCACGATGTCGAACCCGCTGCTCGGCGTGCTCTACGGCAAGCCGCTGGCGCCGGCGGTGAAGCTCGGCCTGTTCGCCGCGTTCACCGTGCCGGTCGGCGGCGGCGGCGGCGACACGCCCGACGCCGCGCGTGCGGCCGCCAACCGCGCCGGGATCGCCGCCCGCTCGTCGATGGACAACGCGCTGTTCGCGGTCAACGACCACGCGCTGATCGGCGGCGCCGATCTCGCCTACGTCGCCGGCGGGCTGACCGTGCAGGCCGAGCTCACGGTGTTCCAGCTGACCCGGGTCCGGGGCGGCGACGTCCAGCCCGACAAGGCCAAGACCAACTTCACCTCCGGCCTGCACGCCGGGTGGTTCGCCCGCCCGTGGTTGTCGGTGGGCGGCGAGCTCCGCTACCAGCGCTGGCTGTCGACCCCGAAGGCGGTCGCCGGCGATCCGACCGGCGCGAGCCGCGACCACCTCACCGCCGCGGCCGGGCTGCGCGGCCACATCGCGCTGCCGGGCAAGCGGTGGCTGCGCCCCGGCCTGGCCTACGCCCGCGCGCTCGACGACCCGATGCGCGGCAAGGGCTACGACATCGTGCAGGTCGACGTCCCGTTCGTGTTCTAGCCGAATCTGTGGTGTCCCATGGGTCAGCGTATTGGATCCCATGAGTTGGACGCGTCGCCATGGCGGCCGTTCAGCCGCGTTACGTCGAATTAACCCGCCGCGACCTTCGCTCGAAATCGGCGGCAGGGAGAGTGCGACGCATGACGACGCACGACGAGAGGGAAGCAGAGGAGGGGCGAGCACCCGGGCGCGCCGCCGCCCGCGGGCTCAGCCGGCGTGAGCTGCTCGGCGCGCTCGGCGCCACCGGCGCCGCCCTGCTGGCCGGCGCCGCGGCCGGCGGCTGCGGCGACTCGAGCTCCGAGGCCAGCGCCCACGCGAACCGCGGCGGTGACGGCCCCGAGGTCCGCAACCTGCGCATCGGCATCATCGCGCTCACCGACTGCTCGTCGATCGTGATCGCCAAGGAGAAGGGCTTCTTCGCCAGGCACGGGCTCGACGTCACCGTGGTCAAGGGCGCGAGCTGGGCGGCGATCCGCGACTCGCTCTCGCACGGCGACCTCCACGCCACCCACATGCTGCTCGGCATGCCGATCGCGTCGACCATCGGCCTGGGCGGCTCGCCCAGGGTGCCGATGGTGGTGCCGTGGATGATCAACCGCAACGGCCAGGCGATCACGCTCAAGGCGGCGTGGAAGGGCAAGGTCGCCGCCGATCCCACGGCGCTGGCCCCGCTCGCCGCCGAGGCCAAGGCCGCCGGCAACCCGCTGACCTTCGCGATGACCTTCCCGCCCGGCACCCACGCCATGTGGCTGCGCTACTGGCTGGGCGCGGGCGGCGTCGATCCCGACAAGGACATCTCGCTCATCACCATCCCGCCGCCGCAGATGGTCGCCAACATGAAGGTCGGCAAGATGGACGGCTTCTGCGTCGGCGAGCCGTGGAACGCGCGCGCGATCGCCGACGGCATCGGCTTCACCGCGACCACCAGCCAGGAGATCTGGAAGGACCACCCGGAGAAGGTGCTCGCGTTCACCCGGGCGTTCGCCGAGGCCAACCCGAAGACGGTCAAGGCCGCGCTCAAGGCGCTCCACGAGGCCAGCGTCTGGCTCGACACCATGACCAACCGCGCCGAGCAGGCGCGGATCGTGTCGCGGACGACCTACATCAACTGCCCGCCGGCGATCATCCAGGGGCGGCTCGAGGGTCGCTACGACTACGGCGACGGTCGCACCACGGACGATCCGCACTACATGATCTTCCACGACCGCAACTGCAACTATCCGCAGCCGAAGTACGCGGTGTGGTGGCTGTCGCAGTTCCGCCGCTGGGGCATGGTCGAGGGCGCGCCCGACTACGCGGGGATCGCCGCCGAGGTCATGCGGCCCGATCTCTACGAGGCCGCGATGCAGGAGCTGGGCGCCGAGCACGGCGGTCGCAGCGACGCCCCCGAGACGCTGTTCGACGGCGTCACGTTCGACCCGGCCCGGCCCGAGGCGTACGCCCTCGGCTTCGCGGTCAAGAGCCCGAAGGGATGACCATGCGCGCTCGCCTCGTCAGCCTCCTCCTGCCGCTGGTCGGCTTCGTCGCGATGCTCGGCCTGTGGTGGCTGACCTCCGCGCTGTGGGTCGACAACCTGCCGTCGCCGCTCGAGACGTGGACGGCCAGCAAGCCGTTCATCGTCGAGCCGTTCGCCAAGCGCGGCGAGATGGACCAGGGCATCCTGCGCTTCACCTGGTACTCGCTCGAGCGGGTCGCCAAGGGCTTCGCGCTCGCGATCGTCATCGGCACCCCGCTCGGCTTCCTGCTCGGCCTGTCGCGCGCGTTCACCGCCGCGTTCGATCCGGTGATCCAGGTGCTGCGGCCGGTGTCGCCGCTGGCCTGGTTGCCGCTCGGCCTGGTCCTGTTCGACAAGCCGGCGCCGGCCGCGACCTTCACGATCGCGATGTGCTCGATGTGGCCGACCGTGCTCAACACCGCGCTCGGCGTGCGCTCGGTGCCGCAGGACTACCTCAACGTCGCTCGGGTCCTGAACCTGTCGCGCTGGCAGACGGTGCGACAGGTCATGCTGCCGGCGGCGCTGCCGTACCTGTTCACCGGCTACCGGCTCAGCCTCGGCCTGGCCTGGCTGGTGATCGTCGCCGCCGAGATGTTGACCGGCTCGCCCGGCATCGGCGGCTTCCTGTGGCAGGAGTACAACGCGCTCATCTACGAGCACATCATCCTGTGCATCTTGACCATCGGCCTGGTCGGCTTTGCGCTCGACCGCCTGATGCTGGCCGTCGAGCGACGGCTGAAGGTGGGGTGACGATGGCGTTCCTCGAGCTGGAAGGTGTCTGCAAGGGCTACGGCGACGATCCGCGCGCGGTGCTGCGCGACGTCGAGCTGCAGGTCGACCGGGGCGAGCTGGTCGCGGTGGTCGGCCGATCGGGCGCGGGCAAGACCACGCTGTTGTCGATCGTCGCCGGGCTGATCGCGCCGTGCCGGGGCGTGGTCCGCGCCGGCGGCAAGCCGGTGACCCGGCCCGGGCCCGATCGCGCGGTGGTGTTCCAGAGCTACTCGCTCTTGCCGTGGAAGACCGTGCACGACAACGTGCAGCTCGCCGTCGACTGCGTCCACCCGGACTGGACCGCGGCGCGCCGGCGGGCCCACGCCGAGCAGTACGTCGCGCTGGTCAACCTGGCCGCGGCGCGCGACAAGCGGCCGCACGAGCTGTCGGGCGGCATGCGCCAGCGGGTCGCGGTCGCGCGCGCGCTGGCGATGGAGCCCGAGGTCCTGCTGATGGACGAGCCGCTGGCCGCGCTCGACGCGCTGACCCGGGCGGCGCTGCAGGACGAGATCGAGGCGATCTGGCAGCGCCACCGCCGCACCGCGCTGCTGGTCACCAACGACGTCGACGAGGCGATCCGGCTGGCCGATCGGATCATCCCGCTCGAGCGTGGGCCCGGCGCGTCGCTGGGCGCGGCGATCACCGTCGATCTGCCGCGGCCGCGCTCGCGGCAGCTCCTGGCCCGCGATCCGCGCGCGATCGCCGTGCGCGCCGAGCTGGTCGCCCGCCTGCGCAACCAGGCGCCACCGACGCTCGAGAGGGCGGCGTGAACGCCGGCGGCGCGCTCGAGCTGGCGCGGCTGGGCAAGACCTACCGCACGCCGCGCGGCCCGGCGGTGATCGTCGAGGAGGTCAGCCTCCAGGTCGGCGAGGGCGAGCTGGTCAGCCTGCTCGGCCACTCCGGCTGCGGCAAGTCGACGGTGCTGTCGATGATCGCCGGGCTGATCGAGCCGAGCGCCGGCGAGATCCGCGTCGGTGGCAAGCCGGTGCGTGGCCCCGGCCCCGACCGCGGCATGGTGTTCCAGGCGCCGTGCCTGTTGCCCTGGCTCGACGTCCTCGACAACGTCCTGCTCGGCGTCAACCAGGTGGTGAAGGGCGGGGTCGCGGCGCGGCGGGCGCGGGCCGAGCAGGCGCTGGCCTCGGTCGGGCTGGGCGACGCGCTCACCGCCCGGCCGGCTGCGCTGTCGGCCGGCATGCGCCAGCGGGTGGCGCTGGCCCGGGCCCTGGCGCTCGAGCCGCGCGTGCTGCTGCTCGACGAACCCTTCGGCATGCTCGACTCGGTGACCCGGGCCGAGCTGCAGGACATGGTGCTCGCCCTCGGGCCGGCCCGGCCGACGACCATCCTGGTCACCCACGACGTCGACGAGGCCCTGCTGCTGTCCGACCGGATCGCGGTCATGACCGACGGCCCGGCGGCGCGGATCCGCGAGGTCGTCGAGGTGCCCTTCGGTCGCGAGCGCACGCGGTCGGAGGTCAGCGCGCTCGGCCTGGGGGACAAGATCCTGGGCCGCGACCCTTCGTGATCGCTGATCGCCGGAAATCCCGTCGCGGTACGGCTAAAAAGTGATGCGATCTCGCGGTGATGCGATCCAGGAACGTGTCCCCTAACAAGAGGAGCGGCGCGCCAGCCGCTTGCGGCTGGAGGGGACTTCGCCGACGACGCCGCGGAGGGTGTCGAGGCCGGCGGGCTTGACGAGGTGGAGGTCCATGCCGGCCTGGTAGGAGCGCCAGCGGTCCTCGGCCTGGCCCCAGCCGGTGAGGGCGACGATCAGGAGCGGGCGGCCGTCGGCGGCACGGCGGAGGGCGACGGCGACGTCGTGGCCGGTGAGGTCGGGCAGGCCGATGTCGAGGAAGACCACGTGCGGCTCGAACTGGGCCGCGAGCTTGATCGCGGCCTGGCCGTCGCGCGCCCACCGCGACTCGTGACCGAGCACGGTCATGATGTCGCAGACGCACTCGCCAATGTCCGGGTTGTCGTCGACGACCAGCACCCGCTTGGGGATGACCGGGGTAGTGTCACGTGGCACGACTTCGTCAGGTCGCATGGCTCAGGTCTCCCGCTCCGCCAGAGGGAGCTCCACGATGAATTGACTGCCCCGGCCGGCTCCCTCGCTTTCGGCCCGGACAGTGCCTCCGTGCAGCTCGACCAGTCGACGCACCAGGTTGAGCCCGATGCCGAGGCCGTTGCGCGAACGCGCCAGCGTCTCGCGGCTCTGCACGAAGATCTCGAAGAGGCGCGGCATCAGCTCGGGTGAGATCCCGACGCCGTTGTCGCGCACGGCGATGACCACGACCCGGCGCACGCGATCGGGGATCGCGCTGAGCGCGATCTCGCCGCCGGTCGGCGTGTACTTGGCCGCGTTGGACAGCAGGTTGACCAGGATCTGGGTCAGCCGGGTGAAGTCGCCGACCACGACCAGCCGCTCGTCGGGCATGGTCACGGTCAGGCGGTGGCGCAGCTGCGCGACCAGGTGGTGGGTGGCCTCGACCGCGGCCGACACCACCTGCGGCAGCGGCACCGGCCGCTGGTTGAGCGTGATCTTGTTCTGCGTGATGCGCGACAGGTCGAGCAGGTCCTCGACCAGCTGGGTGAGCTGATCGACCTGCCGCTCCATCATGTCGCGGGCCTTGGCGATCCGCTCGAGGTCGTCGCCGGCCAGCTTCTGCAGGTCGAGCGCCGACCGCAGCGGGGTGAGCGGGTTGCGCAGCTCGTGCGACAGGGTGGCGAGGAACTCGTCCTTGCGGCGGTCGGCGTCGCGCAGCGCGCGCTCGGCCAGCTTGCTCGACGTGATGTCGAAGCCGACCGACATGACCCCGACCGCGTCGGGCTCGCCGGCGATCGGCTCGAAGCGGAAGTCGAACATGCGGGCCTGGCCGCCGAGGGTCAGCTCGAGCTCGGCGCGCCGGCCGACGCCGGTGGCCAGGACCTCGCGCTTGATCGCGGTCAGCCGCGACGCCGCCTCGGGCGGGAACGCCTCGAGGTCGGTCTTGCCGGTGAAGTCGATCGGCGCGCCGAGCACGTAGCCCCAGGTGTAGCGGAGGTCGCGATCCTGGCTGACCACGATCAGCGGCGCCGCCCGCACCGCGAACCGGAACCGCTCCTCGCTGGCGCGCAGCGCGTGCTCGGCGCTGTCGCGGGCGTCCTCGGCGTGCTTGCGATCGGTGACGTTGACGAACGTGACCACCACGCCCTCGACCCGGTTGGCCAGGGTCCGGTACGGCAGCAGCCGGGCCAGGAACCGCCGGCCGTCGCGCGCGCGGACCTCGCGCTCGATGCCGCGCTGGTCGGCGAGCACCTTGGCGGCCAGCTCGGGCAGGTCGTCGCGGTCGAGGTGGTGGGTCAGGTGGGCGAGCGGGCGGCCGAGGTCGGTGCCGATGACGTTGATCAGGTCCTGGGCCCGCGGCGTGAACCGCTTGATCAGCAGGTCGCGGTCGAGGAACACCACCCCGATGTCGGTCGACGCCATCAGGTTCTGCAGGTCGCAGTTGGCCTGGGTGATCTCGTGGACCTTGCCCTCGAGCTCGCGGTTGAGCGCGGTCAGCTCCTCGTTGACCGCGTGCAGCTCTTCCTTGCTCGACTCCAGCTCCTCGGACGCCGAGCGCAGCTCCTCGTTGATCGAGTGCAGCTCCTCGTTCGACGCCCGCAGCTCCTCGAGCGAGGTCTCGTACTGCTCGATCGTGGCGCGCAGCTGGTCGCGGGTGCGGTGGAGGTCGTCCTCGAGCTCGCGGACCACCGGCTCGATGCCCTCGTCGAGCTCGGCGCGGGTCACCGCCGTGCGCTCGCTGCCGGGCGCGCGCTCGTCGAACAGGACCAGGATCATGCGGTTGCCGGCGTCGGGCAGCTCGGCCACCCGCGCGGTGATCTCGACCACCCGCGTCGCGCCCTGATCGACGAAGCGGGCCAGCCGCGACTCGGTGCCACCAGGGGCCTGGCGGGCCGCGTACAGCGCCGAGCGCAGGTCGAGGCGCAGGCCGGGCACGACCAGCTTCATCAGCTGGCGGGTCGGCTCGCCACCCGGCATGGCCAGGAACCGGCCGGCGTGCTCGCTGACGTGGACGATGTCGAGCTCGTCGTCGACCAGCACGCTCGGCGGCGCGTACTGCTCGACCAGCCGGTGGTGGAGGTCGGCGAACGGCGACGGCCGGGCGGCGATCGGCTCGGGCAGCGGCGTCGGCGGCCGCCGCCGCGGCGCGATCGCGTCGGCCCCGAGCGTGGTCGGGATCGACCGCCGGGCGAAGATGCGGTGGCGGGGATCGATCGCGGTGAACGGCGCCGCCGCGGCGTCGGCCGACTCCGACGCGCCCAGGAACAGGAACGCATCCGGACGCAGCCCGAAGTGGAACAGGTTGAGGACCCGGTCCTGGGCGTCGCGGTTGAGGTAGATGAGCAGGTTGCGGCAGGCGATCAGATCGAGGCGCGAGAACGGCGGGTCGCGCAGCAGGTTGTGGGTCGAGAACACCACCAGGTCGCGCAGCTCCTTGCGGACGCGGTAGTGGGTGCCGTCGCGCTCGAAGAACCGGCTCAGCCGGGCCGCCGGCACGTCGACGGCGATGGTCTCGGGGTAGCGCCCGAGCCGGGCCTCGGCGAGCGCCTCCTCGTCGATGTCGGTGGCGAAGATCTGGATCGGCCGATCGCGGTGGCCATCGCCGTGCTCGGCGAGCAGCATGCCGATCGAGTAGGCCTCCTCGCCGGTGGCGCAGCCGGGGACCCACACCCGGATCGGCTCGCCGGCCGCCTTGCGGGCGAACAGCCGCGGCACCACCTGCTCGGCCAGCGCCGCGAAGGCGTCGGCGTCGCGGAAGAAGCTGGTGACGCTGATCAGGAAGTCGTGGAGCAGGTTCGACAGCTCGGTCGGGTGCTCGCGCAGGAAGGCCTGGTACTCCCGCACGGTGGTGCATCCGCACACCTGCATCCGCCGCGAGACCCGCCGGTACACCGTGGTGCGCTTGTAGTTGCTGAAATCGTGACCCGAGCGGATGCGGACCAGGGTCAGGATGTCGCGGAGCGCGGCGGTGGCGTCGCGGCCGGCCTCGGTCGCGCCAGGCCCGGTCAGCGCGACCAGCCGGGCCGGCAGCTCGTCGGCGGGAGCGACCACGTCGGCGAGCCCGGTCGTGAGCACGCCTCGGGGCAGGTCTTGCTCATCGGCGTCATCCGGAGCTTGGGTGAGCACCACGCCGCCGACCTCCTTGATGCGCTTGAGCCCGATGAGGCCATCGCTGCCGTGGCCGGACAGGATCACCGCGATGGCGTCGCGGCCGCGGTGATCGGCCAGCGAGCGGAGCAGCCGGTCGATGCTGCCGTTGGCGCCGGCGCCCGGCACCAGGTGCATCGCGTCCTCGACGAGGGTCGCGGTCTGGCCCGCCGGCACGACGTGGATCTGGTCGATGACCAGCGGTGTGCCGTCGTGGACGGTCACCACCGGCAGCGCGGTCGCCGCGCGCAGCGCCGGCTCGACGCCGTCGCCGGTCGAGGCGACGATCAGCGCCAGCCCGCTGTCGGGCGGCAGGCCGCCGATCACGCGCGCGAGCGACTCCACCCCAGGCCCTCCCGCCAGCGCGACGATGCGCGGGCGGCGCTCGGCCGACTGCGTCGAGTGTCCATGCTCGATATCCATGGCGCGGGAACCGTCCAGAAAACGCCCGCACGCAACCAACCATATTCTGCCCGGAGCCGGCAAGGATCGCTCGCGGGTGAACGGCGAGATTCGTCGGTCGTGAAGAAAAAGTAGCGGAGCGCGCATGACGCTGTGTCAGCACGGCGCGCGCGGTGCGGTGGCTTCGCCCCGACGGTGACACCCCTCTGAAACACGTTCCGCGGGAGCGTGGCGCGCGCGCACGTGGCTGATCCAGTAGCCACCCGGCGACCCCGCGCCGATGTATGGGAACAAACGGGAACGCGCGCCGGCGCGGCCGGGTTCAGCGCTCCGGTGCGATGGCGACCGCGACGCCGTTGAGCGCGGCGTTGCCCGACGGTCGATCGAGCAGCGCGTCGTCGGAGAGCAGGTTGACGTTGACGCCGGCGTGCTGGCGCGCGACCGCGAGGCGGACGCCGGGCAGGTCGTGGCCGAAGCCATGCGGCAGCGACACCACCCCCGGCATCAGCTCGTCGGTGATCTCGACGGGCGCGACGACTTCGCCGACTCGGCTGGTGACGCGGGCGCGGCCGCCGGCGACCAGGCCGAAGCGCGCGGCGTCGTCGGGATGGACGCGCAGCGTGCACCGCTCGGGGCCCTTGATGAGCGGCGTCAGGTTGTGCATCCACGAGTTGTTGCTGCGCAGCGACCGCCGGTTGATCAGCACCAGCTCGGGCGCCGGCCGAGCGAGCGCGTCCTCGAGGCGGGCGAGGTCGGCGACGATGGTCGGCGGGGTCAGATCGATGCGGTGACCGACCGTGCGCACGACCTCGGGCAGGCGCGGACGCAGCGCGCCGAGATCGAGCCCGTGCGGGTGGGCGCGCAGGCGGTCGAGGGTGAGGCCGTCGGCGCGGCCGCCGAGCTGGTCGCCGTGTGGGCCGACCCGCAGGTAGAAGTCGATCAGCCGCTCGGGTCCGCCGTTCGGCCCGAGCAATGCCATGACGTCGTCGGCGGTCGGCGCCGGCGCCGGCAGGTCGGCCAGCTCGCGCGCGACCGCCTCGCGGGTGACCACGTCGTCGGCCATCGCGAGCGGCGCGGCGCTCATCCCCATCAGGCCCTTGGCGAGGGTGAGCGCGATCTCCCACTCGGCCGGGTGGCCGGCCGGGCGCGGCAGCGCCGGCGGCGACCAGCGCGCGACGTCGCGGACCGCGAGCTGGTAGAGCGCGACGTCGTAGGCCGGCCGCTCGAGCGGGGACGGCGGCGGCAGGATCACGTCGGCGAGGCGGGTGGTCTCGTTGACGTACGGATCGATGGCGACGCGGAAGTCGAGCTCGGCGAGCGCGGTGGCCAGGCGGCCGGCCCCGGGCGCCGACAGCAGCGGGTTGCCGGCGACGGTGAGCAGGGCGCGCACGCGTCCCTCGCCGGGCTCGAGGATCTCGTCGGCCAGGGTGGCGATCGGCAGCTCCCCGAAGACCTCGGGCAGCTGGCGGACCCGCGACGTGTACCGAGGCCCGCGCTTCTCGGTGGGACGCCGGCGGTGTCCCGGCGCCACCGCGGGAGTCGTGAACATCGTCCCACCCGGACGGTCGAGGTTGCCGGTGAGGATGTTGACCAGCTGCACGGCCCAGCTCGCCAGCGTGCCGAACTCCTGACAGGTGGTCCCGACCCGGCCGTAGCAGGCCGCGGTCGGCGCCGCCGCCTGCTCGCGCGCCAGCCGGCGGATGGTGTCGGCGGCGATGCCGGTGCGCGCGGCGACCCGCTCGGGCGCGAACCGGGCGGCGATCGCGCTCACCTCGTCGAGGTGATCGAGGTGGGGCGCGGCGGCGCCGGGCGCGACCAGCCCCTCGCCGACCAGGACGTGGATCATCGCGAGCAGGAAGTAGGCGTCGGTGCCCGGGCGGATGAACACGTGCTCGTCGGCGCGGGCCGCGGTCTCGGTGCGGCGCGGATCGATCACCACCACCTTGCCGCCGCGGCGGCGGATGGCGTCGAGCCGCCCCTTCATGTCGGGCGCGGTCATCAGGCTGCCGTTCGACACCACCGGGTTGCCGCCGAGGATGAGCAGCCGGTCGGTGCGATCGAGGTCGGGCACCGGGATGGTGAGCGCGCCGCCGTACAGGGCGGCCGCCACCACCTGCGCCGGCATCTGATCGAGCGTGCTGGCCGAGTAGCGCTGGCGGGTGCCGAGGGCGCGGATCAGCGCCGGCAGGTAGAGCAGGAGGTCGACCGAGTGGGCCGACGGGTTGCCGAGGTAGACCGCGATCGCGTCCTGGCCGTGGCGGCGGCGGACGCCGTCGAGCCCGGCGATGGCGGCGGCGAACGCCTCGTCCCACGACGCCGGCACCAGCTCGCCGCCCTTGCGGATCAGCGGCGCGCGGAGGCGATCGGGATCGTCGTGGAATGCGCCCAGCCCGTGGGCCTTGGGGCAGAGATAGCCCTGCGAGAACGGATCGGCGGCGTCGCCGCGGATGGTGCCGAGCGTGCGGCCGTCGTCGCCGATCTCGATCGACAGGCCGCAGGTCGCTTCGCACAACGTGCAGGTCCGGTGGACGGTCGGCATGGCTCGGAGTCTAGCCTTGCCCGCGGGCGGCGTCGGTACGATAAGTACCCGCCGTCGTGTTACTTTCGGGCGCCATGGTCGAGGGTGTCCCCGCTGGGACCAGTAGCCCGCTGCGCCTGGTCTGCTTCGAGCTGCGCCAGCAGGAGCTGGCGTTTCCGATCGCCGACGTGCGGGAGACCCTGCCGCTCAAGCCGATCAGCCACGTGTTCCTGACCCCGCCGTGGCTGGCCGGCATCTTCAGCCTGCGCGGCGAGATCGTGCCGGCCATCGATCTCGGCGTGCTGCTCGGGCTGCCGCGCACGGTGGTCGGCGACGACGCCCGCATCGTCGTGGTCGAGAAGGGCCCGCTGGTCGCCGGCGTGCTGGTCGAGCGGCTGCGCGAGCTGCGTACGATCGACGCCGCCGCGCTCGAGCCGCCCCCGGCCAGCTTGCCCGCCGAGGTCGCCGCCATCCTGACCGGCATCGCCGCCACCCCCACCGGCACCGTCCGCGTCCTCGACCTCGACGCCCTGCTCAGCTCCGACCGGATCGGCGCGCTCGCGCGCGAGGAGAGCCCGACGGCATGACGCGCAAGAAGCTCCGCTTCCCGATGTTCCTCAAGTTCCTGGTCGGCTGCCTGACGCTGGCCACGCTGCTCATCGTCGGTGGCACCTACGTGGTCAAGAGCGAGACCACGTTCCGCAACCGCGGCAACTGGCTGGCCAAGCACCTGCGCCGCTACCACGGCTACGAGGAGCGGGTCGGCCGCGCGATGACCGGCACGCTCGAGATCCTCGCCGCCGATCACCAGCTCGCCGCGGCGCTGGCGGCGCCGCCGCCGGCCGATGCGGTCGCACCGGCGGCGACCCGGCCCGACGCGCGCGCGCTGGCCGAGGAGATGTTCGCGCGGGTGACGTCGAAGAACGGGCTCAAGCCCGATCTGTTCGCGGTGTTCACCGCCGCCGGCAAGCTGGTGTGGACCGCGCCGGGCTCGGCGCTCGGCGCCGACGATCTCCCCGAGCTGGCCGCGGTCGAGAAGGCCCGCGCCGGCAACGTGTTCGCCCACCGGATCCAGCTGGTCGACGACCAGCCGTTCCAGGTGTCGGCCCTGCCGGTGCGCGCCGGCGACGACGTCGTCGGCGGCGTGCTGATCGGCGTCCGCCTGCAGCGCTACTTCGACGAGTTCGCCGAGCAGAGCGACGACAACGCCGACCAGCGCCTGCGCATGACGCTCCTGGCCGGCAGCAAGGTCACGGCGTCGGCGTGGAACCCCGACCGGTGGAGCGAGCTCGGCAAGGCCATGCAGGCCGACAAGTTCGTCCGGGTCGCGGTCGGCGAGGACGTCCGCGACGTCGTCCGCATGCGCGACGGCGATCACGACTTCTACTTCGAGGACCTCGAGGGCTATCGCGGGCTCGACAGCGCGGCGATCGGCCAGCTGTTCATCACCCGCAGCCGCAGCACCGTGGTCGATCCCGGCTCGAAGATCCCGTGGCTCGAGATCGGCATCGGCGTGGCGCTGTCGGTGCTGATCGCCGCCCTGATGGCGTTCTGGATCACCCGGCCGATCAAGCAGTTCGTCCGCCAGTCGCGCGACCTGCTCGAGGGCGAGACCGACCTGACCCAGCGCATCGTGGTGACCTCGCGCGACGAGACCTCCGACCTCGCCGACAACATCAACCAGGTGTTCGCGCGGGTCCAGGCGCTGGCCACCGACGTCCAGTCGGCGGCGTTCCAGGTCGGCGCGTCGTCGGCCGAGATCAGCGCGGCGTCGAAGCAGACCCTGGGCGGCCTCAAGGACCAGACCATGAAGATCAGCGGCTCGACCGCCGCGGTCACCGAGCTGTCGGCGTCGATCCAGCAGGTCGCGTCCAACGCCGCCGAGGCCACCGACGTCGCCGAGCAGACCAACGTGGCGATCGGCTCGGCGGTGTCGCGCATGGACCAGATCCGCGCCTCGGTCGACGACGCCGCCGAGAAGATGCGCGAGCTGGGCGAGAGCTCGAAGCGGATCGGCAACATCGTCGAGGTCATCCGCCAGATCAGCGAGCAGACCTCGATGCTGGCGCTCAACGCGTCGATCGAGGCCGCCCACGCCGGCGAGCAGGGCCGCGGCTTCGCGGTGGTCGCCGACGAGGTGTCGTCGCTGGCCCGCCGGGTCGGCCAGTCGGCCAAGGACATCGAGGCGCTGATCCAGACCGTCAAGGAGCAGACCTCGGCGGCGATGGCGTCGATGGACGTCGGCACCCGCGAGGTCGAGCAGGGCTCGCAGCTGGTCACCGCGACCTTGACCGGCCTCGGTCAGCTGATCACGGTGGTCAAGGACACCGCCCACGCCGTCCAGGAGCAGGCGGTGGTGTCCGACGAGATCGCCCGCAACATGGACGCGGTCCAGCACATCGCCAACGAGGTGCTGTCGGGCTCCGAGGAGTCGGTGGTGCAGGCCGAGCGCCTGCACGAGCTGGCGTTCCAGCTCGAGGAGTCGATCGGCGGCTTCAACCTCGACGGCTCGGGTCGGGTCGGGCGGGCGCGCGAGCCGGAGGTCCGCCGCAAGCTGCCGGCGCGCGACGCGCGGGCGCTGCCGGCCCGGGTCGTGCCGCGCGGCACGCCGCGGCCGGGCGCGAGCAACGGCAAGCCGGGCGACGCGAGCGAGGCCGACCGCGGGTAACGGCGGATGGCGCTGCCCCGCGACATCGTCGCCGGCCTGGCCCGCTGCCTGGCCGAGCGCGCCGGGCTCGAGCCGCCGGCGTGGGTGATCGAGTCGCGCGCGCAGGCGCGGATGGCGGCGTGCGGCCTCGGCGCCGCCGACTACCTGGCCCTGGTCGCGGCCGGGCGCGGCGCCGCCGAGCTGGCCGAGCTGATCGAGGCGGTGCGCGTCGGCGAGACCCGGTTCTTCCGTCACCGGGCGCAGATCGACGCGCTGGCGACGGTGGTCGCCCCGGCGCTGGCCGCGCGCGGGCGCAAGCCGGTGCGGGTGTGGAGCGCCGGCTGCGCGTCGGGCGAGGAGCCGTACACGCTGGCCATGGTCCTGGCCCGGCACCTGCCCGAGCACGCGATCTCGATCGTGGCGACCGACGTCAGCGACGACGCGCTGGCGGTGGCGGCGCGGGCGGTCTATCCGCGGGCGGCGCTGGCCCACGTCCCCGACGCGTATCGCGACGCGTTCGTCGACCACGGCGCCGACGTGCGGGTGCGGCCGGAGATCGCCCGGCGGGTGAGCTTCGAGCGGCAGAACCTGCACGACGCCGAGCCGCCGCGCGGGTGCGCGGTGGTGTTCTGTCGCAACGTGCTGATCTACTTCGCGCCGGCGGCGCGGCGGCGGGCGGCGCAGCGGTTGGTGGCGGCGCTCGAGCCGGGCGGTCACCTGTTCGTCGGCTACAGCGAGAGCTTGCGCGACGTCGCCGAGCTCGACGCGGTCCGCGCCGGCGAGACGATGGTCTACGTCAAGCGCGGCGCGCCGGTCGCGGCGGCGGCGCCGGTGCCGGTCGCGGTGCCGGTCGATCGCACCCCGCCACCGTTCCTCGTTCCTCCGCCAATCGCGGCGCCCCAGGAACCGTTCGCCCTGAGCGAGGGCTCGCGCGAGCGAGCCCGACGTCGAAGGGCGGATCCCGATCCGGCCGCGTCGTTCACCCTCG
>Ga0247822_10000780_pt1 | contig 18131 bp, 14 predicted proteins | sample 13C_Cellulose_Da_FD_192423 | JGI IMG/M metagenome (GOLD analysis project Ga0247822, IMG submission 192423) | Soil microbial communities from agricultural site in Penn Yan, New York, United States - 13C_Cellulose_Day30 | ecosystem: Environmental > Terrestrial > Soil > Agricultural land | place...
GATGCGGGCCGCCTGTTCGAGCTGCACCGGGATGTTGTCGTAGAACCCCTTGAGCAGCCAGATGGCGAGCGGCAGGCCGAACGTCAGGTAGGTGAGGATCAGCGAGCCGTGGGTGTTCACCAGCCCGAGCGCCTTCATCAGGATGAACAGCGGCACGAGGAAGACCACGGCCGGGAACATGTTCCTGAGCAGCACCGCAAAGAACAGGAAGGTGCGGCCGGGGAAGCGGAAGCGCGAGAACGCATAGGCCGCCGGCACCGCTACCACCACCGCGAGGATGGTCGTGAGGGTCGAGACCCACACGCTGTTCAGGAAATACTGCACGAAGTCGCGGCCGACGCTGCCCGACGGATCGATCAGGCGCCAGTAGTTCTCGAGCGTCGGCTCGGCCGGCCACCACTGCGGCGGGTATTGCATCGCGGCAAAACCCGTCTTCAGCGAGGTGATGAACATCCAGATCATCGGCATCACGGTGAAGCCGAGCAGCAGCAGGAGGAAGATCCGTCCGCTCCAGCGCCAGCCGCCGGCGCCCTTGCGTTGCGTCACCGCAGCTTCAGTTATTGCGGTCATGTGGCGGCCCTCGCGTCGTCGCCCTTGGTCAATGCACGGACATAGAAGTAGCCGAGCACCATCATCACGATGAACAGGATCACCGCATAGGCCGAGGCGACGCCCCAGCGCTGCCGCCCGAAGGCGAGCTGGTAGATATGGGTGATCCAGATGTCCGACGAGCCGGCCGGGCCGCCGCCGGTCATGATCCAGGGGATGATGAAGGAGTTGAAGTTCTGCACCGCGAGCAGCAGCAGGGTGACCATCGACACGCCGCGAAGATGCGGGAACGTGACGTGCCAGAAGCGCTGCCACGGGTTCGCACCATCGACCTGCGCAGCGCGCAGCAGCGTATCGGGCACCGTCTGCAGGCCCGCCATCAGCATGATCATGGCGAAGGAGAATTCCTTCCACACGTTCACGACGATCAGCGCGTAGAGCGAGGTGCTGGTGTTGTCGATGAAGTTGATCGGCTTGTCGACGAGGCCGACCTGCGTCAGCATCGCGCTGATGGCGCCGAAGTCGGAGTGATAGAGCCACTTCCACACATACGAGGCCGCCACGGCGCTCACCACCCACGGAATGAGCAGGATCGCACGCAGGAACCCGCGGCCGACGAACTCGCGATGCAGGGCAAGCGCGGCGCCAAGGCCGATCATGAAAGCGAAGAAGGTGGAGACCACGGTCCACACGACCGTCTGCCAGGTGACCTTCCAGAAGATCGGGCTGGTCAGGATGGTGACGTAGTTGTCGAGGCCGTTGAACTGCTTGGCGCTGAGCGCCAGGCTCGCCGGCGTGTTAAAGAAGCTCAGCTCGATCGTGTAGTAGATCGGGTAGCCGATGACGATCAGCATCACGATGATCGCCGGCGCCACGTACAGATAGTCGAACCGGCTGTTCCAGACCTTCTGGCGAAGGCCGACGCGCTTGGGCTCGGGCACGTCGCGGAAGATGGCTTGTCCCTGAACGGTGCTCACAGCGCATACCCTAGTTAGTGAGAATAAGAGACCGGCGGCGATGCCGCCGGTCCGAGATCGGATGGATCAGGCGATCAGATGCCGCCGCCGCCGTCGACGATGGCCTGCACCTTGGTAGCCGCATCATCGGCTGCCTGGTCGACCGTCATGTTGCCGGTGAGAGCGTTCTGCAGCATGTCCGGAACGATGATGTTCATGATTTCCGGAGCCTGCGGGATCACCGGGAACGGGATGCCGTTGGGCAGCATCGAGGTGGTGACGTCGAGGAACTTGATGGTGTCCAGGCGTTCCTTCATGGCGTCGGTCAGGAAGCCATTGATGTTGCCGGGGTTGGAGCCGACCCAGGCGAGCTTGGTCGACCATTCCGGGCTGTCCCAGAAGCAGATCAGAGCCTTGACGGCCTGCTCGTCCACCTTGCCGCCCTGCACGAACTCGGGCTTGACGACGTGGATGTTCGAACCGCCGAACACCACGGCGCGCTTGCCGTCCGGACCGGCCGGGATCAGGCCATAGCGCATGTTGGCCACCACTTCGTCGGCAGCTGCCTTGTCGGCACCGGTCGCCTTGGAAGCGAGGTCGGTCATCTTGGCGTATTCGGCCGGGTGGGCGATCATCATGCCGAGCTTGCCGGCGATGAACGGCGCCTGGTTTTCACCCTGCGTGTTGGTCAGCGCGGAAGTCGGGACCGACTTGTCCACGGCATACATCTGGTAGGCAGCCTGGAGCGCAGCCTTGGAGCCGGCATTGTTGATCCAGACATCCTTGTAGCCGGGCTCGGCCGAGGCTTCGTCGAGCGCGCCGCCACCATAGGCCCACATCTGCGGCATGAAGCGGAACGGCGTGTTGCCGGCGTTCTGCTTGGCCACGAGGCCGTAGCCAGGGATGCCGAGCTTCTCGTTGATGGTCTTGGAATAGGTGACGACGTCGTCCCAGGTGGCCGGCGGATTTTCCGGATCGAGCCCGGCATCCTTGAACACCTTGGCGTTCCAGATCATCGCCATGGTTTCGTTGTTGGTCGGCAGGCCGTAGCTGACGCCCTCATAGGTCACGGACTTCAGCGCGCCGGGCCAGAAATCGGCAGCGGTGTAGCCGACATCTTCCGGCTTCAGCGGCTGCAGGTAGCCCTTGGCGGCAAATTCGACGCCGCCCAGGATCTGCAGGCGGATGACGGCCGGGGCCGAGTTGCCGAGCAGCGAGGTGCGGAACTTGTCGAGCAGCTCGTTGTAGGTGATCGACTGCACGTCGGTCGTGATGTTCGGATAGGCGACCTTGAAGGCCTCCCAGAACGCCTTGTCCTGCTCATGCGCGATCGCCGGATCGGCTTCGAACGGCCCGGTGTACCAGTAGCTGACGGAACCGGTGTAATCGTTGGGCACGACCGCGCCGCAATCCTTGGCAGCGTCGAACTGCTTGGTGCCGGCGATCGACTTGACGTACTCGGGCGACCACTTGGACAGATCAACCGACTGCGCGTAGGTCACGGTGGCAGTGCTCGCCACCATGCTCGCTGCGCTCAGAGCGGCGACCGAAAGCCCGAGCAAACGGCGGGCACGCTTCTCGCGATGACGCGAAGTATGCATTCAGGAATCCTCCTCCAAAAATTCTGAGCGCGCCCGGGCCTGTCCGGCCCTCGCAACGTCGCCCCACAGCTTACGCTGTTCCTGCGCTCGGGAACCGGTCTGCTGCCGGCACTCCCAACTGGTATGGCACAGTTCCAGACAACGCCATGTATGTCAACATCACCAAAGTTGTACATTATTTCTGAAAGATAGCGTGCAATCGGACTTGGCTTGCCCAAAAAACATGCATAAACAGGTGCAATGAGTCAGGTGACCGACATACCGGACAAGCCCGAGGAGACGCTCGAGCAGCACGGTTCCGTCTACGAGATGATCCGCGAGGACATCGTCTCCGGGCGCCTCGAGCCCAATGAGCGGCTGAAGGTCGCAGACCTCGCCGAGCGCTACCAGACCTCGACCAACCCCATCCGCGAAGCACTGCAGCAGCTGCGCGGCGAGGGGTTCGTGCTCATGGAGCCCAATCGCGGCGCCCGCGTCCGACCGATCGACGCCGACTTCGTGCGCGACATCATCGAGATCGAGATGCTGATCGAGGCGGCACTGACACGCTGGTTCGTCTCCATCGCCGGCGACTCCGACATCGACGAGCTCGAGGCGATCCAGGCCGAGATCGAGGCCAACAATTTCACCGACCGGACCCGGCACGGGATACTCGACACGCGCTTCCACCAGTTCATCTACGACCGGCACTACAACCGGCACGCGGCCGAGCTGTGGTGGAAGCACCGCGAGATCCTGCGCGCCATCAGCCGGCGCTTCCCCACCTCGCTCAGCCGGCGCGTCTCCGTGCTGCGCGAGCACCGTGAACTCATCGCCTGCATCCGCGCCCAGGATGCCGAGGCCGCCGCTGCGGTCGTCGCCCGCCACGTCGAAGGCTCGGGCCGGCACATCATCGAGCAGATGGGCGTGGCGCAGCGCAACGGCACCCCACGGCGCTGATCGCGCCATCCATTTTCAGTCAGCCATTTCGAGGAGGAGAGGGTAGTGACGCTTGAACTTGACAACCTGACAGCGAACGAGCGGATCGAAGGCAATGTCCGCACGGCCTCGCGGCCGAGCGAACTGCGCATCACCGATATCCGCGTCGCCGAGATTGTCGGCGCCCCGTTCACCTCGGCGCTCCTCAAGATTTACACCAACCAGGGCATTGTCGGCTTCGGCGAAGTGCGTGACGGCGCCAGCGCGACCTATGCGCTGATGCTGAAGAGCCGTCTCCTCGGCGAGAACCCGCTCGACATCGACCGGCTGTTCCGGCGCATCAAGCAGTTCGGTGGCCACGGCCGCCAGGGCGGTGGCGTCTCGGCCATCGAGATCGCGCTGTGGGACATTGCCGGCAAGGCCTATGGCGTGCCGATCTACCAGATGCTGGGCGGCAAGTTCCGCGACAAGGTGCGCGTCTACTGCGACACCGACGCCGAAAAGCCGAGCGGCACCGAGACCGGCCGGCGCCTCAAGGAACGCATGGACCTGGGGTTCACCTTCCTCAAGATGGACCTCGGCCTGATGCAGATCGCCGACGTCCCGGGCGCCGTCGTCGGCCCGGCCGGCGTGCTGGACGCCTTCCGCCACCATGCCGGCGACTCCTCGCCGCGCACGCTCGAGGGCCGCAAGAAGCGCAACCTCGTCTACGACGCGCAGAACGTCATGCACCCGTTCACGGGCCTCCACTTCAGTGAGAAGGGCCTCGAGCTGCTCGAGCAGTACATCGCCGAAGTCCGCGAGGTCATCGGGCCCGAGATTCCGCTCGCCATCGACCATCTCGGCCACATCTCGCTGCAGGACGGCATCCGCCTCGCCCAGCGCATCGAGAAGTACACCCCGGCCTGGCTCGAGGACGTGATCCCCTGGCAGCACACCGAGCAGTACCGCCAGCTGCAGCAGTCGACCTCGGTGCCGATCTGCACCGGCGAGGACATCTATCTGAAGGAAGGCTTCGAGCCGCTGTTCAACGCCGGCATCTCGGTCATCCACCCGGACCTCTTGACCTCGGGCGGTATCCTCGAGACCAAGAAGATCGGCGACGCGGCGCAGGACCACGGCATCGCCATGGCCATCCACATGGCCGAGAGCCCGATCGCCGCGATGGCCGCCGCCCATGTCGCGGTCGCCACCGAGAACTTCCTCGCGCTCGAGTATCACACGGTGGAAGTGCCGTGGTGGGACGACATCCAGCTCGGCCTGCCCAAGCCGATCGTCAAGGATGGCTTCATCACCGTCTCGGACAAGCCCGGCCTCGGCATCGACGATCTCAACGACGAGCTGCTGCGCGAGCACCTGCAGCCGGGCGTCACCGGCATCTGGGAGCCGACCGACCGCTGGGACAACGAGTACTCCTGGGACCGCACCTGGAGCTGACGCATCGGGGGTGGGGCAACCCACCCCCATCGTCTCCCCGCACGGGGAGGGAACCGACAACCAGCGACATCCCGCCCCGGTAGGGAAGGGTTAAGGCCGGCGAGGGCAAAGAGCACGAACGCCACCGGCCCGTCCGGACGAATAGAGAGAACACCATGAAAATCACAGACTTGCGCGTTGCCGTCATCGGCAAGCATCCGATCGTCCGCATCGTCACCGACGAGGGCATCTACGGCATCGGCGAGGTGGAATACACCAAGACCTACCTCAAGCCCTTCATCCTCCACTTCCGCGACGCGCTGATCGGCGAGGACCCGACCGACGTCGAGCGTTGCATGATGAAGATCCGCCAGCGCGGCAGCTTCAAGCCCTACGGCGCCGCCGTCTCGGTGATCGAGCATGCGCTGTGGGACATTGCCGGCAAGGCGGCGGGCGTTCCGGCCTACAAACTGCTTGGCGGCAAGGTGCGCGACAAGGTGCGCGTCTACAACGGCTCAGTGCGCCGCAAGCGTACCGGCGACCGTCCCGAGGACTTCGCCGCCGACGTCAAGTGGATGGCCGAGCAGCCGCAGAAGTTCTTCATGGTCAAGCAGGGCCTGAGCTTCCACTCGTCGCAGAAGGACAGCTACCCCGACTTCCACTATGGCCCGATCGGCAAGAAGGCCGGCTATCACGGCGCCATGGACCAGGGCCAGATCTCCGAGCACGGCTTCAACTACCTGCTCGATTGCGTCATCGCCATGAAGGAAGCGCTGGGCGACCAGGTCTCGCTCGCCCTCGATTGCGGCCCGGGCTGGTTCCTCAACGACGCCATCAAGTTCGCCCGCGCGGTCGAGCCCTACAACATCATGTGGCTCGAGGACATGCTCACCGGCGACTACGTGCCGTGGGTCAATCCGCAGGCCTATCGTGAGCTGACCACGTCGACCTCGACGCCGATCCATACCGGCGAGCAGATCTACCTGCGCCACAACTTCAAGGAACTGATCGAGACCCAGGCGGTCCGCGTCGTCGGTCCCGATCCGGCCGATATCGGCGGCATTGCCGAGCTCAAGTGGGTGGCCGAGCACGCCTACATGCACTCGATCATGATGGCGCCGCACGGCACCGCGAATGGCCTCCTCGGTCTCGGCGCGCTGATCAACGTCTGCGCGACGCTGCCGGCCAACTACATCGCCTTCGAGTACCCGTCGGCCTCCGACGATTTCTGGAACGAGATCGTCACGGGCCTCCCCTCCGGCCCGATCGTCGTCGACAGCCATGTCGACCTCTTGCCGGGCCCGGGCCTCGGTCTCGACATCGACGCCAAGGCGGCCAAGCGCTACCTCAAGGAAGAAGACGCCGGCTTCTTCGACTGATCCGAACGCAGCCGGGCGAGGCGCCTTTCGAGGCGCTCCGCCTCGGCTCGGCCGTAGCGGCTCATGCGAAAACCAGCGACGATGCGCTCGATCTCGGCGCGCCGTCGCTCAAACTGCTCGACGGTCTCAGTCTCGCGTCGCGGGACGCGCAGCGGCGACCAGCTATGGTGCTGTGGCATTGGTATCCCCAAGGTCATTCAGTGCAAAAGGGGAACCAAGCTAGCGCATCGCGCTGCTTCGCCACCTGCACGGTTTGTCGCTGCGTCAGGCTGCCACGGGGTAATTGCGGCACCGACGCCACGTCCCCGTCACATCCCGGTTCACCCCGCGACTCAGGCTCCTCGCCACCTACGCCGGAGGGCCGCTTCTGCCTTCGTGGCTCGAACCGCGCGCACGCGAGTGCGAGCCAGGGCGATGTCGGAACTCTCGCTAAGTCCCGACCGGAGCACGCTGAACGGGCGCCCCTTCCTGCCATTGTGCGGTATGAGACGAGCCTTACTCCGGGCCTTCAGCGGGTGTGGGCCCGTGTTATTCTTGGCTGGGGAATGGGAGTGGGGAGACTCAAGCCATGATAGTAGACGATGGGATTCCGGCAGGCGAACCGGACGCGGCAGTTCGGCCAGCGCTTCTGGATCGCCGCTCGTTTCTGTTCGGGTCGGCCGCCGGCCTGGGCGCTTTGGCACTTGCAGGTTGTGCCCCGTCCGGGAGCATGAGTTTGGCCGAAGCGAGGAATGTCTACGGGCCGCGGCCCAACGAGCGTTTCCCGATCCCGGCCGTCAACGTCAGCAAGGTAGATCCCAAGTTCTATCGCCGGACAGTGCGCTACGACACCGCGGAAGTGGCCGGAACGATCGTCGTCGATCCGCGCAACCACTATGTCTACCGCGTCGAAGGCGACGGAAACGCCACCCGCTATGGCGTCAGTGTCGGCCGCGCCGGCTTCCTGTGGAGCGGCGACGCCTATATCGGGCGCAAGGCCGAATGGCCCATCTGGACGCCTCCCGCGGAAATGATCAAGCGGCAGCCGGAAGTGGCCAAGTATGCCGGCGGCATGGCGCCAGGCCTCGACAATCCGCTCGGCGCGCGGGTACTCTATCTCTATCAGAACGGCGTCTACACGCTCTACACGCTCTATAGCACCAGCGCGCCGGAGACGATCGGCAGGGGCATTTCAAGCGGCTGTATCGGCCTGCTCACCCAGGACATGATGGACCTCTACTCACGCACGCCGGTCAACACGAAAGTGGTCGTTCTGAGGGCATAGGGAGCAGCGCCGCCGTTGGCCAAACCCCAGGGGACGGGGACGGGGACGATCCGATGAGCACCCCCAGCAGCACGGGCAAGGTCACGGTCGGCGGCGCCGAAATCTACTACGAGATCCATGGCGACGGCCCGCCGCTGGTGCTGCTGCATGGCGGCGTCGACCCGTCTCAGACGTTCGGCGCGCCGCTCGCCGCCATGGCTAAGACGCACAAGGTGATTGCCATCCACATGCGCGGCCACGGCTTCAGCACGGACAGCGACGCGCCCTGGTCCGACGAGCTGATGGCCGACGACGTCGCGGCCGTGCTCCAGCTCCTCGGCATCGGCAAGGCACGCTTCATGGGCTATTCGCTCGGGGCCGCCGTCGCGCTGCAGGTCGCCTTCCGGCACCCGGAACTGGTCGAGAAACTGGTCTTGGTCTCCGTGGCCTTCCGCACCGACGGTGACTATCCCGAAGTCCGGCAGGCCTTCGAGCAGATGCCTGCCATGGCCGCTGCCATCGGCAGCCAGATCGCCGCCTCGCCGCTCGCGCAGCTCTATCCTGACGTCGACTGGGAGACGATGATGCGCAAGAGCGGGGACATGAACCAGCCCGAGCGCGACTGGACCGAGGGGATCAAGGCCATCGAGGCTCCGACGCTGCTGGTCTTCGCCGACGCGGATGCCATCCGGCCCGAGCACATGGTCGCGTTCTGGAAGCTGCTCGGCGGCGGCCAGCGCGACGCCGGCCTCGACGGCTCGCTGCGCCCCGCCAGCCAGCTCGCCATCATCCCCAACACCACGCACTACAGCCTGATCCAGTCGCCGCTCCTCACCGAGGTCGCGACAGCCTTCCTCACGCAGTAGCGCTCGCTGCCGCGCCAGCGGCCGACCTATGCTTCGCGGATTTTCCGGAAGCCTGCCAATCCGAGTGCGCCGGCGGCGATGGCGAAGACGGAAACGGCGACCCAGAACGTGGTGCCGAACCCCGCCATATCGGCAAGCAGTCCCCCTGCCGGAGCGCCGATGACGATCATCGTCCGGTTGACGGAACGCCGCGTCGAGACCACCCGGGCCTGGAGGTCGTCCGGCACCGCGTTCTGCCAGATGCTCGCCTCGCTGGCGTTCTCGACGCCGATGCTCAGGCCGAACAGCGCTTGCCCCAGCGCCAGCAGAACGATCGGCAACCACAATGGCGCCGGATCGGGAATGAGCGCGACGGGCACCCACGCAAGGCATGCCAGCGTCCGGCAGGCGATGACGGTCGAGCCTTCGCCGAGCCACCGGCCAACCCTCACCGCGAGGAAGCTGCCCGCGAGGCCCGCAATGCCGCCGACGGCGTAGACGACCCCCAGCCAGAACGGACCAAGGCTCAGGGCTTGCAGTGTGTAGGCCACCAGCGCCGTACCGACCAACCCGTTGGCGAAGAACCAGATGTGGGTCGACAAGGCCAACGGCCCAAGCACCTTGTGCCCGTACAGCCAACGCACGGCCTCACCGACTTCGGCATGAAGCGTACGCAGCGTCGCCCTGGATTTCTGCGGCAGCTCGTCGAGGCGGATCGTCGCCATCGCAGCGGCCGACAGAAAGTAGGACGCGGCGTCGATCAGGATGGCGAGCGGAGCCCCCAGGAGCGCGACAAGCCCCCCGGCCACGAAGCTGCCGGACGTCTGCGCCACGGTCGCACCCTGGTCAATTCGTGCGTTCGCCGCGAGCAGGTGCGGTCTGGGAACGAGCCTCGGCAACACCGATTGGCTCGCGGCCCGGTTCAGGATCGTCAGAACGCCGGAGACGATCATGATCGCCATCAGCACGGGCGTGTTGAGCAGTCCCACAACCCACAGCAGCGGCAGGAGGCAGAGGACCATCCCATTCCCGATATCGGTGACGACGAGGACCTGAATGCGCCTAAAGCGGTCGACAACCGCACCGGCGACAGGCCCGAGGAACAGGTTCGGCAGCAACCCCGCCATCGTCACGAGGCCGACATCGGTCGCCGTACCGCCAAGCAGCAGAACAACGGTGGTCTGGACCGCAAGTAAGGTGACGTAGTTCCCGAACCCCGAGACCGTCTCGGCAAGCCAGAACGGGAAGAAGTTGGGAAGGCGGAAAACGTCGGCCACCCTGGCCGCCCCGGCTTCCGGCGATGTGCTGTCGCTGCCCAAGCGCTAGTCCCCCAAACGCCGTTCCGCCGACATCCTTTCTACCCGGTTCGGCCAGTGCATCCACAGCTTAAGTAGAGACGGCACTGCAGCCGGCACATCTGCCATGGGCGCAATGCGGCCTCTCTCGCCACGCGCATTGGGCCGCCCGTGGCGAAGCCACCTCCTGCATCTCGGGCGGCTTGAGGCCTCGACCTGCGCAGCAGTGGAACTTCAAAAAAACTCCGACGGGCGTGTGTATATCGGCTACCAAATACTCGCCTTTTGAGTATGTTGACTTCTACTCTCAGATGCTGGCGATCAGGTTCTTGATGGGGGAGAGAACTGAGCACGGCGAATATCCCGGCGATACTCGTTGGCGGCCTCATCTCCTCCCTCGCTGTGGCGTTCGGGATCGGGGCTTCACGCCGCGATCCGGCGCTAGGAATAGCTCACACCAGGAGACTGGCCGATGTCGTTCGTGCTTCGCTGGCTTGGCGTCACCATGGTGGCCACGCTCTGCTTTGTCGGCATGGTCGGGAGTGCTGCGGCCCAGACCTGGAAGACGTTCGAGGATAGCGGCGGCTTCACGGCAATGGTTTCGGTCGGCGGGAACCGCCTGGCCTTTTACTGTCTCGCGGAAACCGAGTTCGTCTACAGCGTTCCGCTGGAGGAGCTTTCCATAGAGGAAGTCCCGTCTCTGGCGGCCGCAGATTGGATCGACCTGCTGGTTGAGGTCGAGGACGGCGGATCAGTACGAGTGCCGGCCGCAGACATCGACTCCCCCGGTGCCGTCCTCGCCGTCCACTTCGAGGGTGATCAGGCGCGGATGGTCGCCAGGGCGTTCTCCGGTATCGGGGATGGCAAGAAGGTCCGGTTCGCTTTGGCGGAACCGAACGACCCTGAGGGACTTGCCCCCGTGGAACTGGTCGCGGACGCTTCGTTCCGGGCGATGGCTCAGGGCGCCCCGAGTTGCATCCTTCCGGCCGACATGCCGAAGGTCGCCGCCGATCCAAAGGTTCAGCCCCCCAAATCAGCGCCCAAGGTCGCCGAGGCGAAACCTCAGCCCGCGGCGCCCGCGCGGCCGAAAACTCTCACGTTCCCGGACAAGCCGACATACGGCGGTCCATGGATTGCCGAGGAGTCCGCGCTTGGCTGGAATCGTGCCGAGGTGAACCTGCCTCTGACCATCGGCGGGCGTATGTGGTTCGATTGCAATCCCGGTTCCGTCAATCTGACGATCTCCCCTTCGAGCCAGTTCCTGCCCGACTGGTTCTTTGGAACTCTCTCTCTGGCTGCCGCCGGTACCGACAGCGTGTTCGTGGCGGGTACGCGCACGGACTACGGAAACTACCATTTCATGGTGGAGGGAGACGCGGCGGTATCTGTCGTCCAGGGCCTCCTTGCGCGACCCGACAAGCCCGGACTTGTGGTTCGTGCTGTCGACGGCACCGAAATGGTCGAGATCCCCGTCAATGTGAACGGGTTGCAGGATGGGTTGGGCAAAGCGGCTATTGGCTGCGGGATCGCCACCCCCGATCAGCAGGCGGGCTGGCGCGAGGTAAAGCGCATTAGCGACGACGGCGATGGGGTGCATTGGGTGGCCTCCCCGTACAACCCGGATGGATACGTGCTGTTCCGGTGCACAACGGACAACTCCATGTCGATCATCATCAATGTCCGGGAGGGCGTCGGGGCGGCACTGCCGGAGGGGAGTGGCGAACTGACATTGGAGGGAAGCGACGGGGCGGTGGCTATTCCGGCCAGGTGGGGAGACGATACGGTCGCGATCATGGGCGAGCATCTGCTGGCCCTGCAGACCTTGACCGATCCCGATGGGAACGTCCTTAAGGTTTCCTACTCGGTTGGCGACAAGCCACTTCCGCTGCTGGAGCTGTCAACTCACGGCGCCCTGACTGCCCTGGACGGCGTCCTGAAGGAGTGCGGCCAACTGAAGGATGGGCAATCGCTGGCGGTGAGCAGTTACGGCAGGAATGCCGAAAAGGCCTTGGGCACCGGTCCCGCCAACACATGGGGCGTCTATCAGGAGGGCAGCAATGTCGTGGCGGGCATTCACAGCGAGGGGCGAACCCTGGGGCTGGACTGCTTCAACGGATCGCTTGCCATGCAGTTCGTCCTGCCAATGGCGCTCGGGCCCGGCGAAATCGACCTCGTCATGATTGCCAACGGCATGCAGTATAGCGCGACCTTCCAGGTGAAAGAGGCCGACAAGACCTACCTGGTGATCAACGACGCCATTGTTCGCGACATCGCCTCTCAGATGAGCGCGTCCTCCGCCCCCATCGAGTTTCTGGCAACGCCAAAGAGTGGCAACCTCGGCACGCTGACTACGATCTTCACCGCAAAGGGTTCGACTGCCGCGCTACGCCCCGTCCTCGAGGCCTGCCCCGGCTGAACAATCCACACTGACACTCGTGGCAGGCACTTTGCGCCGTGACGAGGTTCACGTCACCCCGTTGCGATGCGTGACCCTTTCGACGCCATGGCCGCCGTCAAGGGTGGCTTTGTCGTCGCGGCAGTGTCAGCCCTGGCGCGAACGGCAACCCGCCGTTCCAGTGCTTCTTCGACAACAACGGCCGCTTCCAGTCCATCGAGTGGCTGTAGCCGCGTCAGGCCTGAAGCTGCTGTAGCTCTAGTCGTCGGCCGAGCAGGGATTAGCCGCTTGTGGCGCGGAGCGGACGAGCGGCAGCCAGAGCGGGCCTTCAGGCCCGCCCCACCGTCCGTAGTGCGGGTGCGGGGCCTACCGCCTCTTAATCACTTTGCCCAGAATCATGCCCAACCCAAGTGACGCACTGTAAGGATTTGGTCGCCATCGAATAAGAACCCGTCCAACCATTCTGCCGAGAAAGCAATGTTATATGCTCGAGCATTGGCACTTCTCGCCGCAATTGGCGTGTTGGCTGGATGCGGACGCTCTTATGAGCCTCTTGAACTCAGATATCGTTTGGCGATCGACTACGAGACGGGTGGTACGCAGAAGGCGACCTCTGGCGTTATCGAGGTTTCCTTCCTACCTAGTTCCGTGCCTAACTACATCGGCATTCAGCATATTTGGCGCGGTGAAACGGTCCGTGGAGAGTCGGCGGACGGACGATATTTCTTTCCGCTTAATTCTCCTGCGCCGGGCGGTGCACCTTTAGCAAACATCATATCCGATGCGTGTGAGGTTTCTCCGCCGGATACAAACGATTTGGACGACGCTGCAGTTTTCTTAAGGCAGGTCGATAGGGATTTCGTTGATGAATGCATACTGCCGCCAGAACGTTGGCCAGTGATCGCGATCACTGACGACCCGGACAACCCGCATGCGGTCAAACTTCACGATCCGCGAGAACTTCCTGGTGATTTGCGCATTCTAAGAGTCGCGATTACTCGGACCACTGACCCGGTAACCTTTGGGGCAGCAAGCATTTTGACTTGGCTGGATCAACCGGGGCTCCGTGCAGAGAAACCCGCAGTGACCAATCAGGGGGCGACGGCATTCTATCGCATCTCAGCCGGCCTATTCCTCCAGCCAAGCCCTATTCCAGACTTGTGATCCCACACAATGATGGGGTGCGGGGCGACCGCTCCTGGCCCAGGGCGGTCGTCACTGTCACAGGCCGGCAATCCGAACAGAGCCCCTAGCGCGACCGAGCATAGGTCGATCGACGCCTGGTGGCCTCGAACACGTAGTATCCGTCTATCTCGTGCACCCGGCAGCCGCCGAAGATCGCGCCGAGCTTGTTGCTGTACCAATCGCGTCTTTTGGTGACCATCCACATCGTCCCGCCCAGCACCAGCCGGTTGAAGCCCCTCTCGATGAAGTGCTTGGGGACGGAGAAATCCACATGGTAGGGCGGGTTCGAGATGATCTTGGTGAACCCGGTCTCCCGGGTGTCCCTGAAACCATCGGACAGCGCCACCGTCACGCCGGACACACCGTTGGCGTCGGCGTTGCGGCGGGCGGCAGCCACTGCCCTTGGGTCGTTATCGAGCATGGTCACCTGCGCTGGAGGAACGTGGTGGGCGGCCAGAATGCCCACCAGGCCATAACCGCAACCGAGGTCGAGGATCTTGTCGTGTGGAGCGAAGGTGATCCGTGAGAGCATTGCCAGTGTGCCGGCATCTGGCCGTTGCGGAGAGAAGAGGCCAGGTTCGGTCTGCAATCGCAGCGCCACCGCGCCGATCGTCACGTCAAGCATAGTCATCCCCTCAAATGGACTTTGAGTGGGATCAGTGTTCCGGGAGTGTCGGGTCGCGGCCGGCGCCCCGCGCCGCCAAAGGCAGGCCTCAGCGAGGAAGCGGCATCACTGCTCACCCATGGCGGGCAGTGACATGCGCCGGCGTAGGCGACCCAGTCCTAGGGGAACTCAGGTTCCTGCCGAGCCACCCAGGGCGATTGAAGAAGCGAGTCCAACCCAGGGAACGATCTGATCCATGGCGGTCGCGCCGAATCCCGGGCGAGCACAAGCGCTCGCTGCCCAGGTGGCGTCGTTGCCTTGGATCAGTAGGCTCGCATGGGGTGCTCCAGAGCGAAGAAATCGCGCTGGCCAGAATGACCTTGGCTCAGTTCCAAATCAAGTGACCGCTTTTGGCGCACAGGGGACGTCTGGTTCTGGCCCAAAGCGGGCGCTAGCGCTGAAGGTCGAATTCGATCCGTGTTCGCCCATCGATGTTGGAGATAGTGGCCCGCACGCCGTAGGCATCTCGGATACGGTCGGCCGTCAGCACGTCCGCTGGCGTGCCGACGGCGATGAGTTTGCCGTCATGCATCATCGCCAGGCGGTCGCAATAGCGGGCCGCCAGCGCTAGGTCGTGCAACGCTGCCAGCGTCGTGACCTTCAGCCGCCGGATCAGCTCCAGCAGTTCGAGCTGGTGGCGGACGTCGAGGTGGTTGGTCGGTTCGTCGAGCACGAGGAACGGCGCCTGCTGCGCAAGGGCGCGAGCCACGAGCACTCGTTGCTTCTCGCCGCCCGAGAGGCTGAGGAACTGGCGGCCGGCGCAGTGGCTCATTCCGACCTGTGCCAGACAATCGTGGACGATGTCGCGATCGGTGGCGCTGTCGCTGTCGAGCAATCCCTTGTGCGGCGTGCGACCCATATGCACCAGCTCGCGCACGGTGAAATCGAACTCGCCCATGCGCTCTTGCGCAACCACGGCCGTGCGTCGGGCAGCTTCGCGGGCGGAGAGGGACCAGACGTCGTCATCCGAGAGGAGGACTCGGCCGGCCTGAGGCTTCAGCACGCGATACACAGCGCGGAGCAGCGACGACTTTCCTGAGCCGTTGGGTCCGACGAGACCGACGAATTCGCCCGGCGCGAGGTCGAACAGCACGCTGTCGACAAGGCGTTTGCCCTCGAGTTCGACCGAGAGGTTTTCGACACTGACCTGGGTCATGAGGCTTCCCGCGATTTCCAGCGCTGCGCGACCAGCATCCAGACGAAGAAAGGCCCGCCGAGCAGGGCGGTAATGACGCCGACCGGCAGCTCGATCGGCGCGAACGACATGCGTGCTGCCACGTCGACCCAGATGAGGAATGTCGCACCGACGAGCACGGCCACCGGCAACACCCGGCGGTGATCCATGCCAACGAGCATGCGCACGATGTGGGGGATGACGAGGCCGACAAAGCCGATGGCACCCGATACCGCCACCATCACGCCGGTGAGCAGCGACAGCACGACGAACAGCAAGATGCGCAGGCGGGTGACGTCGATGCCCAGCGTGCGGGCGGTGTCGTCGCCGACCAGCAGCGCGTTCAGCGCCCGGCCGTTGAGCGACAGCCACATCGTCCCCGCCGCCAGCACAAGTGCCGGCAGGCCGAGGTCGGACCAGGCCGTGCCGCCAAGGCTCCCCAGCATCCACTCCATGGCATTTCGTGCCAGTTCGCGGTTTTCGGAGGTGAGCACGATCAGGCTGGTGAGGCTGGACAGCGAATAACCACACGCCATGCCGGCCAGCACGAGGCGCAGCGGCGAAAGCTGGCCACCGGCGGTGGCGATGAGGAAGACGAGGGTGAAAGAGACGATGGCGCCGGTAAACGCGCCGGCCGAGACGGCGTAAAGCCCGAGAAAGCCGAGTGCGCCGGTGCCCAGCACCAGCACCGCCCCGACCGAGGCGCCCGAGGAAATGCCGAGCACGTAAGGATCGGCCAAGGGGTTGCGGACCACGGCCTGCATGGCAACGCCGACCGCAGCGAGGCCTGCCCCGATCACTGCGGCGAGGAGGACGCGGGGGAAGCGCAGCATCCACACGATGTTCTCCTGAGCCGCGGTCCAGTCACCGGCGATCCCGGTGAGGCGCGACCAAGCGATTTGCCAGACGGTCAGCATCGACAGCGGCACTGGTCCGATGGTGACGGCGAGCGTCAACGAGAGCAGCAACGCGAGGACCAGCACGCAGCAGACGAGCGGCAGCGGCAGTTCGCGAAGTCGCTCCCGCCAAGTGGCGGGAGCGTCGGACATCGCGGTCACTGGAACAGGTCCGGGTAGAAGCCCTTCGCCAGCGTGCGAACCGCGTCGGGATTGCGCACGCCCTCGAAGGCTGAGGGCAGCGGCAGCACGACGAAGCGGTCGTTCTGGATCGCCGGAATGCTTGCGAGGGCTGGGTTACCCTTGAGCAGCGCGATCTTGGCCTCGGCAGTCGTGGTGCCGTAGTCGTTGATGACGATCACCTCGGGGGCGCGGGCGACCGCCTCTTCCCAGCTGACATTGGACCAGGTCTCGTCGAGATCGGCGAAGACGTTGTCGCCGCCGGCGAGGCGGATCAACTCGGTCTGTAGTGCCTTGCCGGTGGTATAGATGGCGTCCTCGCCGCTATCGTAGACCAGCACTTTCACCTTGGGCTTGCCGGACGCCGCGACCTTGTCGGTCACCGCGGAGATCTCGCCCTTGATCTTGTCGATCAGCGCGGTGGCGGTGGGCTGCATGTCGAAGATCTGGCCGAGGTTCGAGATGTCCTCGTAGACGTCATCCATCGTCGCGCCCTTGATGAGGGTGCCCTTCACCGCATAGGCGTTGATGCCGAGTTCCTTGAGCTTGGCGACGGGCGCAACGGCGGTGTCGCGGAACGCGCTGAGGCGGCCGAAGGCGAAGTCCGGATTGACGCCCAGCACCACTTCGAGCGACGGCGAACCTGTGCCGTCCGAGAGGATCGGGATCGTGTCGTAGTCGGCCTTGAGGCTATCGAGAACGGGGTGGTTGAGATAGGCAGTGCCGACCATTTTCGGGGCGAGGCCGAGCGACAGCATCAGTTCGGTGACGTGACCGTTGAGGGTCACGGCACGCTCCGGCGCCTTCTCGAATACCAGGGCGTCGTCGCCATTGTGGATGGTCAGCGGGTAGACGGTCGACTGCGCCATTGCTAGCGCCGGCAGCGCTGCCAGCAGGGACGCTGCCAAAAGGGTTCTCAGCTTCATTCTTGCTCTCCAATTGAAATGGGACGGTCGAGCGGCTCGACGCGGTGGACGATGAGTTCGGGGATGGGCTGGCTGCGGCCGATGACGGTTTCGACGAAGCGAGCGACGGCCTCGCGGTCGAGCAGCCGGTACCACTCGCCACGCGGATAGGCGGCGAGCAGCGGGCCCTGGTTGCAGGGGTAGAGGCAGCCCGACGTCGCAACGAGGCAATCGCCGCCAAGGCCGCTGCGACCCAGCTCCTCGCTCAGCGCCAGCTTGAGATTGGGGGCGCCACGAAAGTGGCAGCGCGGCCCGGTGCAAACGATGAGGTGGTGCCGGAAGGGCGGCGGCTGGTTCCAGCCGGGCTTGCCAAGACTGGGCTTTTCGTCGGCGGCGACGGGTTTGGCCGCACCGGCGTCCATCACCGCGCCGACAATCCCGCGGATGGTGTCGTCTCCGATGGCCTGGTCGGGCCCGAGCAACAGCGCCACGTCCGAACGGTGCCGGTCCTCGCGCCAGTGTGCCAGAAC
>Ga0247822_10000781_pt1 | contig 18126 bp, 18 predicted proteins | sample 13C_Cellulose_Da_FD_192423 | JGI IMG/M metagenome (GOLD analysis project Ga0247822, IMG submission 192423) | Soil microbial communities from agricultural site in Penn Yan, New York, United States - 13C_Cellulose_Day30 | ecosystem: Environmental > Terrestrial > Soil > Agricultural land | place...
CCTGAATGACGCGTGCTTCTTTCATGACAGGCCAGCCGCCCATCGAAACCAGGAGTTTTTCGGTAAGTTCCACGAGATTGAGCTTTCACTGTAGGAAAGGACGTGAAAAAAGCGCAAAGAAATCCGCCATGCGCGCGCTAGTTCTTCTTTTCGCCCTTCTCTTTTCGCCGACGCTGTTTGCCCAGACTGCGCCTGAGCCGTCGCCTGCGCCCATACCCACGATGAAGGTCGGCGTTTTCGACCGGCCTCCGCTCGCCATCAAGGACGAAGACGGTCACTGGAGCGGGCTGGGGGTGGACCTCTGGGAAAAGATCGCGCGCAATCTGAGTATCCCCTTCGAGTACGTGGAGATCCCTTTCGAGCAGGTCGTCCCCCTGCTCGTGGAGGGGCGCGTCGATATCGTGGTCGGCGAGGTGGGGGTCTCGGCCGAGCGTGAGCAACTGATCGATTTCACCCAGCCTTTCCTGATCACGCCGACGGCCGTCGCTCTCTCGAAAAAGGCACAGCGCCCGGAGTGGGTGGCCGTCCTTCAGCAGCTCGATCGCCATGGGGTCTGGAATGTCATTCTCGTCATGCTCTTGACCCTGCTCGTCTTCAGCCTAGCACTTTGGTACTTCGAGAGACGTGTGCAGAAGGGGCATTTCGGGGGCAAGCCCATTCACGGTCTCGGCTCGGCCATCTGGTTCTCCGCGGTCACGATGACGACGGTGGGCTATGGTGATAAGACCCCGCAGACGCCCGCTGGCCGGGTGCTCGCCTTCCTCTGGATGTTTTTCGGCCTTCTGATCGTGAGCGCCTTCACTGGTGCGGTGGCCTCCAGCCTGACCATCTCCGGCATCCAGGCCAATGTCACCCGCGTCACCGACCTCGTGCGTTTTCAAAACGGCGTCCTCGAGGGCTCCATCGGCTCGGAGATCCTACAGGGACTCGGCGTGCCGGCGAAGCGTTTTGAGACCCCTCAGGATGGTCTGCGTGCGCTGCAGGCGGGACAGATCACGGCCTTCGTCTCGAATGACGCGACTTTGCGCTACTTGAACGATCGGCAGTTCGGATCGCAATTTGACGTCATTCCGCTCCCTTCCACGCATATCAACTTCGCCATGGCCGTGCGCCCCGGGCTCCCATTATTACAGAAGATCAACGTCGATCTGATCCGCATCACAACTCGTGCGAAATGGCAGCAGGAGATGAATACCTGGCTCGGCTCGACCCCTGCGAAATAAACTTTTCTTATCTTTACTGCGCAATCTTCCGCTTATGAGCTTGCGTGATGTCCGTGGGCTGACTACTTCCTTGGCGAGCATGGCTTTCGTTGTCCAACGTCCCAAGCTGACCCTCGCAGAAAAACTATATCTTCCCGCGGTTGTGGCTGGTCTGGCCATCACTTGGAAGCACCTGGTAAAGGTGCTCTCAGGTAAAACCAAGGTGACGATGCAGTATCCCGAGGAGAAGTGGGATTCGCACCTCCCCGAATGGTATCGTGGAGCACCTACGCTCGTAGCCGACGAGCATGGGAAAGACCGCTGTGTAGCGTGTCAGCTCTGTGAGTTCATTTGCCCCCCCCGCGCCATCACCATCCACCCGGAAGAGATCGCCACCACCGACAAGTGGGCGAAGGTGGAAAAACGGCCGAAAGAGTTCGAGATCGACATGATCCGCTGCATTTACTGTGGTCTCTGTGAAGAGGTCTGCCCCGAGCAGGCGATTTTCCTCCAGAAAGACTACTCCTTCACCGGATACACCCGGGAAGAGATGAAGCACGACAAGAAGAAGCTCTACGAGCTTGGTGGTGTCAAAACGGGACTCGTGAACACGTGGAACGAAAAAAAGTAGCTGGACCTATCGTCGGTCGCTCCCACCTCCTGACTCTATGCAGCTAGCTCTTTTCTGGATGTTTGCCGCCCTGATGCTCCTTTTCGGAGTCGCCGTGGTCTGCCTGCGCAGCCCGGTATCCAGCGCGCTCAGTCTGGTGATGTCCTTCCTGGGCCTCGCCATGTTATTTTTCACTCTCGACGCCTTCTTTATCGGCATCGTGCAGATCCTCGTCTATGCGGGCGCGGTGATGGTGTTGTTCCTCTTCATCATCATGTTGCTCGATCTGAAGAGCGAGGGCGTCCGGCGGCTGAATGTCTTCGCCCTTTCCGGCGGGGCGCTCGTTCTGCTCGGCTTTGTCGGTGTCTTGGTAAAGGTCCTCACCAGCGCTCCGGGCGGAGGGTACAATATCGCCAAACCCGCGCTGGCCAATCCCGAGGCTAGTGACGTTGCTCTCGTCGGGTACGCGCTTTTCAGTGGCTTCAATAACTATCCGTTTCAAATCATCGCCGTCCTGCTCCTGGTGGCGACGGTGGGAGTCATTCTACTCAGCAAAAAGGAGTTGAAATAATGGCCCCGACCCTTGGTGATTATCTTTTGGTGAGCGGACTGCTCTTTTCGATCGGTCTCGCCGGCGTACTCCTGCGTCGCAATATCATCGTCATTTTCATGTGCCTGGAGCTCATGCTGAACGCGGCCAACCTCTCGCTGGTCGCCTTCTCCCGCTTTCAGCTCCCCGATGGCATGCCGAACTACAATGCCCAGGTGCTCGTGTTCTTCATCATCACCGTGGCGGCGGCGGAGGTGGCGGTCGGTCTCGCCATCATCGTCTCGCTCTACCGGGCGAAACAAACGACCCACGTCGAGGATCTCAATAGTCTGAAATTCTGATGAACACGTCGCTGTTTCCCTGGATCATTCTTTTCGCCCCGCTCGTTTCCGCGACGCTCATCCTCCTCTTCGGGAAGTACTCGAAGCCGCTGAGCGCTGGTCTCGCCATCCTTTCGGCCGTCACCGCCGGAGTACTGAGCTGGATACTCTTCCTCGGCCATCAGGACGTCGTGGCTCCGGCCATCACCTGGCTGAGCATCCCCGATGTCTTCACGGTTAATATCGGCATCACGGTCGACTCCCTGACGCGCGTCATGCTCGTCGTGGTGAATACCATCGCGCCGCTCGTCTTCATCTACTCCATCGGCTACATGGCTAAGGAGGAAGGCTACTGGCGCTACTTCGCCGGGCTGTCGTTGTTCCTCTTCTCGATGCTCGGCATCGTGCTGGCGGACAACTTTGTGATGCTCTTCATCTTCTGGGAGTTGGTGGGTGTCAGCTCCTACATCCTCATCGGACACTACTACAGCAAGGATTCCGCTGCCGAAGCCTCGAAGCAGGCCTTCCTTGTCAACCGTATAGGCGACTTTGGCCTGATGTTGGGAATCCTCATCCTCTGGGCTGCAACGGGCACGGTGGTCTTCACCGAACTGTTCGCCAAAATCCCCGGAGCGGTCTTTGTGACGCCTTGGATGCTCACACTCGGTATCATCCTGGTATTCTGCGGCACCATCGGTAAATCGGCGCAGCTGCCTTTACACGTGTGGTTGCCGAACTCGATGGAAGGCCCCACGCCTGTCTCCTCGCTGCTCCACGCGGCGACGATGGTGGCGGCGGGTGTCTTCATGCTCGCCCGCATCTTCCCGTTGCTGGAACTCGTCCCTGTCGCTCGCGAGGTCATCGCCTGGGTGGGCGGCCTGACCTGCCTCGTGGCGGGCCTCATGGCCACGCAGCAGGATGACATCAAGCGCATCCTGGCCTACTCCACGATCTCGCAGCTCGGCTACATGGTGCTCGGTGCCGGTGTCGCTCCGACCTGGGACGTGCCGATGTTCCACCTCCTCACGCACGCGTTCTTCAAGTGCCTCCTCTTCCTCTGCGCTGGCTCGGTCATCGTGGGCATGCACCACGAGCAGAACATCTGGAAGATGGGCGCGCTCAAGAGCAAGATGATGATCACGCTCGCCTGTACGGCGATCGGCACTCTGGCGCTCTCCGGTTTCGGCTTTGGCCCATTTGGCTTCAGCGGATTCTACAGCAAGGACCTGATCATTGTCTGGGCCATCGAGAAGGCTCCGATCCTCGGCTGGATCGCGGTCCTCACGGCTGGTCTGACCTCTTTCTACATGTTCCGCCTGCTGTTCGTGGTCTTCTTCGGCAAGGCCCGTTCGGATCATGCGAAGCATGCGCATGAGTCTCCGCTGGTGATGACCATCCCGCTGCTCCTGCTCTCCATCCCGGCGGTGGGGGCTGGCTGGCCTTTCGTGGCGCACATCTTCTTCGGCGGTGAGGGTGCTCTGCCGCATCCGCACCACGTGGCGGGTATCGTTCACTGGGCTCTACTGGCCATGTTCCTCGGCGGTGCTTTCCTCGCCTTCGTGCTCTATCGCAATGCGGAGAAGGATCCGATTTCGATTCCGTTCTTCGCCAACCGCTTCTACATCGACAATTTCTACGATTGGCTGGTGAAGAACGGGCAGGATGGCCTGGCCTGGTGCAGCTACTGGTTTGATCGCTGGGTGGTTGACTTCGTGCTGGTGCGCCTGACGTCCTGGGTCGCACGCATGGGAGGACTGGCCCTGTGCTTCCTCCAGATAGGTAACATCCAAGCCTATGCGTTCTTCTTCGGCGCGGGTGTCGTCGGCTTACTCTATTTCCTTATCGCACGATGAGCCTCCTCCAAAATCCGCTGCTTTATCTGATTCTGCTGCCTGTCGTGGGAGCTGTGCTCGTCATGGCTGGCTTCGACGCCCGGAGAACTTCCATCGCCGCGGCCGCGCTGAATTTCCTGCTGTCGCTCTATGTCGCCTGCTCGACCCCGCTGAAGGCCGGTTTCCAGTGGGTGTCCTCAGTCCCGGTCGTCCCTGACCTGGGGCTGAACTTCACGCTCGGCGCGGATGGCCTGAGTGTGGCCATGCTGGTGCTGGCCACGGTCGTGACGCTGGCGGCGGTTTGTGTGGCTCGTACGCCGGAGAATCATGCCTCATGGTTCTACGTGAGCCTGCTTTTTATCTCGGCGGGAGCGATCGGTGCCTTCGCCTCGGTGGACGCGTTTTTCTTCTACATGTTCCACGAGTTGGCGCTCATCCCGACCTTCCTGCTCATCGGTATCTGGGGTTCGGGAAATCGTCAGGCGGCGGCGTGGAAGATCACGGTGTATCTGGCCTTTGGCAGCTTCGTGTTGCTCATCGGTATCATCGGACTCTACCTGAGCATGCCGGCGAACAGCCGGACCTTCGACATGGGTCTGATCGCGGAAGCCGCCCGGACGGGTGCGCTGACTCCTTCGTGGATCGTTTACCTGCTGCTCTTCGTCGGATTCGGTATCCTGGTCTCGCTCTTCCCGTTTCACACGTGGGCCCCTCAGGCCTATGCTTCCGCGCCGGCTCCTGCCGCGATGCTTCACGCGGGTGTGCTCAAGAAGTTCGGCCTCTACGGCATCTTGCGCCTAGTCACGCCTGTCTTCCCTGCGCACATCGTCGAGCCGCTGAATAATATCCTGCTCGTCCTGCTGGTCGGAAACATTCTGTACGTCGGTCTCGTGACGATCGCCCAGCGAAAGCTCGACCTCATGCTCGGTTACTCCAGCGTGATGCACATGGGCTACATTTTCCTGGGTATCCTGAGTTGGAACTCTCTCGGCCTCACCGGTGCGGCGCTCATGCTCGTCGCGCACGGTCTCTCTATCGCCGCGCTTTTTGCTCTTTCTGGAGAAATACGGGAGCGCACGGGAACGCTGGAGTTCCGTGATCTCGGTGGCCTTGCCCGGGTCATGCCGAAGTTCGGCCTGCTCTTTGGTTTCGCCGCCATGGCTTCGCTCGGTCTGCCCGGCTTCGCCAACTTTGCCGGCGAGTTGATGGTGTTCTTCGGAGCTTTTTCCAGTGGTCACGCCACGCTGACTTCGTTCTTCGGATTTACGAATTTCCAAATCGCCACCTTCGTCGCCGTCTGGGGTGTCGTGATTTCTGCGGTGTACATGCTGCGGGCTTATCGTCGGGTGTTTTTCGGTCCGGTGCCGGAACGCTGGAAGTCCCTGCCTGAGATCACCCCCGTCGCGAAGTACTGCGTCATCGGCCTGCTGCTGCTCCTGCTGATCGTCGGCTTCTATCCGCAGCTTCTCGTGAACTACGTCTTTCAGCCATGATAGTCCCCTATTTCCTCGAAGGTTTCGTCGTGATCCTCGGCATCGTTTTGCTGATGACCGACGCCTTTTCCAAGATCGACAAGAATATTGTCGCCTGGACGGCCGTCGTTTGGTTGGGGCTAATCTTTGCCGCCACGTTCTTTCTCGCGCCGTTGCCTGAGGCGTGGGCGGATTCCGGTTTCTATGTGCTGGATTCGTACTCGCTGTTCTTTAAGCGATTCCTCCTGCTGGCGACGATCCTGACGCTGATCCTTTCGATCGACTACGGCTCGGTCTTTCTGCGCTACGTACCGTCGGCGGCTCCGCAGGCTGGGTTGGGCGAGTTCTTCACCCTCCCGGTTTTCGCCTGTGCGGGTCTCATGTGGATGGTGTCCTCGGCTGACTTCATCATGATCTTCGTCTCCCTCGAGTTGGTGACAATTTCGTTTTACGTGCTCGTGGCGAGCATGAGGAATAACCTCAGCAGCCTCGAGGCTGGCGTGAAGTACCTCATCCTCGGCGCGCTTTCGACGGGCTTCCTAGTCTATGGTATCACGTGGGTCTTTGGTCTGACGAATCAAACTTCGCTCCTCAAGCTGGCTGATGTCCTACCTCTCGTGCAGGAAGGCTATCACAGTGCGGTACTCTTCGGGCTAGGGTTGATCATCGTGGCCCTTGGCTTCAAAATCGCCGCGGTGCCTTTCCAGTTCTGGGTGCCTGACGTGTATCAAGGCGCGCCCACTCCGATCACCGCTTACCTTTCGGTGGCATCCAAGGCGGCTGGCTTTGTCGTCCTGCTCCGCGTCCTTGGCCCATTTTTGGAAGTGCCCTTCTTCCGCGATAAGATCATCGGCATCTTTACGATCCTGGCCGCCGTTACCCTAATTCTCGGAAACCTCGCCGCCCTGCCTCAGAGTAACCTCAAGCGCCTCTTGGCTTACTCCAGCGTCGCGCATGCCGGTTATTTGCTCGTCGGTGTGGCGAGTATCACAGGATCGGCCCTAGCGGCTGACGCGATCGCTTTCTATCTGGGAGGCTATCTGGTCATGACCTTCCTGTCCTTCTTCGTCCTGGTCAATGTGAGCAAGGTGATGGGTGGGGATGATATCGTGAACTTCAACGGCCTCGCCCGGCGCTCGCCGATCCTGGCAGGAGCGATGCTCCTCTCGATGCTGTCTCTTGCGGGCATGCCTTTCACCATCGGCTTCTTCGGTAAGTTCTTCATCTTCCAGTCGGCCATGGAGAGCCGCCAGTACCTGCTCGTGGTCATCGGCTTTGTCACGGTCGCCTGTGGTTTCTACTACTATCTGAAGGTCGTGCGCGCCATGTACTGGCAGCCAGCACCGGAAGGTTCCAGTCCCATCGTAGTCACGGTATCGGGCAAGTTGCTCATCGGTATCCTGAGCTTTGCGATCATCTTCTTCGGCATCTTCCCTCAGCCGATCCTGAACCTGCTCCGCTAGGCGCGGGTAAAACGGCTCGGCTTTGATGAGAAAATGGCTGTTTAGAGCCATCTCATCGAACCGTCCGCTTCGGGCCCCTACGCGAAGCTGAACCTAAGAGGTTATCGTGGGCGGGTATTCCTTGATCACCTCGGCATTCGTGAGGAGCACGATGTCGAACACGCCGATGACGGTGCCAAAGGGCACCATGGTGCAATTCACCGCGCCCATTGCGATGCTGAAGGTCCGGTTTTTCCGTTGGGCAATGAAGCGCCCGGAAAGGATGGTGAGGAAGCCGAGCACCCATCCGAAGAGTACGAAAAGCCCGCCGAAAATAGCAAAAAATAGACCGACGAACGCCGGAGTGGGTTCGTTTGCGCCCGGACCGACTCCCATACCTCCAATGACCATCATCAAACCCAGGGAGAAGTGGATGAGGCCAAAGCACCCAAAAAGAGCGTGTAGGCCGCCCACTACATAGTGGCCGATCGAAAGAACCCGGAGTTGCTCGGTGGTCGTCACGAGCCGAGCCTTAGCTCATCGGGCCCTTTAACCCAAGGAAAACCCCGGGCATTGAAGGAAGTGGTTGGCCACAATTCCCGCAGGCTTCCGACGAATCCTCTATGAGGTCCTGACGGAAGCTTAGTGCACCACCGTGACGGGCATGCCCATCGGGGTGTTTTCCCAGAAAATTTTGACCATCTTCTCCGGCATGCGGATGCAGCCGTGGCTATCGGGTACGCCGGGCAGGAAGCCCTGGTGCATGCCGACACCGGTATTCGTCAGGCGCATGAAGTACGGCATGGGTGCTCCGCGGAACTTGGCTCCGGGAGGGCAGGGGTCCTTCGATGCGACGTTCTTCACCACCACGTTGCCGGCACCATCGACGAAGTCGCCGTAGAGGTTCGACGCGTGGTCGATCCGTTTTTGGATGATCTTGTAGCTGCCGGTCGGGGTGTCATAGCCCTCGCGACCGCTGGAAATCGCAGAGACGCCGACGAGTTTGTCCCCCTTGTAGAAGGAGGCGGTTTGCTGAGAAAGGTTGATCACCATGGAGGGTGAGCCTGAGATGCCATCGCTGTCCCAGTAGGAGCGGCGCAGGGCGAGATCTTCCTTGGACTCCTGGCTGACGATCGGCTCGCCGACACCGAGGTACTTGGTCGAGCTACTGTTCAGACGGGAGTCGTAGTTGGCACAACCTCCTGCAAGCACTAGCAGGGCCATGGCAGAAAATGAGAATGCGCGACCGAAAAGGATCATCGCCGTGTAAGAGAGCAAACTCTGGGAAAAGGTCAAGCAGGCATGGGACGCTGGGGCGTGCGGGAGAGAGATATTTTGCGGAGAGAGCCGCTTCGTGGGCCATTTGGGAGACATCGCGCCATTTTTCCGAGGGTGCATACAGTTTGCCGTCCGATTTTGTAGGGATGGGGGTTTTACCTCCGCAGGGTTGTGTTGCGCTGGAGCGCCCATGTTGATAAAGAATGCGGCTTTCATGCCTACTTACGAATACGAATGCCCGAAGTGCGGCAAAACTTTCGAACTCTTCCAGTCGATGAAGGACGAGCCGATCAAAGTGTGCCCCGATAAAAAATGCAAAGGCAAGGTGAAGCGCCTGATCGGTACCGGCGCTGGCTTGATCTTCAAAGGCAGCGGATTTTACATCACGGACTATCGCAGCGAGGGATACAAGGCGGCTGCCAAAAAGGACAGCGGTGGCAGCACCAGTAGCACTCCGAGCAGCAGCGAAAAGCCGAAGAGCTCCGACTCCTCCAAATCTACGAAATCCAAGAAATGAGCAACCGGGTCTGCCGTCAGTGTGGGTTTGAAAACGACAGTACGCGCGTGTTTTGCCACAATTGCGGCACTCGCCTCGGTGAGGGTTCCGCGACCGCTCCGGCTACTCCTGGCACCGCACCAGCGGCGCCCGTGCAGTCCGGGCCAGCCGCGGGTAAGCTCTACATCCCTCCGACCACCCCGGAGCCATCGACGCCTGCTCCCGCCAGCAAACGCACACCGGGCGGGCCTCCGCGCAAGGTAGCGGGCGAAAAGTCGGCTGGCTCCTCGGGCAAGTTCCTCAACGCCATCTTTTCGACCTTGATCCTCGGGGCGATTCTGGCCGCCATTATCCAGATGTTCCGCACGCCGGATGGGATCCTCCCACGCCAAACGCCTAATGAGGCTCAGGCGACGGATCTTTTCCAAATGGCGGAGTCCTACGCCGGTAGCCCATACCCCCGTGCCCTGCCGGTCACGACCGAGCAGGTGAATAACTTCCTCAGCGTACGGATCATTCCTGACGACTCAGCGGATCAACCCGCATATCGTCCACGTTTTGCCCGTGCCTTCGTCGTGCCGAGCAATGGGCAGTTCAAGTTCTTCGTCGAGGAGAGACTGGCGAACTGGTCCATCTACCTCTATCTGATCCAGGCTCCTACGGTGCAGGGATCGACCGTAGTGGTGGAGAATGTCGGTGGTGGCGTGGGACGTCTCCCGATCCATCCCAAGCTGTTGCCTCTCGTGCAGCGTCTCGTGGATCCGGTACAGACCTCCGTGCTCGACTCCCTCGGCACTCTGAAGAACTTCTCCGGCGTATCCGTGACTCCGACCGGGGGCTCGCTCACCTGGGCCGGTAAAACTGCCGCTACGCCTTGATGCGACGGGTTTGTCTGATGGTGGCTGGCTTTGCTCTCGTTCTGAGTAGCCAGGCCCAGGAGGTGCCGACGTCCACCCCGGTGCCTTTGCAGCGCTCCATCAGCACGTCCCAGCAGTTCATCGTTTATTATCAAGACAAGACGGTGCGCGCCCGCATCGTGCGCAAGCTTGAGGACATCAAAGGGCACTGGCTGAAGCGCCTGAGCCTGCGCGATGACTGGAAGGCGCCGATCATCGTGCGACTGCAAACCCTGCGGCCGCCGAACTATCCCCGCATCTCCACGGGTGTCTATGAAAGCGACTCCGGTGAACTCAAGATCCAGATCGACATCTACGAGCCGTCTGTTTTGCAGAGCGCGGACTTCGATATCGAGGTCTATGCGGCGCTTTGCCTGGAGTTTGCCTATCGCAACACCCCTCTGAAGGCCGGTAAGGCCTTCACCAAAGCACCAGCCTGGCTGGTCGAGGGCCTTTATGAAGACTCCCAGTCCGGCGAGGATGGGTTGCCGCCGGGCTTGTATGAGACGGTGATCCAGCGAGGACCATCGCTGAAACTGGAGTCGTTCCTCAAGGAGCGGCCGGCCATGATGGATGCAACGTCGCGGGCGATCTTCCGCGCGCAGGCCATGGGTTTGCTTCGTTCTCTACTCAGCTTGCCGAATGGCTCAGTCTCGCTGGCGACCTATCTTTCTCAACTGCCCTCCGTCAGCATCACCGACGTGGCCCCTCTGCTTGCCGCTTTCCCGGCGTTGGAGGGAGACTCGACGCGCCTCTCCAAGCTCTGGGTCCTGAGTATGGCCAACGTCTCGGCGACCGGGCGGATCAACCCACTCACCGTCGAGGAGACTCACAAACAACTGACCGCGATCCTGGATGTCGCGCCGTTGCCCGATCCGAAGAAGCCGGACGAAAAGGTGGAGAAAGGTCCGAGTGCTCTGCCTGCCATCGCCAGGACGGATGAGGGCCGCTACATCCTGAAGCAGAAGGCAGACGACCTCCTGCGCCTGGAGGTGCGAGCGCATCCGCTCATGCGCCCGATGGTGGCCGAGTATCGGGCGATCGTTTCCGATCTGGCGCTGCGTCCGAAGAAAAATGTCAAAACACGTCTGGTCCAAAACGGCGAGCTCGTCGCGGCCATCGTGGGCAAATCCAGTGAGGTGGCGGATTTTATGAACTGGTACGAGGCCTCGCAACTCCAGACGCCGAGCGGGACTTTCACGGAAGCCCTTCAGAGTCCCTTGAGCGATCCTCCGCCCCGGACGGACGCGATGAGCCGGTACCTGAACGACATCGAGGCACGAGGCTGGTAGTGGAGCCGATATTGGCGCTTGCAGGGGAGGGGCGGCTCGGTAATTTTCGAGGGGCTTTGTTGACCCGACGCGAACAGTTACTCATCGCTGCTGTACTGCTGGCTTTTTTGACCGGCTTGGCGGTGAAACAATGGCGCGCGAACCGCGCTGTCGTAACCCTGCCCGCGGCCGGCCCAACTTCCCCGTAACTATGCAAGCCATTGGATTTCAGGAAGCGGTCGAGAAGATTCTCGCCGAGGATAAGCGCTACCAGGCGGAGGCCTACTCGTTTCTGCGCGATGCGCTCGAAACGACCCTCAAACGTCGCAAAAAGGCCACTCGCAAAGACCCGTCCGCACACGTGAGCGGAGCTGAGCTTCTGGAGGGCTTCCGCATCCATGCGCTCCAGGAGTGCGGCCCCATGACGGTGACCGTGCTGGAGTACTGGGGCGTCAAAACCTGCGAGGACATCGGTCAGATGGTTTTCAATCTCGTGAACGCTGGTGTCTTCGGTAAAACCGACGAAGATACGGTCGAAAGCTTTCGCCACGGGTATGATTTTCAGGACGCATTCGTAAAACCTTTCCGTCCCGACCCAACAAATTTGAGCGAATCGGACCCCAACATTGTCGGAACATAAGCACATGAAGTTGTCTCTCGCTCTCCTCTCGTTTTTTATGACCATCGCCCTCGCGCCTGCCATGGAGACAGCTCCTGCCAAAAACACGCCGGTCCTGCCGGATAATAACGCGCAATTTTTCACCCTGCCCAATGGCCTGGCCCTCATTGTGGAGGAGGACCACAGTGCTCCGGTCGCCAGTGTCCAGGCGTGGTGCGGCACGGGCAGCATTCATGAGGGCGATCAGATGGGAGCCGGTCTCTCGCACATCCTCGAGCATATGCTTTTCAAGGGGACGAAGACGCGGGGCGGCGGCGAGATCGCTTCGCAGATCCAGGATCAGGGTGGCTACATCAACGCCTACACCAGCTTTGATCGCACCGTGTATTGGATCGATGTGCCATCCAGCGGAGCGACGCAGGCCATCGACATCATTGCCGACGCGATGCTGAACTCCACTCTCCCCGTCGAGGAGTATGACAAGGAGCAGGAGGTCATCCGCCGTGAATTCGCGATGGGCTTCGATGATCCGAACCGCCAGAGCTCGCAGCAGATGCTGCGCACGGTCTTCTCGCAGAGCCCGTTTCGCCATCCCGTCATCGGCTACCTCGATGTTTATAACAAGCTGACCCGCGATGACGTACTTGCTTATTATAAGAAGCGCTATGTTCCTAATAACCTCACCTTCGTGGTGACGGGTGATGTGGATGCGAAGCAAGTGCTCGCGCAGGTCGAAGAGCTTTTCAAAGACCAGCCCCGCCAGAAACTCGAGCCCGTGTACGTGGCGACCGAACCCGAACAGGTCGGACGTCGTGATGTGCACGAGGAGTTCCCTACGGAGCTAACCCGCCTCTCCCTCTCGTGGCGCATTCCCGGCCTGACGAATCCTGATACACCCGCGCTCGATCTTCTCGGCAGTGTGTTAGGTAACGGCCGCAGCTCTATTCTGAATCAGACGTTGCGCGAAAAGGATCAGGTCGTTCACTCCGTGGACTCCGGTATGTATTCGCTCCAGACGGACGGTGTTTTCATCATCCAGGCCGTGACGGATCCCGATAAGCGCGAGGCCGCGGAGAAGGGTGCTCTCGCCATCGTGGAGAAGATCAAGAAAGACGGCGTCACCCAGGCTGAACTGGACAAGGCTCGCCGCACGATGCTCTCGGACCAGCTCTCCGGTCTGGCGACGGCTCGCGGCAAGGCCTCTGATCTGGGGTCGAACTGGCTGCTCACGAAGAACCTGAACTTTAGCAAAGACTATCTCGACGCCATCGCTCGCGTGAAGGTCGAGGACCTCCAGCGCGTGGCGCGGGAGTACCTGCGAGATGACCATGTCAACGTGACCTCGCTGAACCCTATCGGCTCACTCACGGCGAAGGCCGCCGGGCCGGAAGTCGCCCAAGCTTCGGAGGTGAAGAAGTTCACACTTTCCAATGGCCTGCGCCTTCTGGTGCGGGAAGACGCCCGTCTCCCGCTGGTATCAGTCTATGCGGCTTTCCGCGGCGGATTGCTGGCGGAATCTGAACAGAACAACGGCATCACCAAGCTCCTCTCGCGTACGATGCTGAAAGGCACGACCACTCGCTCTGCGGCGCAGATCGCGGAGGAGATCGAAGGTGTCGGTGGAAGCATCGGAGCGGACAGTGGCAACAACAGCTTCAGCGTGGCGGAAGATGTGATGAAACCCGATCTTTCCCTCGGTCTCGCGCTCCTCGCGGACGTGATCAAGAACCCGACCTTCCCCGCCGCTGAGGTGGATCTGGAAAAGCGGACGCAGCTAGCCGGCATCAAGACGGAAGAAGAGCAGCCCACCGTGGTCGCTCGCAATACGCTCCGCAAGAAGCTCTTCGGCACCCACCCGTACTCGTTGCGCGTGAATGGTTCAGCCGAGGCCGTGGCTAAGCTCACTCCGGATGACTTGAAGGCGTTTCATAAGCAGTTCGTCACCGCGAAGAATGGCGTCATCGCCGTCTTTGGTGACGTGAAGGCGGATGAGGTGCTGAAGCTGGTCGAGAAGGAGTTCGGCTCTCTGCCATCCGGTGAACTCGCCTTGACCGCTCCTCCAGTGCCCGTGTGGCCGACGGAAGGCATCAATGCTAATGAAGAGCGCAACAAGCAGCAGGCCGTCGTCATGATCGGCTACCCTGGCATCGATGTGCTAAGCCCAGACCGCGCGGCTTTGGAAGTCATTAACGAGGCCTCCAACGATCTCGGCTCCCGCTTCTTCAACCGTATCCGTGAGCAACTCGGTCTGGCCTACTATGTGGGCGCGGGAAATTTCACCGGCCTCGCTCCCGGGTGCTTCCTGTTCTATCTCGGAACGGATCCTAAGAAGGTCGAGAAGGTCGTCTCGGAGTTCCAGGATGAAATCAACAAGCTGGCCACGGATGGCCTGACGGACGAAGAACTGGCCCGCGCCAAAAAGAAGCTGCTCGGTGCTGAGGCGATCCGCAACCAAAGCAACGGCGCTTTTGCTTCGAGCGTGGCGGTCGATGAACTCGTCGGCCTGGGTTACGATAACTATCAGAAACGCAAGGAGCAGGTCGAAGGCGTGGATTCCGAAACAGCGAAGAAAGCTGCGGCGAAGTACTTCAGCACGCCTGATCGTGTGAAGGTCATCGTGCAGCCTCCCGCGCCAACGGCTGCTCCAGCACCGGCTCCCTCCGCCACTCCTGCTCAATCCTAAGTTTATGGCTGAAGTACAAAGAACGGTTTTGGCCGGAGAGACGACGCAGAAGTTCATCGAGTTCGTGATGATGCAGTCGCAGCAGGCGTCTCTCTTTCTCGGTCTGATCCCTAATCCTCAGACGGGTCGTGGAGAGGTGCGCCTCGATGCGGCGAAGCTCTTCATCGATCATCTCGAGATGATTCGCGAGAAAACCCGGGGCAACCTGTCAGGTGAAGAAGGTAGTCTTTTGGACAAGGTCCTCGCCGATCTCCATGCCGCCTACACCAAGGCGGCTTCGGGTGGGGCGGCTTAGTTCGTAGTTTTTCGAGACGCGCTGGGAGAGGGCTTCCAGCGTGTTTTCGGTTTAAAGGTTTTCCAGGAGCGGCACGCTGTTGCTCTGTCGGAAGTGAAAGGGCGTGGTCCCCACGGTTTTCTTGAAGGCGCGATAGAAAGTCTCGATATTTAGAAACCCGCAATCCGTGGAGATGGCCTTGATCGTGGCGCCGGTGCGCGTGAGTTGCCATTTGGCCTCGCGAATGCGACGGGCGGTGAGGAACTGATGCGGCGTCTGCCCGATGTGCTCGCGGAAGAGCGTGTGGATGTGTGGTTCGCTGAGCTTGGCGGCCCGGGCGAGGTCGATCACGCCGATTTCCGGTCGGCGAAACTCCGCCTCGACGAAGGCCAGAGAGGCTTCCAATGCTGTGGGATGCAGAGCGGAGGAGTGCTGCGCGGTGCTAAGATGGGCTTCCCAGAGCATCCGTGAGTAGGCGTATTTCTCCAAGACGTCGCGGTCGATCTTGTCGTCCTGATAGGCGGTGAGGAGCTCGCTGCAAAGCTCGCGCGTCTTTTGGTGGTCGGCGATGATGGACAGGCGTGGGACCGGGCGAGGTGAGCGGGAGGGGTTGATAAAGGCGAGCGCGAGGCATTCATAGGGATCCGATGCCTCCGTGCGATGAATGGTCTCCTCACCCGGGATGTGCCAGAAAAGGGCTCCGCACCCGAGCTTCATGTCCCCGCTGTCCGTCCGAAAGTAGATCACGCCCTCCGTGACGAGCTCCACCAGGGTCGTGCGAGGGGGGATGAGATGCGGCGTCACTTCAGAAACTGCTGGAGCCTTGAAGTATCCCATACGAAAAGCGGAAGGAGGGGGGACGCGCGTTGCCATGATGCAGTCTGCTGCCTCGCACAATTTACGTTAAAAAACCATAGAAAACGTCAATTGCGCGATATGGGACCCTTGAAATATGGGTAGAAGACGACGTCCTTAACGGAATCCGTCATAGATATTGTAAATAACCACCTCAATGAACACACCTCTCAAACCCATCTCCGTCCAGCTCTATTCTCTTCGTGATGAGGCTGCCAAAGATTTCCCTAACGTTCTCCGCCGCCTCGCCAAGATCGGCTACAAGGGCGTGGAGCCAGCCGGCTTGTTCGGTTTCGCTCCCAAGGAGTTTCGCCAATTCGTCGAGGACCTCGGCATGGTCGTTTCCTCCACCCACAGTCCATGGGCGCATGCGGGCAATCTCGCTGAGGTGATCGAGGTTAGTAACATTCTCGGCGTCAAGATGGTCGCCGGTGGCTATGGCGCCAAGGAATTCGCCACGGTCGACGCGATCAAGCAGACGGCCGAGATCACGGCCAAGATGAACGAAACCCTCTCCGCCGCCGGGTTGACGTTAGTGATTCACAATCACGCCTGGGAGTTCGAAAAAATCGACGGTCGCCTCAAGCATGAGATCTTTGCTGAGTTGTGTCCCGATGTGAAGTTCGAGCTCGATACGTATTGGGCCGCGAATTTCGGCGAGAACGATGCGGCCGATATGGTGCGTAAGTTTGCCAAGCGCTCCCCGCTTCTCCACATCAAGGACGGTCCGCTCGTGCGCCCAGAATCCGTGTACAATGCCGAGACGAATACCCTGGAAGTCGTCGCCGGCGCGAGTGCTTCGCTGCTCCCTGTGGGCAGTGGCAAGAATGACATCAAGGGCATCATCGCCGCCCTGGACCCAGAGGTCACGCAGTGGCTAGTCGTGGAGCAGGACAACAGCGACACCGATATGTTTGAGTGCATCGAGTCCAGCTATCGCTATCTCACCAGCAACGGTCTCGCGGCGGGTAACGTCTAGTCGTTGGCTATTAGTATTATGTCCGACATTCTTCCAACACGTCAGATCAACGTTGGCATCATCGGGTGCGGGAATATCTTCCCCGCCTATGCCAAGGGTTGCTCGCTGTTTCGTAAGCTAAACCTCAAAGCCTGCGCCGACCTGAGTCCCGACGCGGCCGGGGCCCGGGCGACGGAGTTTCAGATCGCCGCGCTGACGATCGAGGAACTCTTGGCCGATCCGGGGATCGATCTCGTGATCAATCTCACGATCCCAGCCGTGCATGCCAAGGTCAGCCGCGATGTGCTCAACGCGGGCAAGCACGTTTACAGTGAGAAGCCTCTCTCTATCGACCTCCAAGAGGGGCAGGATCTCATCGCTCTCGCCGCCTCCAAAAATCTTCTCATAGGCTGCGCGCCCGATACATTCCTCGGAGCCGGCCTTCAGACCTCGCGGAAGTTGATTGACGATGGCTGGATCGGCAAGCCCATCGGCGGCACGGCTTTCATGCTGGCGTCCGGCCCGGAGAGTTGGCATCCGAATCCCGCGTTCTTCTACCAACGTGGGGCGGGTCCGATGCTCGACATGGGGCCTTATTATGTTACCGCCCTGGTGCATCTTCTGGGCCCGGTCAGCGCGGTCAGTGCGATGACGTCGAAGTCCCGCACGGAGCGCCTCGCGACCTGCAAGGAGCACTTTGGGCGTATGTTGCCGGTGGAAGTGCCCACGCACTATAGCGGCAGCCTGTTGTTCGAAAGCGGCGCCATTGTGAATATGGCGATCAGCTTCGATGTGGTGGCTCACACGCATAAGCCGATCGAGATTTATGGCACTCAGGGCAGCCTGAGCGTGCCCGATCCTAATACCTTCGGCGGCCCCGTCTCGCTGCACCGCGCGGGTCAGGCGGAGTGGAGTGAAATCCCGCTCGCCTTTGGCTATCATGAGAACTCCCGCAGCATCGGCGCTGCCGACATGGCGCATGCGATCGACTCCGGTCGCCCGCACCGTTGCGACGGTCGTCTCGCCCTGCATGCCCTGGAAGTGATGACCGCCTTTGAGGAATCCTTCAACAAGCGCGCCTGGGTGGAAATTAAGAATGCCTGCGATCAGCCGCGGGCGTTCCCGCTCGGTTTGCCTCCTGGTATTCTCGACGACTAAGGGATCGCTCTTCTAAGCCTTACCTAATAGCCGCCATCCGTGAATCAACGGTGGCGGCTGTTTTGTTAAGTAGCGCGATGGTGTTTAGTTGACTAGCTCGACCTGGCAGCAGCTTCGCCTCGGACGAGGAGGGGCGAAGGATCCGGCCCCTCGGCGCGACCGAGACGGATATCCAAGACATCCACGAGTCTTTCCACCGTAGGTGTGAGT
>Ga0247822_10000782_pt1 | contig 18111 bp, 15 predicted proteins | sample 13C_Cellulose_Da_FD_192423 | JGI IMG/M metagenome (GOLD analysis project Ga0247822, IMG submission 192423) | Soil microbial communities from agricultural site in Penn Yan, New York, United States - 13C_Cellulose_Day30 | ecosystem: Environmental > Terrestrial > Soil > Agricultural land | place...
TTGGCAACTTTCATTTTTACGATCCGGTGAGCAAAATTTTATTCAGTGGCGATATGGGCGCATCGCTGATTGAAGATCACGCTGAGCAACCGGTTACTGATTTTGCTGCGCACATTCCGCACATGCACGGCTTTCACCAGCGCTATATGGCGAGTAACAAAGCCTGTCGCCTGTGGGCAAATATGGTGCGCGAGATGGATGTGGAAATGATTGTGCCCCAGCATGGTAGTCCATTTGTCGGACAGGCAATCGTGCAGCGTTTTCTCGATTGGATTAGCGGGCTCGCCTGCGGAATTGATCTGATGAACCAAAATCACTTTGATGCGCGTAAGGCCGGGTACAGCAAACACGGCTAACGGCCGACCAATAACAGCGATAAAAACTGCACAAAAAAGGGTAATTGAGCGCTTTCATGCACCTTTTTGGCCCTGTTTTGCGGGATTAATTCTTTAATCGTTTTGCCGTTGGGTATAGACTCTGCCGTGCAGCTATAGCAATTACGATGGGCTGTATAGCTGGCAACCATACTGCTTGCTGTTTAGGCAATCTAATCACACATCAATCATAAGGATTACACAATGAAAATCATCCACACACTGGCAACGTTATTGGTAGCTGCAGGTCTGTTGACTGCTTGTGCTAAAGAAGAGCCGCAAACCACCACTGAAGCAGTAAAAGAAAACGCTGTTGAAGCAAAAGAAGCTGCTGCAGAAAAACTGGAGCAAGCTGGTGACACCTTGCAAGAAGCAGCAAACGATGTTGGCGATGCCGCTGCTGAATTGAAAGCGGACGCAGCTGATACTGCAGAAGCAACTGGCGAAGCAATTCAAGAAGGCGCAGCTGATGCAGCCGCTACTATCGAAAACGCCGCTGAAACTGCACAAGAAAAAGTAGAAGAAGCAACCAAGAACTAAGATGTTGTTAACCGGGCCAGCGTTATGGCCCGGTTATATCCCCGCGCGATATTCAATTCGAACTGCTAAAAAAAGAAATCGCACTAAATTTATTCGCCTTCCTGTAATTGCATCGCCCACATCTGCGCATATTTACCCTGTTGTGCTAGCAATTGTGCATGTGTTCCCTGCTCGACAACCGCACCGGCATCCAGCACGATAATTTGGTCTGCATCAATTACAGTCGACAACCGATGCGCAATTACCAGCGTAGTATGGCCGCTCGCCACTTCGCGCATTGCGGTGAGAATGGCCGCTTCGGAATTGGAATCCAATGCGCTGGTAGCCTCATCAAAAATTAAAATGGGCGAACCTTTTAAGAGCACACGTGCAATCGCAATACGCTGCTTCTCACCACCAGAGACTTTCAACCCACGCTCACCAACCAGGGTTTTATCACCTTCCGGCAAACTGTTAATAAAAGGTTCCAGATGTGCCATTTTAATTGCGCGTTCGATTTGTTCATCGCTCGCCTTTGGGTTGCCGTAAGCGATGTTGTCGCGGATGCTACTGTTAAATAACACTGTATCCTGCGGCACTATCGCAATCGCGCGCCGCAAACTATCGAGTGTCAGCGAACGGATATCCTGTCCATCAATTTGAATACTACCGGAATTAATATCGTAAAACCGATAGAGCAAGCGCGATAAAGTACTTTTGCCTGCACCCGATGAACCGACAATCGCCACCTTGGCTCCAGCGGGAATATGCAAATTAAATTGTTTAAGAATGGCGCGCTCAGCGTGATAGCCAAATTCCACCTGCTGAAAGTCAATCGCCCCTTTGTTGATCTGCAGTGGCTGTGCATCAACCGCATCAGAAATGGCAGGGTTGCGTTTGAGCAGCGCAAGCATATTTTCCAAATCAGTAAGTGAACGACGAATTTCGCGATACACAAAACCCAAAAAATTCAGCGGGATAAATAACTGGATCATATAGGCATTGATCATCGCCAAATCACCCAGCGTCATTTCTTTATCGAGCACACTCTGCGCCGCCATCCACATCATCGCCGTCATTGCCAGCGCAATAATCAATGCCTGGCCGGAGTTAAGCGCGAGCAGTGACATACGGTTTTTTAATTTTGCACTTTCCCAATTGGCGAGAAACTTATCGTAAGTATCTGCCTCATGTTGTTCATTATTAAAATATTTAACCGTTTCGTAGTTGAGCAGCGAATCAATCGCGCGCGTGCTGGTGGACGAATCAGCCTGGTTTGCTTCGCGCACAAACTTATTGCGCCACTCGGTGGTGTAAATGGTAAACACCACATAGATCGCCACCGCAACAATAGTAATTACCGCATACCAGATCGAAAACGCGGCGGCAAAAATAATCGCCACCATAATAATTTCAAACAGCGTGGGAACAATATTAAACATCAAAAAGCGCATCAGAAAACTGATGCCGTTGGTACCGCGCTCTATATCGCGGCTAATACCGCCGGTGGCGCGATCGAGATGGAAGGCAAGTTCAAGCGAATGCAAATGGTTGAACACACGCAAACCAATTTTGCGCATGGCGTGTTCGGTAACGCGGCTAAATAATGCGTCGCGCACTTCGCCAAAAAATACGCTGGCAAATCGCAGCGCACCGTAAAACAAAATAAAAAAAGCGGGCAGGGCTAATTCCGGTGCGATACTGCGATCCACCCCGTCAATAATATGCTTGAGCGCCCAAGGCATCACCAGGGTTGCTCCTTTTGCAGCAAGCAGCGCCGCTATAGCCAATATCACCCGACCTTTAAAATCCCACAGGTAAGGTAATAAATAGGCCATGCTCTGGCGCAAATTCATTTTCGCGCTCGCGGTGCGCGCTTCATTATTGGGATGAACGGATATACCTGAGGTATGCATGCCACGCATAGAATATTCTTCTGTGGGAATTGTCAGAAATAGAGAATGGTTAGACTATAGCGCTTGGACTAGCAGCTCACCATTGGAAAGTGGCTCAGGATTTGGGGGCGGGAAGACGAATTACAACCTGTAACCCGCCGAGCGGGCTGTCGTGCAAACTCAAGTCACCTTTGCAGTGCTCGACTATATCGCGCACGATTCCCAAACCCAGGCCATGTCCTTGAATATGCTCATCAATACGTGCGCCGCGTGCGACAACTTGCTCGCGCAATGCTGCTGCTATGCCGGGGCCATCATCATCAATCGTCAAGATAAAATCGCTATCAGTCTGCTCGATATTCAACTGCACATTTTCATGCGCCCACTTACAGGCATTATCGAGCAGGTTGCCCAGCAACTCTAAAATATCTTGCCGATCCCAAGGCAAACGCAAATTATCGGGCGCCGACCATTTAATCGCTAGCTTGCGCCCGTGGATTTGTCCCAGTGTGTTTACCAGATCGGGCACTTCCGCCGCGCAATCGAAATATGCACCGGGCAGTGCTTCACCCGCAAGGCGCGCGCGACCCAGCTCGCGACTGATGCGCTGCTGCATATGTTCGAGCTGGTTGCGTAAACTCTCACGCAATTCAAGGTGATGATTTAATTCCTGGCGATTGGCGAGGCTAAATAAAATCGCCAGCGGCGTTTTTAATGCATGACCAAGATTACCCAGCGCGTTGCGCGAGCGAGTGAGCGTATCTTCAGTGTGTTGCAGCAGATGATTTATTTGTTGCACTAACGAATGTAATTCTTGCGGAACTTTTGTATCCAGCGCCGAGCGCTGACCTTGTTGCAGCTGCGCAATTTGTTCGCGCACTTGTTCGAGTGGTTGCAGTGCACGTGCCACTAAATAGCGCTGCAACAATACCAATAAAATTAATGCGCCCAATCCAAGGCCACCCGCGATCCACTGTACACGCCTGAAGCTATCGAGCATGGGTGTGTAATCTTGCGCAACCACAATTAAAATATTTTTGCCAAAGCGGCGGTAATCCTGACGCACAATTAACAACTGTTGTTCCTGTGGGCCATCTGCCAATGCCTGCATCAAACCCGGTTGTGCAGGTTCAGGCAATGCATAGTCCCACGATGAGCGCGAACGCCACTGCTGATCATCGAGATCAATTGCAAAATAATGGCCGGAGAAAGGGCGATTGTATGCTGCAGAAATGCGCCGCTGATCAAGTTCAATATTGTTGACACCGCGCGCAAGTGCCGCAACTAATAATTCGGTTTCATTGCGCAGGTGATTTTCCAGATAGCGACGCAGGCCCTGGTCGAACAACCACAAACTCATCTGCGCAAAAATCAATCCCACCACAATTAGCACGGTAATCAAGCTAATACTCAAGCGCTGCTGGATGGAATTAAAGGCGCGCATCATGAATTATCAATACCAAGAAAACGATAGCCTTGGCCGCGTTTGGTTTCGATCGCCGTTTTACCCAACTTGCTGCGCAAATGATTTACATGCACTTCAATCACGTTGGAGTCGCGCTCGCTTTCGCCATCGTAGAGATGATCATTCAATTGGCTTTTGGAAATAATTTTTCCGCTGTGCAACATGAAATAACGCAGCAAACTAAATTCCGCCGCAGTCAGCTCAATCGATTCGCCATTTTTAATAACGGTTTGTTGCGCTTCATCTAATTGCAAACCCGCCACATCCAATTGCGGTTGATTAACTTGCCCGTGCGCGCGGCGCAATAATGCCTGGATACGCAACTGCAATTCTTCTGGATGAAAAGGTTTGGTGAGGTAATCATCGGCGCCGGCTTTTAAGCCATCGATGCGCTCCGCCCAGTGGTCGCGCGCGGTGAGGATTAATACCGGGCGATTCATTCCGGTTGCGCGCCACTCGCGCAAAATTTCCAAGCCCGATTTACCGGGCAAACCCAAATCGAGCAGGATTAAATCATAGGGTTCACTCGCGCCTTGATAAAGCGCATCGCGGCCATCGGCAAGCCAATCTACGGCGTAACCGGCGCGCTGTAAATCCGCTACCAGTTCATCGGCGAGTGCAACATTGTCTTCCACGATTAACAAACGCATTAATCGTCTTCCTCGTCTTTTAATACGCTGCCGGTATGCGCATCAAATTCAAGCTCACGCACAACACCGTCGCGGGTGGCGAGCTCCACTTCGTAAATATAAATATCATCATCTTCTTCCAGTTCAACTTCTAACAAACTGGCTTGCGGATGACGCTGGGCGACCAGCTCCAATAATTTTTCCAATGGAATGATGCGACCCTGTTCGCGCAAGCGCAGTGCTTCATCTTGCGATAAATCGCGCGCACTGACGCCCAGCGTCAGTGCGGCAAGACAAACATAAGCTGCAGTTCGCAGTAGTAGTCGCATTGGTTTCATACTGTTTCCAATGTAGTGATAACTAAGTGTAGTGATTAATTATCCTGATGGTTTTTCAAAACTTCACCGGTAGCTGCATCCAGCTCCAGATCCCACTCAACGCCCTTGCTATCAACAACTTCCAATTGATAAACATAGCGGCCCCACTCGTTTTCCAGTTCGGTTTCACGCACGGTGCCGCCGGGGTGCTGTTTCAGCGCGATTTCATTCAGCTTCTCGAAAGATTGAATGGTACCAGCATCGCGCAATTTAAGCGCCTCATCCGGCCCCAAATCACGCGCTTGCGCGCCCAGGGTAAAAGTAACAAGACCAGCAAGTAACAAAGATTTGGTGATAGTTTTCATGGTAAAGCTCCTGAATCGATTAATAAAAGGTGTCTTAACGGTGATCAGGTTAACCATGCTTGCTTAAATGAAACTTAATTTAGCGGCTGTAAGTCCCCTAAGGGTAATAGACGGTAATCACTGATTGGATTGACGCGAAAATCGCGCTTGTGGATACTGTGCAGGTGCAGCTTTTTATTGCTTGTGACAGGAACCCACGCAAGAGCGGATTGCTCATGGAACCCGACGCCCAAGGATTGAAACTGCCGGTTTAGCAACGACGAATAGCAATAAAACAAAGGATATAGACATGCACATGCCCCTTATCGCCAGCCGCCCTTTGGGTGCGCTGCTAGCAATAATCTTGGCTTTTTCCATAATCCCAGCAAATGCTGCCGATGCAGCCTCAAAGCACGTCCCCTTGCCGCTCAGTGTTTTTTACAATGATGCGATGATCGAGGATATTGAATTATCACCGGACGGTACGCATTTGCTCGCACTAAAAAATATTGGTGGCGACACCGTCGTCATGGTGTTGGATCTCGCTTCCGGTAAAACATTTTATCCAACCAAGACTGATAACAAACAATTCAAATTTAATTGGGTCACCTGGGCTAACAATGATCGCCTGTTAATGAGTTTGCGTTTTGACAGCCGCATGCCTAACGGCGTGAAATATATGCAAACACGCCTACTGGCAACTGATGCTAAAAAACCAGGCAAAATGATTACTCTGGTAAAGCCAGATGAAGACGCTGATGGTTGGGTGAGCCAATATCAAGACAACATCATCAGCTTCCTGCCGGACGATAATGATCACGTGTTGCTGAGTGTGGATCGCGAAATGCCTTTGCATCAAACGGTTTACAAAGCCAACGTATATACCGGTAAATTAAAACGTGTGAAAAAACACTCTACCAGTGTGCGCTCCTGGTATGCCGACCGCACAGGTAATGTGCGAATTGGTGAACACTACGATGACAAAAAACGCCAAGTCACTTATAAAATTCTGGATAACGCAACACAGAAATGGGTAGTGGCTTGGGAATATGTAGTGTTGGATGAGCCGGATATAGGCATTGCCGGTTTTGGTAATGATCCAAACGAGCTATTTATTTTTGCTGATCACGAAGGTCGCCAGGCACTGTACAAAGTAGATTTATCCAAGCCCGGCTATCCACGTGAGTTAATGTTTAGCAATCCCGATTACGATGTAACCGGCCGCTTGATTTTTTCAACCTCGTTGAAACAAGTGGTAGGGCTGTATTACAACGACGGCGAGTCCAAAAGTGTTTTTTGGAACAAAGAATTCAAGGCATTCCAGGGCGGCTTGGATAAGGTCTTGCCCAACTCGCGCAATTATATCGGAAGTATGAGCGATGATGGACGCAAGTACGTAGTGTTCAATACTAACAACACCAATCCCGGTACTTATTTTTTTGGTAACCGCGATGAGAAAACACTCGTTCCGATTGCCCATACTTATCCAGATTTAACCAAAGATATACTGGTAGAAAAAGAATCGCGCACCTACAAAGCGCGCGATGGTTTGGCGCTGGAAGGATTTTTATCCCTGCCAAAAACCTTCGCGCAAAAGCCGACTGCTACCATCATCCTCCCGCATGGTGGCCCTATGAGCGAGGATGGCAAAAGCTTTGATATGTTTTCCACTTACATGGCGAATCGCGGTTACGTAGTCTTCCAACCGAATTTCCGCGGCTCCTCAGGTTACGGCCACGATTTTATGATGCGCGCTGTCGGCGGTTACGGTTTGGAAATGCAGGATGACCTTGAAGACGCGGTGAAATATCTGGTCGAACAAAAAATTGCCGACCCAAAAAGAGTATGTATTGTCGGCGCCAGTTATGGCGGTTACGCGGCGTTGATGGGCGCAACCAAAACGCCTGATCTGTTCCAATGCGCCATCAGTTTTGCGGGCATGTCTGACTTGGTAAGGATGCGCGATAACTATCGCAACTTCACCAATAAAAATACGGCGCGCAAACAATTTGGCGAAGACAAAGCCCAACTAAAAAAAACATCACCAGTGCGTATGGCTGACAAAGTAAAAATTCCAATCCTGCTTATTCACGGTAAAGACGATGCCAGCGTACCCGTGGTGCAAAGCCGGATTATGGCGGATGCACTGAAAGATGAAGGCAAGGTTTACGAATACATAGAACTAGAGGACGGCACTCATCATCTGGATTATTTGCCGGATCGCAAGCAGACGTTTGAAGCAATGGAAAACTTCTTACAAAAGTATTTGCCTATTTAAATCAACCATTCCGCATAACATTTGCATATCGTTATGATGCAGATTTAGCAGGGGCGCGCCTTAATGGCGCGCTGTTTATTTCCGCTCACCTCGCCTTATTCTCACCGATTGTTTCTTCTTACTTTTTCATTCTTCTTCCTTTTACAGTCCCGCACAAACTTTCACAACTTCCGCCAATAGATGTTTTTATAATCGCGCCCAACAGGGTTGTGCCCCCAATGCCAGCGGCAACCCACCTCATTTGACCTGCGGCTTATTGCTATGAATTCCCCACTTGCACCGGTTATTGCCACCCCAGTACTGTCGAATAACCAAACGTTTGGTCATCAACCGTTAAAAGTCATGCACTTTGTGACGGGTGGTTTTACCGGCTCAACGAAAGTGGCGATTGATATTATTCGCGCTGCTAAAAGCGATCCCGCATTTTCGTCGATGCTGGTTCTGCGCAAAAAATCCTCCACTGATATAGAGCGTGTAGCACAACTTCAGCGCGAGGGTATTTCGCTCAAATTAGTCGCGGGCTGGTCGCATCTGGCAACTATTATCGAGCTGCTGCGCATATGCCGCGAATACCAACCTGATATTTTAGTCACCCATGGTTTTAGCGAACACTTGTGGGGCCGCTATGCAGGATTACTCGCACGCGTACCGCGTATGATTCATGTGGAGCACAATTCGCGCGAGCGCTATACACCGTTTCGCTTACTTCAAGCTCGCTGGCTCGCAAATTACACCGATAAAATTATTGGCTGCTCAGAGGGTGTGCGGGCGCGTCTGTTGGAATTAGGTTTTCCTGCACACAAAGTGGACGCTATTAATAACGGCATCCAGCTGACAGACTTCGCCGCCGCAGAGGCTCAACCACTTGTCGGGCGCCTTCCCGACATTATCATGCCCGCGCGTTTTGCCAAGCAAAAAGATCACGCAACGCTGATCAAGGCAATTGCGTTGCTGCGCGATAAAAATATTACCCCGAACGTATTTTTTGCCGGCGCTGGCAGCAAGCGTCATATCGAAAAAGCAAAAAAATTAGCTAATGAATTACAACTTGACGAGCAAATTAATTTTGCCGGTCACTGCGGCAATCTGCCGTTTTTATTAATGCGCCACCAGATTTGTGTATTGAGCACTCGCTACGAAGGCATGCCGCTAGCGTTGGCCGAAGGTATGGCTGCCGGTTGTGCAGTCATTGGCTCCGCCGTTGTGGGCGTAAAAGAAATGATTAATCACGGCAATGACGGTTTGTTGGTGAAACCACAATGCGCCCAGGCGCTGGCCGATGCAATTGAACTCCTACTGGAAAATACAGCTTACGCGCAAGAATTAGCAATACAGGGGCGCCAACGGGCAATAGCTGAATTCTCCCTCGCGCGCATGGCAAATCGTTACGAGCAATTGTTTTTTGACGTTCAACAATCTGCACCTGCCACGCTGAACGAGCAGCTGGTATTGGACAACGGTTAATCGAAGGGTAATTGATTGTGACCAAAACTTCTGCGCCCTGGCTAAGTATTTTAATTCCCGTCTATAACGTTGAAAACTATTTGCTTGAGTGTCTTGAATCGATAATCGCGCAAATAATACCCGGCGTTGAAATTATTGCGTTAGATGATTGCTCTACCGATAACTCGCACAGGCTCTTGCAACAATTTGCTGAAAGTGTCGACACTCCGATCAATATTTTGCGCCATGAATACAATCGCGGTTTGAGTGCTGCGCGCAATACCTTGCTTGATCATGCGCGTGGCGAATATGTGTGGTTTCTCGATTCTGATGATGCCTTGCACCCGGGCGCAATTGCCGAACTGCATCAAATTGCGTTTCAACACTCACCCGATTTAGTTATGTGCGATTTTCGTGTCTGGCGTGAACAGCAACTCAGGAAACATCGCTGGCGCGGCGAAAATCACACCGCGACCTTTGCCGGGCCAAAACAAAAATTGCTGACCGATCCTCTCACATTATTTGAGGGAATTTACAAAGAGCGCAATTTGCATATCTGGTCGAAAATTTCCAAACGCTCACTGTGGGATACCAATTTGCGTTTCCCCGAAGGCCGGATAATGGAAGATATGGTGGTGACGCCGCGCCTTGCACTGCGCGCGCAAAGTTACTATTACCAGCCGAGTGTGTGGGTCGCCTATCGTCAACGTGACGGCAGCATTCTCTCCAGCTCCAGCCAGAAAAAAATCGACGATATGTCCGTCGCTTGCGCAGGTGTGCTGGATCTCTGGCTGCAATATTATCCGCAGCTATCGCGGCGCGCGCGTTTTTACTTCACCTACTTTTGCGTTAAAACCCATATCTGTGTTGCGCGCGATATGCGCAGCTTGCACAAGACACCCAACCCGGATTTGGGTATTTATCGCGAACGCTTCTTCAACCATATCGGCTGGAACAAAAACCAGCTCTACGGCGAATATCTCAAACGCGGCTGGTTTTTACGCCTGAAGCGCTTTGCACGCGAACATTAGCTAACTCGCGAACAGGGGCCACATTAAGGTTAAGCGCCATTAATCCGCCCGGGGTTTTCCGGTAGGCGGAGCAGAGTGTTATGATGCGCGAAACTAAAACCTGACCGCGAGCGCCGATGAAAATACCCAAACGCCTACAGCCATTAGTGGACGATGGCCTTATCGATGAAGTCTTGTTCCAATTGATGAGCGGCAAAGAAGCCCAGGTCTTTGTCGTACGCGCCAACGATGAGATTCGCTGCGCTAAAGTCTACAAAGAATCCAACAAACGCAGCTTCAAACAAGCGGTGCAATATCAAGAGGGGCGCACAGTACGCAACTCGCGCCGTGCCCGCGCCATGTCCAAAGGTACCCGTTACGGCCAAAAAGAAGCGGAAGAAGCCTGGCTCAACGCCGAGGTGGAAGCGCTTTACCGCCTCGCCGACGCCGGTGTGCGCGTACCCAAACCTTTCTGGTTTCTGGAGGGTGTGCTGGTGATGGAGCTGGTGATCGACGAAGACGGCGATCCAGCACCGCGCCTCGACGATGTAGCCTTTGACCCGGATATCGCGCGCGAATATCACGCGCAAATGATGATGGAAATTGTGCGCATGCTCTGCGCCGGTTTGGTCCACGGCGACTTATCTGAATTCAATGTACTGGTTGATGCCAATGGCCCGGTCGTGATCGACTTGCCGCAAGCCGTCAACGCAGCAGGTAACAACAACGCCAAAATGATGCTCACGCGCGACGTCAATAATATGCGCGATTATTTTGGCCAGTACGCACCGGATTTATTAGTCACCCATTACGCCGACGAAATTTGGGATCTGTTCGAACACGGCAATCTGCACCCCAACGTAAAACTCACCGGCCAATTTGCCGAGAGCAACGTCGAAGCCGATATCGCCACTATGATGCGCATTATCGAACACGCCAAAGAAGAAGAGGAAGATCGCAAAGAGCGCGAGCGCATGGCGCGCGATGGGGAGTTTTAAAACCTCAAGCAACGCTGGCGATAAATTTATCGCCAGCGTTTCAAAAAATTACAACATCATCCCACCCGACACCTCAATACGCTGCGCGTTGATCCACCGATTGCTCTCCGATAATAACGACGCAATCATCGGTCCTATATCGTCGGGAATACCTACACGTCCCAACGCAGTTTGACCGGCAATTAATTGGTTGAGCTGATCGTTATCGCGTACGCGACCACCGCCAAAATCCGTTTCAATCGCACCGGGCGCAACCACATTTACCGCGATTCCACGCGCGCCCAATTCTTTTGCCATGTAGCGGCTCAACACTTCGATACCACCTTTCATCGCAGCGTAAGCGGCATAACCGGGGAAACAGAAACGTGCAAGGCCAGTGGAGATATTCACAATGCGGCCGCCATCTTTAATTAACGGCAACAATGTTTGTGTAAGAAAAAATGTGCCTTTCAGATGAATATTCACCAGCAAATCAAATTGCTCTTCTGTTGTTTCGGCAAAGCTCGCATGAATGCCGATACCGGCGTTGTTGACCAGAAAATCAAAATCATTGCGCTGCCAATGGCTATTCAACAACGCACCCAACTGCTCAGCGAATGCGGGAAAGTTTTTGCTGTTGCCCACATCCAATTGCAGCGCTGCAGCTTTCACACCCAAGCTTTGCAATTCGGCCACTACCGCTTCGGCCTCTGCCTGTTTGCTGTTATAGGTAAGCACCACATCTACGCCCTGTTTTGCCAATGCCAGTACGGTGTTTTTGCCCAGACCACGGCTGCCACCGGTAACTAATGCAATCTTGTTCATATTTGCCTCGTTGTCTTTTTGAAAGGAAAGGTAAGTTGACGAGGCTAGTCTATTACCCGACTAAACTTCGATAAATCTGCAAAAATTGATTAGACTGTTTGGATAATCCGAACAATAGACGTGATTTATGAACCGATTGGATGCCATGCAGATCTTTGTGCGGGTGGCTGAACTCGCCAGTTTTACCAAGGCAGCTGATAGCCTCGGCCTGCCCAAAGCGAGTATTTCCACTGCCGTGCAGCAACTTGAAAGCCTGCTTGCGACGCGCTTGCTGCATCGCACTACGCGCAAAGTACAAATGACCCAGGACGGCCAGGTGTTTTACGAGCGCTGCAAGGATTTGCTCGCCGATATGGATGAATTGGAAGGTTTATTCCAGCAAGGTGCGAGTAATTTGAGCGGGCGTTTGCGCGTGGATATGCCGAGCGCTATGGCGAAAAATCGCATCATCCCGCGTTTGCCGGAATTGCTTGCGCAGCATCCGCAACTGCAAGTGGAAATTAGCAGCACTGATCGCCGTGTCGATGTCATCCGCGAAGGTTTTGATTGCGTCATCCGTGTCGGTAAATTGAGCGACTCATCGTTAATTGCGCGGCCGCTCGGTTCACTGGAGTTGCTTAATTGCGTCAGCCCTGATTATCTTGCCCGTTTCGGTACACCCAAAACCCTCGACGATTTACAGCACCATCAATTGGTTCACTATGTGATTACGCTCGGTAGCAAATCACCCGGTTTTGAATACACTGAAAAAGGTGAGACAAAATTTTGGCCGATGCCTGGCAACATCACCGTGAATAATTCCGATGCTTACAGCGCTGCTTGCCTCGCCGGATTTGGTATCGCCCAAATTCCACGCATAGGTGCGCAAGAATATTTAGCGGAGGGAAAATTGGTGGAAGTATTAAAAGATTATCGCGCGCAAGCCATGCCGGTTTCGCTGATTTATCCCAACCGTCGCAACCTGTCGCGCCGCGTGCAAGTGTTTATGGATTGGGTGAGTTCGGTGATGGGTGATTATGTGGATAAACAATTATGAATATTACTATCTGCCCCAAATGCCGTTATCAACGGCAAGCGATTGATCACAATATCCACACCGATATCTGCCCAAGTTGCGGCATCGTCTACAGCAAATTTATTGCGAAGCAAAATCCACTCGCAAACGACCCTGAGCCCGACACTACGGCATTCGATTATGAAATAGTTCCCACACTACGGCAGCGATTAAGTGCAGCGTTTTTGTATGTGCCCGAAAAAATAACTACACAGGCTTTTTATGCTCGTGCAGCTCTGCTTGCCGCTTTCGCACTCTGGGGCGGTTATTTTATTAGCGCAGGCGTTAACTGGGAGAAAATTGGCAGCTCGTTCTTACACGCAGTCAATTTACCCTTTCACGAATTTGGCCATATTTTATTTATGCCGCTTGGCACATTCATGATGTTTCTTGGCGGCAGTTTATTTCAAATATTGCTACCGCTAATTTGTATGTGCGTATTCGTTTTTAAACAACGCGATACTTTTGCCGGCAGCATTATGCTCTGGTGGTGCGGACAGAACTTTATTGATGTATCACCCTATATTGCCGATGCGCAATACCGTGCGCTTCCGCTGATAGGTGGGGCTGGTGAAGATTCCCATGATTGGGGAAATATTTTAACCACACTGGATGCATTGGATAGCACCCAGTCAGTTGCCAATTGCAGTTTTGCAATTGGCGTTATCTTAATTATTGTGGCGCTTTTGTGGGGTGCATTTATCCTGAAAGCACAGTGGAAAAACATTAATAATGTACCCGAATGATTATTCCCTTACACAATTACGTCCTGCGCGTTTTGCGGCGTAAAGCGCGGCATCGGCTTTGAGGATTAATTCATCGAGGGATTGACCTTGCTTTGGCCAATGCGCTAAACCGCCGGAGCAGGTTATTTGTATTTCGCCAATTCGTGTTTGCATCGGCGTATTTGCTAATTGGGAGCACAGACCTTGCAAACGAGCGAAAGCTTCAGTTGAGTCTGCTTCGGGCAAAATCAACAAAAATTCTTCACCACCAATACGAAATACAGCATCGGAGCTACGCACGTTTTCCAGAAAATACATTGCGACAGATTTAAGTACGTCATCGCCTATTAAATGGCCGTGTTCGTCATTAAGTTGTTTGAAGTGATCCAGATCCAGCAGTGCCAGTGCGACAGGTGTTTTTTTGCGTTGTGCACGTGCCAATTCCAACGCAAAAAACTCATCCAGATAACGACGGTTGTACAAACCAGTGAGCGGATCACGCAACGCTTGTTCACGCAGCAGATCATGCAGATTAGAAATCGTTTTCAGTCGCTCTTCACTCAGTTTTAGCGCTTCTGCTAATTTCAATTCGCTTAAATGGCGCTGGGTTACATCGCGCAGGTAAAGCATTTGCCCGAGGCCAATGGCACCTGTGCGCGTATCGCGCTTAATCGCGCGCGCGCGAACTTCGTAATAGCGACCACAATCCAAAGCCAGCAGATGCTCGCGCTCATCGTCTGGATGTTGCGCCAGAAGTTGTTGCAATGCCGCACCAAATACCGGCCACTCATTTAGATCACGTCCCAACCACTCTTGCGGAAAATTAGCCAAATTGCGCGCGGCAGGATTCGCCTCGATCACGCGCTGGTGTGGATCGATTACCAATACCGGATCAAGCAATGATTCCAACAGCAGGTGACGCGCAACCGGTAATAAATCAAATAAACGCACACCCATAATTAGCCAAGCAAACGCAACTAATATAAAAGCAAAACTGAATGGTGTTGGATCAAACCCAAACACTGTGTAGCCAAATACCACGTAGCTGATATTCGCTACCCAAGGCACAGTGCTAACTGCAATAAATGCAAGATAATGACGGCGATGCAAACCTTTGCTGCGTATTGCTGCACGTACCAGCACACCAACGCAGAACATCATAAAGCTATAAACGTATACCGCAGAAAGATAAAACAACAAACCGTGTTCATAATGAATGGGCGCACCCACGTCATTATTAATAGGACCAGTGCCCGCTAAATAAAAAAGCTGATGCCAGGGATTAGTAACGGCGATCAGCCAGAACACCACCGGCATAATCGATAGCAATAATAAATGCGTGGTTTTAATCAGTGAATGAACACTGTTGACGTACTGCCATAAAAACACCGCCCAAAAAGTCGGCATAAAAATAATGCCGGGCCATGTCATCGCCGCCCAAAATAATTTGGCCTCAGCTGCGATAACAGCCATTTCCCGCGCGGCACATAGCATCCACCACAAACTGGCGATGTGGGCCAGCACAAAAGTAACGCGACCAGGGAACACTCGCTGGCGACTGACCCAATGTGCAAGCCATGCCACACCCACACAAACCGAAAGCGTAAAAACAACCGGAAATGTAATCCGCATATCGCCAACAACAAATGGCGAAATGACAGACGTTGAAAACGAATCCATGATACCTCTGTGGAAACTTGCAAATATGCCAATTTATTGATGCACAATCCGCGAAGTTATTAATGCGAATGCGTTTGTAAAAACTCTACCAATGTTTGATCGGTCTTACCCAGCAAGCGCTGCGGCAACCATTGCAAACTTTTTTCACTATCGATAGGAGGAATCGCTTGTTTAGGCGAACCGAAAATAATTCGTGCGCTATTGTGCTCGACAGTACGTTCAGCAATATCAAACGTAAATGAGTAGTAAGGTTCAACACCCATACGCAAATCTGCGATGCTCACTACTCCATTTTGCTCCGCCATTTTGAAATAGCCATGACTAAACCAGGCGATGCGATTCACTTCCCAATTGCTTCTGACCAACCCGTAAATTCCATCGCCACGTGCATGCTCTACAAAACGAATATTTTTGTCCTTATCGAACAGCGAATAAAATCCTTCGGCATAACCTTGCGGCGTAATTGCCACCACCCGCCACAACACACTATTAAAAGGCGTTGCGGTTACTAACCGCTGCTGCACCGACAGACCCTGAGCAGCGAGCGATTTGTCGGCAAGAGTGCCGACATAAAATTGCATCGCCAGCCCCCAGAGTAAATACACACTACTGACGCCAAGGCCGATGCTATTCCAGCGCAAACCGCGCAATTGTTTGCGCATTAATGCAATGCAAGTGCCGATCAATAATGGCAGTGTGTAGAGTGGGTCGATTACAAATACACTGCCAATACCAAATGGATAATCACTAAACGGCAGCGCCAGTTGTGTGCCGTAAATCGTCATGGTGTCGAGCAACGGATGGGTTATTAGCACCAACCACACCGCAAGCCACCAGTATTTAAATAACTGCATTTCACGCGCAAGCTTGGCAACAATCCATGCAAATAGCGGCGCAACCAAGGTGAGATAAAACAGCGCATGACTTTCGGTGCGATGGAAAGTCATCTCGCGAATCGGATCGCCGTGATCGATCAACACATCCAGATCCGGCAGAGTGCCGCAGACCGCGCCCATAAGCGCCGCTTTCCAGAGCGCCGTTTTGCGCCCCATCACGGCCACACCGACTGCCGCGCCCAACGCGATTTGTGAAAGAGAATCCATTACTAATCCTGATATTCGGCTTCGCGAATCACCGCTAAAAATTCGTCGCCGAAGCGTTTTAATTTACTGTCGCCCACACCGGTGATGCTGCGCAATTGTTCTGCGGTTAGTGGGCGGAATTCCAGCATCTCGCGCAAGGTCGCATCGTGGAAAATAACGTAAGGTGGAACACCTTGTTCTTCTGCCAAGCGCTTGCGGCACGAGCGCAGTGCATTCCACAAGCCCTGATCTTCGCTTTCAATATTCTGGCCGAGGTTAGCGCGACGCGGGGTATTGGCGGCAACTTTGAGTTCACGACGCAACGCAATTTTTTCTTCACCGCGCAAATAACTGCGGCAGGATTCATTTAATACCAGCCCACCAAAACCATCGACATTTACATCGAGCAAACCGCGCGCGACTAATTGACGGAAAATAGATTTCCATTCATCCGCACTTAAATTTTTGCCGATGCCGTAAGTCGTTAGCTTGTGATGATCGAACGATAATATTTTTTCATTGTTGCTACCGCGCAACACATCGATCACATGGCCAGCACCAAACCGCTGGCCGGTGCGATACACACAAGAGAGTGCCATTTGCACTGCTTCAGTTGCATCCCAGGTTTGCGGCGGGGTGATGCAGCAATCGCAATTACCGCAGGCTTGCGCGAGTGTATCACCAAAATAACGCAGCAAACTCTGGCGGCGGCAACTGGTGATTTCGCACAAGCCGAGCATCGCATTTAACCGCTGTTGTTCATTGCGTTTAAATTCTTCGCTACCTTCACTCTGCGCCATCATCTGCCGCAGCTTTACTACGTCTTCCAAACCGTACAGCAATAATGTGGTTGCAGGTTCACCATCGCGGCCCGCGCGCCCGGTTTCCTGATAATAGGCTTCAATACTTTTAGGCAAGTCCAGATGCGCCACAAAACGCACATCAGGTTTATCGATTCCCATACCGAACGCGATAGTCGCCACCATAATGATGTTGTCTTCGCGCAAAAACCGCTCCTGGTTTTTTTGCCGCACATTCGCGGGCAAGCCCGCGTGATAGGGCAGTGCGGTAAAATTTTCACTGCTTAGCCACTCGGCAATCTGCTCAACTTTGTTGCGCGATAAACAATAGACGATGCCGGAGTTGCCCGCCTGCTCTTCGCGCAAAAATCGCATTAACTGGATTTTTGGATTGTTTTTCAGCGCAATCCGATACTGGATATTGGGCCGATCAAAGCCGTTGATAAATTGCTGCGCGTTTTCCAATTGCAAGCGCGCAATTATTTCGTCGCGCGTGCGCACGTCCGCCGTTGCAGTCAAGGCGATGCGCGGCACCTGCGGGAATTCACGGTGCAACAATTCCAGTTTCAAATAATCGGAACGGAAATCATGTCCCCATTGCGATACACAATGCGCTTCATCAATCGCAAACAGTGAAATGTTTATGCGATGGAATAATTCCAGCGTGCGCTGCTGGATCAACCGCTCGGGCGCG
>Ga0247822_10000783_pt1 | contig 18105 bp, 13 predicted proteins | sample 13C_Cellulose_Da_FD_192423 | JGI IMG/M metagenome (GOLD analysis project Ga0247822, IMG submission 192423) | Soil microbial communities from agricultural site in Penn Yan, New York, United States - 13C_Cellulose_Day30 | ecosystem: Environmental > Terrestrial > Soil > Agricultural land | place...
GTCGGGGGATGAGGACCACGAGATCCTGCTCGATTTTGACCGGGTCGGTTTGTTTCGTCAGGCCGAGGCGGAGGGAAAGGCGGGAGACATGCGTGTCGACGACGACGCCCTCGTCGAGGCCAAAGGCGTTTCCGAGCACGACATTAGCTGTCTTGCGACCGACTCCCGGGAGTGCGGAAAGTTCTTCCATAGTGCGGGGGACTTCGCCGCCGTGCAACTCCACGAGTCGAGCGCCCATGGCGCGAATGTTTTTCCCCTTGTTGCGATAAAAGCCGGTCGTGCGGACCAACTCCTCGATCTCCTCCTGGGAGATGTCGGCGTAGGCCTGCGCGGTGGGGCAGCGGCGGAAGAGCGCTGGCGTGACGATATTGACGCGCTTATCCGTGCATTGCGCGGACAGGATCGTGGCCACCAGAAGCTCTAGCGGGTTGGAATAGTCCAACTCGCAATGAGCGTCCGGGTAGATCTCCGGCAGGCGCTTCACCAACTGATGAGCGCGCTGCGCGATGGCTTTGCTCACTGAGCACCGAGAGCTTTCAGGCGCTCTTGGGCTTTAGATACGTACTCGCTGTTCGGGTAGTCTTTGATCAACTGCTGGTAGAACAGCTTGGCCCGGTCGAGTTGCTGAGTCTTGAACTTGGCGTCAGCGGGTTTGCCGGTCGGATCGACTCCCTCGGCGGCCTGCTGTTCGAGCAACTGAGCGCCCTTGTACAAGCCTTCTGCCGCGGCATTCGGCACGCCGCCGTAGAACTGCGCGATCTTGATATAGTTGTCGATGGCCGCGCTAAGGAACTCAGCCTTTTGCTTGGGGTCCGTGGCGGCCTTTGTTTTCTCCAACATGATCTCGGCGTTGAGCAGCATGCTCTTCGCGCTGAGTTCAGGAGTGCCGTTCGTCGCACGGACTACGGCGCTGAGCAGCTTGAGCGCATCGTCAAACTTCGCCTGCTGCTTGTAAGCGGCCGCGATACCGTAGTCGGCTTCGAGGACCTTGGAGGACCAAGGGTAGAGGGACTTGAGCTGCTCAAAGTACTTTCCAGCTTCCTCTGTCTGACCCTGAGCTTGGGCGACGCGACCGTAGCCGAAGAGCACAGTCGCCTGTGCAGTCTGTATCGGACCGGGAGCCTGGGTCGGCGAGACGCCGGGAGGGATGGGATTGTCTTTGGCGATTTTCTCAAATACGGCGGAAGCTTCCGGGTATTTTTTCTCGTCGATCAAAGCGAGGCCGTAGAAGTCGAGGTCGCCCACGGAGTAGATGACGTCGGGATTGTAGGCCTCGGTCATGATGGCGAGCGCGGCGGGCTTGTCCTGTTCGGAAACGAAGTTCGCGAGAGTGAAGAGAATCTTGCTCTTGGTTCCTGCATTCGAGGCTTTGTCCGCCATCGACTGGAAGTAAGTCTGCACGTCTGGCGCAGCTTTCAGCTGAGCGGCCAACAAAAGCTGCTGATTCTTGAGAAGGGTCTGGAGGACCTGGGCGACGGCGGGGCTGTCGGGGTACTTTTGGATGAGTTCTTCGCCGGAGGCCACGCTGCCGTCCATCAGAGTCTTCCAAAGCGAGCGTTCCTGCTCGTTAAGCGCTCCGTAACGGCCCAGGCTCTCAGCTTTGACACGTTGGAGGTCGGCTACTTGGAAAAGAGCGTCACCAGCCTGTGGGCTTTCGGGATACTTCGCCACGTAGTCACGGTAAGTCGCGAGGGCTTCATCCGTCTTGCCGGCCACGGTCGCGGCCTGGGCGATGCCTTGATAGGCGGAGAAGACCTTGTCGTCTTTCGGATACTTTTCGATGAACTGCTTCAGCAATGCCACGACCTCGTCGCCCTTGCCTTCCTGGCCGCGAAGATTCGCGCGCATGAAGTAGGTGAACGGAGCGGGTTGGCTCTCAGGATACTGGTCTGCGACTTCAGCCATGGTCACGATGCCTTCTTCCTTCTGGCCGAGCGCGATCTGCGCGGCGGCCTTCGTGTAAAGAGCGATCGGAGCGAAGGCGGTCTTCGGGTTGGCCTTGACGTAGGCGTCGAGGAGCGGGATGGCTCCAGCGTTGTCGCCCTTCTGCTGGGTGCTGATGGCGATCCAGTACTCGGACTCGCCAGCCTGCGGTGTCTGCGGATACTTCTCGCGCACGGTCTGGAAGGCCTTGATGGCGTCATCCCACTTGCCGGTGTCTTTGTAAATGTTAGCGATGCCGAACTGCGCGATCACCCCGATCTCGGGAGAGGGGTTGGCGGAGAGCGCGTTTTGGAACGTCTTCATCGCGTCGTCGTACTTCTTCTCCCGGCTTTCGGCGGAAGCTTTGCTAACGATGGTGACATCGTAGTAGCGTCCCTTCGGATAGAGCTGAAGGGATTGGTCGAAGTAGTGGATGGCGTCGACCGTGTTATTCAGTCCGAGGAACATGTTGCCCATCGTGAAGGGCAGATTGTCGGCAAGAGGGTCGCCTTTATACTTGGACTGGAAGGTTTCATAGCCCGATGTCGCACGCTCCGAAGCGTTCTGCACGGCATAGGTCATCGTGTTGAAGTACAGTGCGCGCTTCTGGTCTTCCTCGATCTGGAGGAAGGGCAGAACGTGCTGCATTACGACGCGGGCTTCGTTGATCTTTTGCTGCTGGAAGTAGATCTCGCCGATCTTCAGGAGGGCGGTGGCGACTTGGTCGGGCTTGCCAGTGAGCTCCGCGAGTTTTTTCAACTCGCGCTCATTCTCTTCATTGAGCTGTTTGATGAGAGCGGCGTTGTTGGCCAAGGCGGCTTGACGACGACGGTCGGGGAACTGCTTGATGCGCTCCTGCTGCCAGGCAACGATCTGATCCTTCGGGGCGACGCTGCGGTAGGCGTCCATCGCCTGCTTATAGAGAGCGGGACGTTCGGCTTCAGGGCTGAATGCGGCTTGGTTGAAAAGGATTTCGCCGAGTTGGAAGTTCGCTTCGTTGATCAGGGCGACGTCTTCCTTCTTGTTAATGATCTCGCGCAGGTAGTCGGCGGCTTTTTTGTAGAGGCCGAAGGCTTTGGCGGTGTCGGCCTCGGTGCGCTTGTTGAGTTCCAAGCTGCCCTGAGTGGCGAGAGTGATGGCGAGCAGGTTCTTGCTCGTGGCGATGGTGCTGCTCTGCGGGAATTTCTGGAGGTTCGTCTCGAGATCTTTGACGGCGTCGTCGTACTTCTGGATCTGATACTCGGCAACGGCCTTGCTGTAGATGGCGTTTTCCAAGTCCTTCGACTGAGGATAGGCGGCGATGTAGTCAGTAAATTTCTTGATCGCTTCGTTGAAGGCAGCGGTGCGCTTCGGATCATTGGCCGGCATGGCGGCGGCCTTGGAGAGCAGGACCTGAGGCACGAGGCTGTCGGTGATCTGCTTCAGTTCGGCCGAAAGAGGAGGGCCGGAAGCAAGCTTGGCCACGGTGGCGAGGGCCTGATCGTACTGGCCGAGGAGGTAGTAGCTGAAAGCCAACTGCGCCTGGGCGACCGGAATGATCGCGTCGGTCGGGTAGTCTTTGACCAGCTTTTCGTAAGCGGCAGCGGCGGCGGTATAGTCGCCGGCAGCATACGTTTCATACGCTGCGGCGTTGGCGTCTGCTGCGCCCTTGGACTGGGCGAGGACTCCACCCGCAGGCAGAAGGGTCAGTGTGGCCGCGAACAGATAGGAGAAAGGCTGGCGTATCATGATCAGTCAGGTCGTGGGGAAAGGCGGTAAGATAAGTCGGACAACAGGTTAATTTCCACAGAAAAACCATGGATACGTAGAAAAGAGGCCTTGGAATGAGGCTTCCGAGAAATCCCTCGCGTGACTCAGCGCCTCATCCATGCTTCAAACATCGCGATGAGTTCTGGCATAGCGACCTTTCACCATGGCGAGTTTGCGGATCTGGCCGCCCTTTGTGCGGCTAAGAAATCCCAGTCTCTCACGGTCTCGCTCTGCATCCCCACGCTGAACGAAGAGGACACGATCGGCGAGGTCCTGCGCTGTCTGAAGCACCATCTGGTGGACGATGTGCCACTCATCGACGAACTGGCGGTGGTGGATTCCGGCTCGACGGATCGGACGCGCGAGATCGCCCGGGCTGCTGGCGCTGACGTCTATCTCGCGGCTGACATCCTGCCGGAGTGTGGCCCAGCCCGAGGCAAGGGGGAGAATATCTGGAAGGCTACCGCGCAACTGCGAGGAGACATCCTCTGCTTCGTCGACGGAGATGTGCGCAACATGCATCCGCGCTTTGTATATGGTCCGCTCGGCGTCCTGCTGCATCAGCCGACAGTTTCTTATGTCAAAGGTTTCTACGATCGCCCGCATGCCGCCGTGGAAATCGGGCAGCGGCCCGCGGGCGGCGGACGCGTGACGGAGGCATTGGTGCGACCGTTGTTCTCGCTGTTCTTTCCGGCACTGGCCGGCTTTGTGCAGCCGCTCGCGGGGGAGTACGCGGTGCGCCGCACGGTGCTGGAGTCGATTTCCATGCCGACTGGCTACGGAGTCGAGGCGGCGCATTTGATCGACGTTCTCCTCAAGTTCGGAGCTGAGGCTCTGGCGCAGTGTGACCTGGAAGAGCGCCTGCATCGGCATCAGGACACGACGGCGCTTGGCCGGATGAGCTTCGCGATCTTGCAAACATTTTTCGCACGAGCGCGGGCGGCCGGATTGCTCCAGACGGCGGAGGATTTGCCCCAACTCTACCGTCATTTCGTACGGGAGGAGGGCGTGATGCGACTTATCGAGGTGCCGTACGGCGACATTGATCGACCTCCGCTGGTGGATGTGGCAGCTTATCGAACTCTCCGCCTACAATGATACGCGTCGCTATTCTCCATTATCATCTGCGTCCAGGCGGGGTGACCCGAGTGATCGAAATGGCCTGGGCCGCTTTGCAAGGGCAGGGCGTTGATGTGCTGGTCATCAGCGGCGAACCGCCTCCGGCGGAAACGCGCATTCCCGCGTCGTCTATTCAGGTCGTGCCGGAGTTACGCTACGGTGTTTCTTCTTCCGAAGCAGAGAATCTACGCTTGGCCATCGAGGCCGCGGAGCGACGGCATTGGCAGGCGTCGGCGGACGTGTTGCATTTTCACAATCACGGTCTGGGCAAAAATTTCGCGCTTCCCCTCGCGATCACCGCATGGGCGCAGGCGGGGCGTCGGATTTTGCTGAATATCCATGACTTCGCCGAGAATGGCCGTCCAGCCAACTACCTCCGTCTGCTGGCGGAACTCGGTGGCACCGCAGGTTTGGCGCGGTGTCTTTATCCTGTTGCTCCGCAAGTAGGCTATGCCGTGCTGACCACGCACGACGCGATACGTTTGCGCCGAGGTGGCCTGACGGACGATGTGACTTTGTTGCCTAATCCGGTCGCGCTGCCTACTGGAAGCGAGGCTATTCCCCGGTCGATGTTTGCCGCAGATCGATTGGTGGTTTATCCCACTCGGTCCATCCGGCGGAAAAACATCGGCGAGGCGCTCTTGTGGGCGGCCTGGTCGGAGCCGGATGAACTCGTGATCCTGACCTGTGCTCCCGTCGAGGGGCTCGATGTGGTCCGCCATGCCGAGTGGGAGGCTTTCGCGGAGCGGCTCGGGTTGCGGGTGTTATTTAGGGCGCAAAAAGCGCTCGACCGCTCGACGGCGGATTTTTTGCTCACGGCTGACTTGTGCCTGACCACCAGCGTGGCCGAGGGGTTTGGTATGGCGTTTTTGGAGCCTTGGCTGGCGGGCAGTCCGCTGGCGGGGCGCGATTTGCCATCAGTGACGACCGATTTTCGCCAGGCAGGCGTCGCGTTGGATCCGCTTTATCCGCGACTCGATGTGGATGCGCGGTCGATCTCCGCGGAGTCTGTGCGCGAAGATATCGAGGGCAATATCCGGCACTTCTGTGCGGCGTACGAGGTGGATTTCGAGGCGGGTTTCGTGGAGTCGGCATTTCAAAGCGTCTGGCAGGGCGGCTCGGTGGACTTTGGTCGGGTGGGTGAGCCCCATCAGCGGCTCATCATCGAGGAGGTCGTGCGGTCGGGGCAAAAGCGACAGCTCAAGGCGGACCCCGGCGCGGTCGATCGGAACCGTGCAACAATCCAAGCGGAGTTTTCGCTGGAAAAATACGGCGAGCGACTCATGCGGGCCTATCGCGGGCTGGTCGAGGTCGTCAGTGAAACTCCCGATTTTCTCGATCCAAGGGGAGTTTTGCAGGCGAGCCTCGCTTTTGAAGACTATTTCGCCACGCGCAACCTGTGAACGGGCGATGGATGAATGCGTCAAAATGTCTCTGCGGGGGCTTCTCCTGAGAGAATGACGAGATCGTGGATAAAAACCCGTACGTCTCGGGCGGGACCCAAAATGATGCTCCGTTGGCCCTTGACCTGTTGCGTTGAGAGGATCATATTAATCAATTCCCAACCATGAATTCCAAGCGGGTCACACCCGCTTTTTTCATCTCGGGGTCCTGACATATGAATTCTGAACTTATAGCCATGCTTGATTATCTCGAGCGGGAACGCAGCATAAAGCGCGAGGTTCTCGTCGAGGCGATTTCTAATGCCCTCCTGGCCGCATCCAAGAAAAGTTTTACCTCAGGCACCCGCGAACTGCGCATCGATATCGACTCCAAAAACGGAGAGATCCGTGCCTTGGCGAAGTTGATTGCCGTCGAGCGCATCAAGAATCCGCATGACGAGATTCTGCTTTCCAAGGCCAAGGCCGTGAAAGCCGACATCGAGTTGGGCGAGGAAGTCGAAGTGGAAGTCACCCCGCGTGACTTCGGCCGTATCGCTGCCCAAGCAGCCCGTCAGGCCATCAATCAGCGCATCCGCCAGATTGAAAAAGACATGATTTATGATGAGTTCAAGGATCGCGCTGGCGAGATCGTGAACGGCACTGTGCGCCGTTTCGAGAAGTCAGACGTCATCGTTGACCTCGGCAAGTTTGAAGGAACGATGCCCTCCAAGGAGCGCGTCGTGACGGAAGAGTACAGCATCGGAGACCGTGTCCGCGCCTATGTCGTCGCGGTGGAAAACGGCTCCCGTGGGCCTGAGATCATCCTCTCCCGTAGCCATCCTAATTTTGTTCGCCGTTTGTTCGAACTCGAAGTCAGTGAGATCGCTGACCGTACGGTCGAGCTCAAGGTCATCGCCCGTGAGGCTGGCTATCGTACGAAGATCGCCGTCCATAGCGCCGACGCCAAGGTCGATCCGGTCGGTGCCTGTGTGGGCATGCGTGGAGCGCGGGTGAAGAACATCGTCCGCGAACTCAATAACGAAAAGGTGGATATCATCCGCTGGGACCCGGATCCTTTGAAGTTCGCCGCTGCGGCCTTGAAGCCCGCGAACATCCGTAACATTTCTCTAAACGAAGCGACCCACACCATCCAGGTGCTTGTGGGCCGTGATGACCTCTCGCTCGCCATCGGCAAGCGTGGTCAGAATGCTCGCCTTACTTCCAAGCTGACTGGCTGGGATGTCGATATCCAGGAAGATAAGACGGCTGAGCAAGTGCTGGAGAACCAGAAGGCGCAAGCCGCGCACTCGATTGCCGAGGCTCTGGGTATCTCCGAAGACGAAGCTCAAACGCTGGCGGCGGCCGGCATGAATTCCATCGAGGCGATTTTGACCGGTGACGCTTCCGACATCGCTGGCCTGCTGGGCTGCGACGAAGAGCGCGGACAGAACATCCTCGACGCAGCCAAAACTGCCGGACAGACCGCTGATACGGCCGTTTCCTAAGGCCATGACAACCCGAAAATTTATCCTGCATGGCCACACCGAAAGTAACTGCCAAAAAAACCGAAGATAAGAAAGCCTCACCTGCCAAGCCGGTAGAGGTCAAAGAGCCTGTTGCGCCCAAGCCACCGCAAGAAACGGTGGACCTCCTCGAGCCCAAAAAGAAGGTCAAGCGCAACGTCGAAGGCGCTGGCCTGCGGCGCATGTTGCCGCCCATTTCCAAAATCCACGCTGCGGCCAACGCACCGGCTCCCGCTCCGGTGGAAGAGCCGAAGGCCGACGATGCAGTCGCTCCTGCCAGCGAGGAAGCTCCCGTTGAGCCAGTGGTCGAAGAAGTCGTGGAGGAAGCTCCCGGCGACGGACGTCCGGTGATAAATCTCAAGACCTCGATCTCGGTCAAAGAACTGGCTCCGTTGCTCAATATCAAGCCATTCCAAGTCATTGCCGATCTGATGTCCCTGCAGATTTTTGCGAACATCAATCAGACGTTGGAGCTCGATACCGTCGCGAAGCTGTGCGAGAAGCACGGATTCGTTCTTGAGCGCGAAAAGAAGGATACCTCGAAGGGTCATCACAAGCAGGAAGTCAAAGTTGAGCAGCCCAAGGAGCCCGAGCTTCCGAAGGAAGAGGCGCTCAAGCCACGCGCTCCGATCGTGACCTTTATGGGCCACGTCGATCACGGCAAGACCTCGCTTATCGACGCCATCCGCAAGGCCCGCGTCGCCGCTGGTGAAGCCGGTGGCATCACGCAGCACATCGGCGCTTACAGTGTCGAGCGTAACGGACAGCACATCACTTTTCTCGACACTCCCGGTCACGCTGCTTTTTCGAAGATGCGCGCTCGTGGAGCGAACGTCACCGATATCGTGGTCATCGTGGTCGCGGCCGACGACGGCCTCATGCCTCAGACTTTGGAGGCGATCAGCCATGCCAAGGCGGCCAAGGTGCAGATCATGGTGGCGATCAACAAGATGGATCTCGCTTCGGCCAATCCCGACCGCGTGAAGACCCAGCTGCAGGAGCAGGGGCTTTCGCCGGAAGATTGGGGCGGTGAGACGATCTGTGTGCCGGTCAGCGCGACCAAGGGCACTGGTGTCGATCAACTGCTCGAACTCATTTCGCTTCAGGCGGAAGTGCTCGAACTCAAGGCCGACCCGAAAGCCGCGCCTCGTTGTAACGTTATCGAAGCTCAGCTGGAGCAAGGCCGCGGTCCGACCGCGACCGTCATCGTCCGCACTGGTACTCTGCGGGTGGGCGATGCCTTCATCTGCGGCCTTTACTGGGGCAAGGTGAAACAGCTTATCAGCGATCTCGGCAAGCCCGTCAAAGAGGCGGGTCCCGCGACTCCGGTCAAGGTGCTTGGCTTTAGCGGACTTCCTAACGCCGGCGATGAGCTGGTGGTGATGACGAGCGAGAAAGACGCCAAGGTCTTGAGCGAAGAACGCCTCTTCAAGATTCGTAACAAGAAGCTGGCTGCTCCGAAGCGGACCACTCTGGAAAATCTTTTCTCGAACATCGCCGAGGGTCAAAAGCCATCGCTCCAAGTCATCCTCAAGGGCGACGTGCAGGGGTCGCTCGAAGCTCTCATCGGTGCACTCAAGGACATTCCGCAGGCCAAGATCTCGCTGGATCTCATTCACACGGCCGTCGGCCCGATCACGGATTCCGACGTACTGCTGGCCAGTGCCTCCGACGCGGTGATCATCGGCTTCGGCGTGAAGGTGGAGAACACCGCCGCCATCGCAGCGAAGCGCGAGGACGTTCAGATCAAGCTTTACAGCATCATCTACGAGCTGATCGACCAGATCAAGGAGTCGATGGCTGGCATGCTCGATCCAGAGCAGCGCGAGACCGTGATCGGCCACGCGGAAGTGCGTCAGGTATTCGATCTCTCTCGTGGTCGTGTTGCCGGTAGCTACGTCACAGACGGACGCATCAGCCGTACGGCTCGTGCTCGTGTGTTGCGTAAGAAGCAGCCTATCTATGATGGCGGCCTTTCGACCCTCCGTCGATTCCAGGACGACGTCAAAGAGGTGCGCGCAGGTCTGGAGTGTGGTATTAAGCTCGGTGATTTTACTGAGTACATGCCGGATGACATCATCGAGTGCTACACCCTTGAGAAAGTGCCTCAGCAGCTCTAATCCGGTTCTGACCTCTTCGAGGCGGCAGACAGCCCTGGCTGTTGGAGCCGCCTTGATGTGTTCAGCGGTGGTGGCATTGGCCCAGGACGTGGCGGCTCCCGTCATCGACAATACGGGCAGTGTCGAGAACCCCAAGCCTACCTGGGAAACGCAAAAGAAAGCGCGTACCTTCGTCCTGGGGATTCCGGCTCCGCGGGGACAGATCACGGATCGCCATGGCCGCCCTTTGGCGCAGACGCGTCTAAGCTACAATCTGGCGATCAGCTTTCCCACGCCGCTGGATTGGACCGATAACCGTATCCTCGCATTCGCGCGCCAGCAGATCACGCTGGCCAGCAGCCTACTCCAGCGGAATATCCAAATATCGGACGAAGCGATTCTGAATCACTACAAGAATCGTGGTGTCTTGCCCCTGGATCTGGTCGAGGATCTGAAGCCCCAGGAACTGGGCATCGTGCAACGCGGGTTGCCGGCGAACTTGCTGCTGCGCCAGACCTATGTACGGACTTATCCCAACGGTTCACTGGCTGGGCATATCATCGGCTACACTGGACGCGAGGCGCCGCTGTCGATCCGTCCCATCGAAAATAACGACCTGATCTTCTCCGAGAGCGAGGGACGGGAAGGGCTCGAGCAGATTTTTGACGCGGAATTGCGCGGGCAGGTCGGGCAGTTGTATGTGACGTACGACGCCAATGGCAACAAGGCCTCCGAGCGTATTGCCCGTCCCCCGGTGCCCGGGTACAACCTCGTCACCACTCTCGATATCGATCTCCAGCGCATCTGCGAGGAAGTCCTGGCTAAGAATACCAAGCGGGGTGCTTTGGTGATCATTGATCCGAACACCGGCGAGATCCTCGCCATGGCGTCCAATCCCGGTTTCGATCCGAACGAATTTGTGCCGATCGTGCGCAAGGATGTCTTCGACCGTTATAATAACGACGAATCAGCGCCTTTGATTCCGCGCGCCTATCGTTCTGCCTACCCTCCGGGGTCCACCTTCAAGACCTTCGTCGGTTTTGCCGCGCTGGAAACGGAAGGCATCAAAACGAGCACGGAGTTTAATTGTCCAACGTCGATCACGGTGGGTAATCACACGTTCGGCAACTGGAAGAAAGTCGGCGCGGGTAACCTGAACTTTGTCGAGGCTCTGACCCAGTCCTGCAATACGTGGTTTTACCAATGCGGCCTGAAAATCGGCGCTCCGCCGATCATTGATTACTCGAAAAAGCTCGGTCTCGGCATGCGCACTGGCATTCCTTTGAAAGCTGAGAACAGCGGCAACATTCCGACGGATGAGTACATGCTGCGAGTCCATAAACGGAAAATCAAGCCGGGCGACGTGGCTAACATGTCGATCGGGCAGGGGGATATCCTCATCACTCCGCTCCAGATGGCGCAGGCCATGGGAGTGCTGGCGAGCTCTGGAAAGTTCCACATGACCCGTCTCGTTTCCCAAGTGCAGACTTTGGATAACAAAGTCGTGGCGGCCTATCCCGATCGCGTTCGGGACGAGATCACGGTCACGCCCACGATTGATACGGCACTTAGAAAAGCATTGCAGGACGTCGTCTATGACGGTCAGGGCACAGCGCGCGCCGCTCAGGTCAAAGGTGTCCGCGTGGCGGGCAAGACCGGCACGGCTCAGTGGGGACCGACTGCCAAGCAACGTACGGCTGCCTGGTTTGCGGGATTCATGCCGGCGGAAAATCCCCAGTACGCTTTTGCTGCCGTCTATGAAGGTGAGCCAAATGACAACAGCATTCACGGCGGATCGCACGCTGCGCCTCTGATCGGCAAGGCCTTCAAGCAGATCTACGCGCTCAAGAGCGGTGCCGCGCAGCCCGCCCAACAAGAAGAGGCGGCTGAGGAGACTCCCGCTCCCGTGGACGAGTCGAACTAATCAGGCGAAGTAAGTATCGTCGTGAGCGTAAGGTGGAGCGCAGCAACAAAGGAATCGCATGGCGCTCTCGGCGCGGAGTTCATGCCACGCATGGGGCGGGATCAGGATGGCGTCGCCCGGCCCGACCAGTCGGGTCGTCCCGTCGATTTCCATGTGACCGGTGCCTTCCAGCAGAAAATAGATCTCTTCGCTCCGCTTGTGATAGTGCCTTTGCGTGGAGCCGCCGACAGGAAGACTGGCTTCCGCGAGGCTTTGATTCTGCACCGGAGCGTTCGTCAGGTCCAAAATACTGCGAATCTGCGAGCCATCCTTGGTGATGAACGGTTTTTGACTGGATAGGTTTTGGACAATCATTGAAAGTACCGATGGATATGAAGTTTTACGAGGGTTGCACAGCGTTGATTACCGGAGCTTCCTCGGGTTTGGGAGCAGAATTTGCCCACCAACTCGCGCCGTTTGCTCGGCACTTGATTCTGGTGGCCCGCCGCCTCGATCGGCTGGAGGCACTGCGCGACGAGTTGCAGCAGACCCACCCAGGGCTGACCGTGTTTGTCTATGGAGCCGATCTGACGAAGATCGAGGAGCGGGCGACCTTCGCCGACTGGCTCGTCGAGCAAAAGCTGAAGATCGACTTCCTGATCAACAACGCGGGACATGGTGATCGTGGGCATTTCGAGACGGCCGAGTGGAGCCGGATCCAGTCGATGATCGACCTGAATATCACCGCGCTGACCCATCTCGCGCACCTGCTGTTACCTTCCATGACCCAGACGGGACGCGCCGCGATCCTGAATGTCAGTTCCGTTGCCAGCTTCTTCCCACTGCCGAATATGGCGGTGTACTCGGCCACGAAGGCTTACGTCACTAGCCTCTCCGAGGCGATTGCCATCGAGTTGCGTCCTCGCGGCATCACTGTTACCGCCCTTTGCCCTGGTCCGGTGCCCACCGAATTTTTCGATGTCGCTCGCCGCTCTCCTGACGACGAGACCGCTGCTCATTATGAATCCATGCCCGGTTTCGTCGCGACCTCCGCCGAGGTGGTCCGCGCCGGTCTGCGGGCAGTCGCCCGGAATAAGCCCCGGACCATCCCAAATCCTCTACTCTGTGTCGCTGTAGGACTCGCCTTGGTGGTTCCTTTCTGCGTTACTCGTGAAATTCTCCGCGCCTTTGCTAAAAAACTGTGAAAAACACCGATAAGGAGCCCGCCATCGACCAGCAGCAGCCCGCCCCAGGCGTTGCCGAGTCCTTCCAAAATATTTCGGGGGCCATCGCCGGTGTGCCGGAGTTGACCGCTTTCGCCAGTGCGCTGGAGCTGATCAATCCCCATCTCTATTCCGTCGAAGAGCGCATTAAGGCTCAGGCGCGGGCGTTTGACCCAGCGGTGGAAGGTTACGTTTCTTACGTTTGCAATAAGGGCGGGAAGCGCTTGCGCCCCGTCCTTGCTCTTCTCGCGGGCGGTGCCTCGGGTAAGATCACTTCCGGCCATGTCGATCTCGCCGTCATCGTCGAGTTGATCCATATCGCCACGCTTGTTCACGACGATATCATCGATGGAGCCGACCTGCGCCGTGATCAGCCGACGGCCAACGCGAAGTGGGGGAACTCCCTCAGCGTCCTGCTCGGTGACTGCCTCTTCTCGCACGCTCTGCGTCTCGCCGCTGCCTATGGTGACACCACGATCTGTCGCCGCATCGCCGAGGCCTCCTCCGATGTTTGCTCGGGTGAGATCATTCAGACCCAGCGTCGTCATGATCTCAAGCTGACGACGACGGAGTACTATAAGATCATCGAGATGAAGACCGCGGCGTTGTTCTCGGTCGCTTGCGAACTCGGTGGCTTCATTAGCGAAGCCAATCCGGCGGTGATCAGCGCGTTGAAAGACTTCGGTACAAAGATCGGCATCGCCTATCAAATCTACGACGACTGCCTGGATCTCGCCGGCACGGAGAAAGAGTCCGGCAAGACGCTGGGCACCGACATTCGCAAGGGCAAGTTCACCCTGCCGATCCTTCTCATGCTCCAGGGAGGAGACTCGGCGGAGGGTGCTTCTCTGCGCAATATGCTGACCGCGGAAGGCGAGCCGGACGAGGAAGCGCTTCGCGACATCATTCACCGCTCGGGATCTGTCAATGCTTCGGCTAAGATTGCGCTGCGCCTTATCGCCGAGGCTCGTGAGTGCCTGGACGTGGTCCCGGACAATCGCTACGTGAGCGGCCTCCGCGCCATCACGGAACACGTCTCGTATTTGATCGCCCGCCTGAGCTAGGGCGGCGATCGGTCCATCGGCTCAGCAATCGTGCGCATTCGAGAGATTCCGCAAAGCGATCGGCCTCGTGAGAAGCTAACATCTCGCGGGGCGGGGGCTTTGACCGATGCGGAGTTGCTTGCGATATTCCTGCGCACGGGATTGCAGGGCAAAAGTGCCATCGTGCTAGCCGCCGAATTAATCGCGGCGAAGGGCTCTCTGACGGCTCTCTCCCGGTGCTCTGCGACGGAACTTCAGAAGCTGGTGAAGGGGATCGGTCCCGCCAAGGCGGCCGAACTCGCCGCGGCTTTTGAACTCGGAAAACGCCTGGCGCGAGGTGGGAATGAGCGCCCTGTCCTCGATAGCGCGGAGGCGATTTATGAAGCATACGGAGCCGAGCTTCAGGCCGTGGACCGCGAGGTTATCAAGGTGGTGCTTCTCGATACGAAGCTCCGCCTGATCATTACTGAAAATATCGCGCTAGGTTCACTCAATGAATGTGTGGCGCATCCCCGTGAGATTTTCCGTCCGGCCATCGTGCATTCCGCCTATGGCGTAATCCTCGTGCATAATCATCCTTCCGGCGATCCCGCGCCGAGTCAGGCCGACCGCCGATTGACGCGCCAGCTGATGGAAGCAGCCAATCTCATGCAGATACAGCTGCTCGACCATATCATCATCGGACATCGCGAGGGCGGACGCATTCCTTACTTTAGTTTTCGTGACGCAGGTTCCTTATGAATATCCACCCTACAGCCATCGTTTCTCCCAAGGCTCAACTCGCTGACGACGTCGAGGTCGGTCCACAGGCGATCATCGGCGACAATGTCGTGATCGGAGCGGGCTCGGTCGTCATGGCTCGTGCGATCATCGAGGGTTATACCACGCTAGGAACGGGCAATACGGTCGGCTATGGCGCGATCATCGGCACGCCGCCGCAGGACTTCGCCTTCAAACCCGAAACGCGCACCGATGTGCGGATCGGTAACAATAATACGTTTCGCGAATACGTGACCATCCATCGAGGCACCAAGGAAGGCTCGGCCACCGTGGTTGGCGATGACTGCTACCTCATGGTCGCGGCTCACCTGGGACACAATGTCAGTCTCGGGAATAAGGTTGTTATCGCGAACAACTGCGCACTAGGCGGCTATGTCGAAGTACACGATGGCGCCGTTCTGGGTGGGGGCAATGTCTTCCACCAGTTCATGCGCATCGGAAAGATGGCGATGGTGCGCGGTGGGACTCGCTTCGGCAAAGACATCCCTCCTTATGCGATGGGGGACGAAGACAACATCCTGGCCGGCATCAATGCCATTGGCCTCCGCCGCGCCGGTGTGCCTTCGGAGACGCGGTTGGAAATCAAGCGCGTGTACCGCGAGTATTTCCGTAGCGGACTGAATTTCGGTCAGGCCCTGGCCAAGATCAAGGAATCCACCTGGAGTCCGATGGTACAGGAGTTCATTAGCTTCGTGGAATCCTCGAAGCGCGGTATCTGTCCGATGCACCAGTCCAAGGGGAATCGGGGCGAGGACGAGGCGGGCGAGTAGTCCGTTGCTCTAGAGCACCAGGGAGCGCAGGCTGGAAAAGCGGGCGGCCTCCCGGAGGATGGCGATATCGGCAGGTGAGAGGGCAAAAGCTTCCAACTGATCACCGGGCGCGAGGAACGAATGCAGCGCCGCTAGGAAAATTTCGAGTTGCTGCTCGACGGGGAAGTCGAGTTCCTGTGGGAAAGCAGCGTCGAGGATGTAAGTGCCTTCGTCGGAGGAAAGGCTAAGTTCGCTGACCCAGCGCATGATGTTTTCGATCGGGTCGCCTTCGTGGCTCTTGGATACGAGATCGATGATGTCTTCGCGCTTGGGCACATTCAGGAGCAACGCGAGGAAGAAGCGGTGCTCCACATCGGTGATAGTACCTCGATAGCTAATAAGGCCTTCACGCCAGATGATTTCGCTAAGAGTCGGTACCACATAGTCGGACAGTTGGCCGTGTTTCTCGCGGAAGGCCGCCCAGACTTGATCCCAGGTATCGATGTTCCGTAGATAGGTCACGCCATTTTGCAGGACGAAGAATCCGCGCTCGAAATCCAGGCTCTCGATCATCTGCTGGACGAGCTCGGGATAGGAGGGATCGTCGAGCTTTTCCAGCATGTCCAGAAGCTGGTTGCGACGGGTCGAGAGAGCGTCGGTGAAAAACGGATCCACCGCGACATGCGGCGGGAGGTAGGTGAACTGAGGGCTCGTGCCGGGATCGTTGTGCGTGCGCACGACCAACGTCAGCGAAGGCGTCTCCAGATGGAAGAGGGAGTGAATGTACTCGCGGCCTGAGACGATGGGCACGGTCGTTCCGGTTTCCAGGAATTCTGTTTTGGAAACCCGCAGGTCGCCGACGCGAAAATGCGCGGAGACGGATTGGGCATTGTCGAACTCGAAGAGCGAGTGAATGCTCGAGCCTTGCAGGACGTGGAAGGCTCCGGAGAATTCGTGTTGATGGATCTGCGTCGTACCGTCGAGCCAGAAGAGGAGCTGGATGTAGAAGCGCGGATCGTCGTACACGATCAACTCAGGTTGCCCAAAGCCTGATTGTGTCTGGAACGGCTGCTCGTCGTTGAGCAGGAAGCTCTTGATCAACGTGGCGACATCCACATTCTCCGAAGGCGCACACTCGTCGATGGCCGTCTTGGCGATCTCGGGGAATTTCGCGAGGGAGAAGTTCTGCTCCTTCCAGAGCGTACCCACCTTGCGTCCGAGATCCGTGAAGAATTGATCCATGGCCGCAGTGTCGTGGAAGTCACCGCGGCTCTCAAGTACCAATCGGCTAGGCGAACCAATTCCGAAGCTGGCGATAGATCAGGACACTTTCTTTCGGAGTGTCGGGGTGACCTGTGCTGCGGACGAAGATTTCCTTTTCGCTTTGGATGGCTTTGTACACGGCGAATTGCCCTTCCGGAGGAACTGCGGGATCGACGAGCGCTGGGGAGACGAAGACCGGAATATCAAAGAAGCTGGCCGCCGTCGCGGCATCGAAGTACGAGAGCACTTCTACAACTTCAGGATTCTTAGCGTGGTAGAGACGCACAGGTTCCCCACTGCCTGAGCACGGGATGGTCAGTCGCACGGGATGGTTACCGAAAGTCGGCACGTCGAGGTAAGCTTTGCGAAACCGCTTGTCCCATGGAATCGCGAGCGCGCCGATGCCGCCACCGAAGCTGGCTCCGAAGTAGTCGAGAGTACCGCCGACTTCCGGAAAGATCTCCATTAATGCGTTGGCGGCGCACCATAAATCGGCGGCGGAGCCCCGAAGAGAATATGTTTCGCGCTTCTCGATGCCGTGGAGAACGTGTTGTCCGCCGACGCTGGGAATAACCGGGTGAGCCGAACGATGAAAGCCTCGCGCACAAGGGTAGATGCCGACCGCGTCAGGGCCGGGAGGATAGAGCTCCGCCGCCTCGCGTCCGCCATACCCGTGGCCGCCGACGACTCCGCGCCGGATCGAGCCTTTCTGGGGCACGGTGAGCCAACCACCGATGCGCACGCCATCGAGGGAGTCGAATTCTATTTCGAAAAGATCAAAGCCTTCCCGAGGTGAGGAGATTTTTCGGCGGGCCAGCCGGGTCGGGATGGCGCGAGCTTCCTGATAAGTCGAGCGCCAGAAGTCGACAAAGTCGGAAGGAATTTCAGGGAGCGGGATTTCGAGGAATTTTTCCGCCTGGGCTGGTAAGGTCTCTAGCTGGGTCACTGTCTTTCGGGCTGAGGCGTGATGCCGATCCATGCGGCAAGGTGGACGTCTTTGACGCTGACGCCGGCTTGGCGGGCGATCTCGCGGCAGGACTCGTACTCCGGGCTGGCCTGGACGATTTCATCGCCGAGGAAGCCGATCTTGATTTTCACTGTGCCATACGGCGTCTCCACATCGCGGAACTCGCGGCGGAGTTTGAACCGACGCTTGGTCGCCAGACGAACGCCAAAGGCGCTGGTTTCGGTCAGGATGATATTGACCAGTTCGTTGACGGTTTCCTGATCCGAAAGCACCGTCAGCAAAAAGCCGGGGCGGTTCTTTTTCATCTGGGCGGCGGTGTAGAACACGTCGAGCGCACCGGCGGCGAAGAGGCGCTCCATGGTGGCTCCGGCGAGTTCGGGCG
>Ga0247822_10000784_pt1 | contig 18101 bp, 15 predicted proteins | sample 13C_Cellulose_Da_FD_192423 | JGI IMG/M metagenome (GOLD analysis project Ga0247822, IMG submission 192423) | Soil microbial communities from agricultural site in Penn Yan, New York, United States - 13C_Cellulose_Day30 | ecosystem: Environmental > Terrestrial > Soil > Agricultural land | place...
TTCAGAAGGAATAATTTTATTGTTGTTATCCAGCGCCAGTAATACCCAGATTGGTGGGGCAACGATTTTAAAGCCTTCGTCGGCGTACACTTGCAAATCAGCAGCGGTGGGAACATCGGCAATGGTGTTGGCATCATCCAGATACACAGCTTGTTTACCAAATTCCGGTTCGTTATTGATCCAGTAGCGAATGTCTTGTATATCGAAAGATTGTGGCCATACATCGCGCGCTTTCACACCGGCCTGGCGATATTCATCAATCAATTGTTGTGCATACATGGCTTGGGTATAGGTGCCTTCAAACGGCATGGGCACGCTGGCGGATTTCAATTCTGGCGTCATTTTTACGTTGAGCTTTTTGAATAATTGAATGCTTTCCGCGTGCGAGAGCAGGGTGCCGCGGTTTGCGTATAAATCGGTGCGCCAGTTGGCGGTGCCCGTTAAATATTCTGCAACACTGGTGGCTTTTGGGTTGTAGGCATCCATTTTTCCTTGCAAGGTTTTAAATTCGGCAAGGGTGATATCGCTGGTGCAGCAGTTGGCGCTTGCCGCTTTGCCGCTCACCGGATCAAACGGTGAAAAGTTTTGCGTACACTTGCTGGCAAGTGGTGTGGCGAGAATATTGGTAGTGGTGTGCAGATCGCACTGTGAGTGACGGCACACGAGTTGTTTGTCTTTGGTGAAGGCGACATCGCACTCCAAAATGCCGGCGCCCATTTTGGCCGCGGCTTCGTAGGATTCTTTAGTGTGCTCGGGAAATTGCAGCGGGGCACCGCGATGGCCGATAGAAAAATTGGTTTTTTTGACGGGGCTGTTCACGCAACTTTGCAATTTCTTTTTCAGCGGGCTTTCGTCCATATCATTCACTAAAAAGAATGGGCGCGGGCCAAGTTGGATGCTGGTGTTTTTATCGTCGTGGTGATGGTATTGGTCGTGCTGTTGATGGCGTTCATCTTTATCGCCATGGGCAGCGGCAGTAAATGGAATTAATACGCTCAGCGTAAGGGCGCTGGTGAGTAGATGGATTCGGCGCAGCATGGAAACCTCCTTTTGTTGTGTGGGTTGGTGGAACGCAAGCCAACCCTAGCGCGCGAATGTGACGGCATTCTTCTGCTTTTGTGACAGCTTTGCGACGCGTGACGATTTTGTGCGGCCTTTCGCACAGGGTGAAATAGTGTGAAATACCAAAAACGGTACATTCGGCTAGGCTGTGTATACATTTTACGATTGTCGCGCTTTTATGATTGAAGCTCTTGGCGGCCCCACAGGATTCTAATGTATGTCCAATAATATTCGGGAATGGGTTAGCCAATTACTGGTTTGCACTACGGCGGGTGCAGCAAAACCAGTGGTGGATAATTTGGTACAAGAATTATGCGCTATCACCGGATTGGAATTGCATCCGGCTGTGTTTCTTGATGAGCATGCCACAATCACTGCGCAGGGCAAGGCTGTATCGCCTACCACGGCGGCGCAGTGCGCGGAGGATGTGCAGCGTACCTGCATTTTTATGCAGGGAGTCTATGCGGCGATCCAGCAAAAATTGCTGCAAAAAAATCCTCAATCGACTTCTCAACCAATTCATATTTTGTATGCGGGTACCGGGCCTTTTGGTTTGTTGTTAATCCCGCTCTTGCCATTATTGGATGCCGCACAGGTGCAGGTGACCTTGTTGGATATCCACGCCGAGTCGCTGGATAAATTGCAGCGGCTGATTGAGGCCTTGGGCGTGGGTCATTTTATCCAGCAGACAGAACTGGCCGATGCATCTACCTGGCAAACCGGGCAGCGGTTTGATCTGATTATTTCCGAAACTATGCGGCAGGGCTTGATACAAGAGCCGCAGGTGAGCATCTTCAGTCATCTGCAACAATTTTTACTGCCGGATGGGTGGTTGATACCGGAATCCATCCGTCTGGATGTGTGGTTGAGTGCAGGGCGCACTGCAATTTCACGTGCGCCTGAACGCCGCGATTTATTATTGGGCACAGTTTTTCAATTGGATAAAACCACGGCGATTCGATTGGGGCGAGGCGATGATTCCTGTGCGCAGGCGAGCCTCCTGGTGCCGGACTATCCGGCGGCGTTAACGGATTTAAAACTCACCACTTTTATTCGCGTATTCGGCGCTTATCAATTGCACGAAAACCAATCGCAATTGACCCTGCCGCTCTATGAACGCAATGCCCGGGTGTTGCCGAATTCGGTGCTGCATTGTCGCTACGAGTTGGGTACTTATCCCCGTTGCGTATTTACCTATGGGCAATTGCCTGAACTTGCCGAACAGCCATTGCCCGATAGCTTGCAACCCGGTGCACTTGGGCTTTATCACCTGGCGCGGTTGTGGCACAAAATCCAATTGCGCAAACAGGAGCCTGGTTCTGCAAAAACGCAGCAGCGTTTGGCAGAGATTTCTGCCGATGAGTGGTTGCTGGATCGCCTGTTGCTGGAGCAGTTGGGTGTGGCGCTTGCGCCGGCAATGCAGCAATTGTTTACTGCTGCGTCTCTTGCGGAAATTGAAGCTTGGCTCACGGGAATGGATGCTAATGGTTTCAGCGCAGAGCGCATTCAGCGGATCAATAGTGCGATTGTTGATTTTGTCGAGCATCACCACTGCGAGCGGGATGCTGCGTTAGTGCTGTAAGTGATCCCGGCGCAGCGGTGTGCTGCGCCGGGATCAGGGTTAGCGGCGCCCGCCGCCACCCATCCTGCCGCCACCCATGGGGCGTGACATCTGGCGGGTGGTGCCGCGCTGGCGCGACTCGTAGGAGCGGTTTAGCTCCTGGCGGTCGATCGAACGGGTAGTTGTGGTCTGCGTCCGGTTGGTTTGGATCGGTTGGTTTGATGGACGCTCGGTCGGCAATTGTCTGGGCGTCTCCGGCAGCTTGTTTTTAACGGCGCCAGGAGTCCGCTCACTAATGGCTGGTGCGTTATTTTTGATGTTGTTTTTGGCGTTATCTAGTTTACCCGTATCGAAGTCGCGGTCGGAGATGCTGCTGCTCCAATTGCCCTGATCGCGCACCTGCCAATCATCGCCCACGCGGCGCGCGACATTGCCGCTCTTATCCGCAAACACATTGTTTTCGCGCTGGATACTGCGCGCCTGCTGGATATTGCGGTTGGTGGTCGCCCGGTCGGCATTGCGCGCGCGGTTTTGCGGACGCTGGTAAATGTTATTGGCTCGGTTACTCACGCCGTTCCTGTTGCCGGCTCTGTCATTCAGGTTATGGCTGACCCGGTCGCGGTTGCCGAAGTTGGAGTTGCCGATATTGATATCGCCGGTGTTGATAACGTTGCGATTGAAATCACCCCCGTCCCAGCAGCCGTTGCGGCAGCAGGGATAGTTGCCATTCCAGCCTTCGCTCCAGACAAAACCAACACTGAAGAAACCATTGCTCCAGCTTAGGCCGACGTTCCAGCCAGTGTAGGGGTTGTAACCCACATGCAGGCCCCAGGTGGGTGGGTAGGGATAATAGGCACCGCCCCAATAGGGCGGGTAGTACCAGCCGGTGCCGTAGTAGGGGGCACCATAGTAAGGGTAAGAGCCCATGTAGCCTGAGGTGTAGCCCACATAGACCACTTCGGGCGTTGAGTCGTAGACCTCCACATAGGTGGTGTTGTAGACCGGTGAACTGGGCGGGATTTTGCTGATCTCCTCCTTGGGAATCTTGTCGGCCACGACCCAGGGGCCGGTGGCGGCCGCCGAGGTAAACCAGACGCCGCTATCCACTGCGTAGTAGCGGTTGTCGATCAGCAACACCTGGGAGGCGGTATTGACTGCGTAGGACACCTTGGTGCCGGCGATCTTTTCAAACTTGGGGGAGCCATCGTAGGTGACGGTCAGTTTGGCTTCGCTGCGTTTGACCGCGGTAGTGACCGGGACCTGCGCATCGAGCAGCGCGTCTTCCGCCTCGTCTGTTCCTGCAACCGACACACGCAATCCGCCTACGTCAGAGTCGGGGGGGATATCTTTAAAGGCGGCGGGTAGTTTGTCGGGGCGCACGAATACCCAAGGGCCTTTTTCGCTGCTGCTGTTAAACCAGCGGCCGGCGAGCAGCAGGTACATCTTGCCGCTGTCGGTCTCGCGCAGCCAGGGCGTTTCGGTATTTTCAACATAGAGCAGTTTGCCGTCGGGCAAGCTTTTCCACTTGGGTTTGCCATCAGTAACGATTAGCTCGGTTGGAGTGGTCGCCACCACAATTTTGGGCGGTTTAGCCGGAGCTACCTGATCGGGGTCTGGTTTGGGAGCCATTTTGACTAGATCAGCGGGTGGGTTTTGGGTGAGGCTCCAGGGGCCGGTGGCAGATTTGGCGCTGTACCAGAGGTTGCCACTGGTGAGGTAAAAATTGTTTTTTTGATCCTGCACCACCGCAAAACGGGTATTGAGCGCGCGTTTGTAGGGGGTGTCTTTAATCTCGGTGAAGCGCGGCTGGCCATCGTAGCTCAGCAGTACCGCCAACTCCTGGCTGAAGATAATCGCCGGGGGATCATTCTTTAAGCCATCCAGGCTTTTCTTTTCCTGCTCTGCATCTTTCAAACTGGCTGACAGTCGCTCCAATGAAATGGTGTAGCCATTTTTGGGGATGGAATTTTCAACCTCGCGCGTGAAGCGCTCTTCGTTTTCTTCGGTGGAGTCCGGCCAGCTGACGCGCGTTACCTTGAGGTCGCGTACCAGTGCGGTACCCGCGTCAGTATCGGTATCCACCCGCGCGCTAAACCAAAAGGCGCCGAAAATAGGGGATTTGTTATTGGGTTCCAGCGACATGGCGGCGCGCCCGGTGATTTCATTGCCCGTCAGTGTTTCCGGTTGGGGCTGATAGATCACTATTTTGCCTTCGGGGATGTCTATCTCCTGCGGCCAGTCGATGGCTTGGGCAAACAGGGATAGTGCAGTGAGGAGCAGGGCAAATGCGGTTTTTACCGGGGTGCTAAGCAAGCGGTGTAAGTGAAGTCTGTGATTCATTCGTAGCTCCTGTGAATCGGCCGTGCGCTGTTGGTATCCGTCATCATGTGCAGCTAATTACTCGCTCGTAGCCAGTCGCTCACCAGCGAGTCATTCAGAGTCTAGTCGCCAAAAGCCAAGAGTTAAACTGCTTTGCAGCGTCTGGCGCGCAAAGCATTTTTTATGTTTCAGGCAGCTGGCGCAGCACTGGGTCAAATAGCGGGTTACAGGGGTGGGGGCATTAAGTTTTTCTATAGTGGATAGCTGGACGCGCGCCAAGCCGGCGGTGATACTGGCAGCCTGCGTCTCAATTGGCATGGGGATGGCAACGGATTTTATCGATGAGGATAGCCTTTAATAATCAGCAGGTCGTACATGAACCCCCTTGACCCACTCTCTACTTATTCCCGCCAGCGCCGGCAATTATTAAAGGGCATGGCCGCGGCGAGCACCCTGCCCCTGGGGCTGACGGCCTGTTCCCCCAGCGAGGAGAGCAATCTGCTGGTGGTCGGCGGCTTGCCGGTGACCTGCAACCTGACCCTGCCGGTCGCCTGTGTGGCCAAAGCGGCGGCGGGCACATCGGGCGTGGGCTTCCAGTACAGTAAGTACAGCGGCTGGCCCGAGATTAAAGAGTCGCTCATGACCGGGCGCATCCAGGCGGCCTATATGCTGGCGCCGCTGGTGATGGATCTCACCACCAAAAAGATTCCGCTCAAGATTGTCTCGCTCGGGCACAGATCTGGTGCGGTGATCATGGTGCGCACCGATTCTGATTACAAAACATTTAGCCAATTGAAAGGCAAGCGCATTGCGATCCCGAGTCGCTTTGCGGTGGATTTTTTATTCCTGCGCAAAATGCTGGCGCAGGAGGGGATGACCCACACGGATATAGAAATTATCGAGATGCCACCGCCGGATATGCCCGCGGCCTTGTATGCCAATGCGGTTGATGCTTATTGCACTGGCGAGCCCTTTGGCGCCGCCGCACAAAAGGCCGGCTATGCGCGCCCGTTACGGATGACACGTGACGAGTGGCGCAATTACATCTGCTGCGTACTCACGGTGCGCGAAGAGTTGATCCAGTCGCAACCGGAAGTGGTGCAGGATCTGGTTAACCACGTGATGGGGGCCGGCGCCTGGTTAGACCAAGGTATGGCCAATCGCGAGAAGGCGGTGCAGATCGCCGCAGGTCGCCAGTATTTTAATCAGGATCCCAACATTATTCGTTTCGTGATGGAAAACCCCGAAGACCGGGTGACCTATGGCGATATGCGCATGATCAAAGAAGAGTTTAATGATTTGATGGAGCTGTCTATCGCGGCGGGTACTTTGACTAAACCGGTTGCGTTTGAAAGCTATGTGGACGAAACCTTCGTCAACAATGCCAAACCTGTCGCCATTACTGTTTAGTGGAAAGTGATGATGCTAATTATTCGATCGGTAATGGTGTTGGCTTTGTTTATCGCCATGGTGGGAACTGCCACTGCAGAAAATAACCCGGCGGCGACTCAGCAATTAAAATCCGGCGTGTTTGACCCACCGCGTATGGCGCCGGATTTTTCCCTGCCCAGCTCCCTCGATAAACCTTTCACCCTGAGCAACGCGCGCGGTAAGGTACTGGTGTTGGGTTTTGGTTTTAGTCATTGCCCCAATGTCTGCCCCATGACGCTCGCGAACCTTGCGCAGACCTATAAAAATCTCGGTGCCTTGGCCGATCAGGTACAAGTGGTGTATATGACGGTCGATCCCGAGCGCGACACCCCGGCGCGCCTGCGCGAATATCTGGCCAATTTTAATTCGCATTTTATTGGTGTGACCGGCTCTGCTGACGAGTTGGCGGCGGTGCGCCAGTCCTACGGCATAATCGCAAAAAAAGAAGTGCACAAAAATGGCGGCACTTATGAAGTGCATCACTCCTCGTATATTTATTTAATTGATCGCGATGGTTTGTTGCGCGCGTTGGTGCCGTTTGGCAAAAGTGCCGACGACATCACCCACGACATCACCATTTTACTGCACGAAAAAACGCAACAGGCTGGCTTATGAAAGTAGGTGTTGCCCGTTCGTTATCGATAGTATTTTGCGTTGTCATTCTCGCTGCTTTGCTGCTCGCGTTTTTCCCGCTGCGCATTGATTCCCGCGAAGAAGTTTTTGAGATTCCCCAGGGGACCTGGGCGCAGCGTATGTCCGGTAATTCCGTGAGTATTTTGCCGGATCAAATTTATTTGGCGTTGGGAGTGCGCGATCTGTTGGTGTTGCGCAATCTGGATGATGTGCCGCAAATGTTTGGCCCGACGCTGATTATGCCGGGGCAAAGTTTCAAATTGCCATTTGAATTGGCCTCTGAATATGATTTTGCCTGTACTGCCCATGCGAGTGGGCAAATGCGCGTGGTGGTCGATCCGGAGCCAACGCCCGGTTGGCCGCGTTTGCTGTGGCGGGTTAAAAATCTGTTTCGATAATGGTTGCAAAAATGTTAAATAATAAAGGGTCGCTCCTGTGATAAAACTTAAAAAAATAGTGCCGCCGCTAGCGTTAATTGCAACGCTAATCGCGGTCTGGTGGACGGTGGTGGTGCAAACCGAAAGTGTGATTTTTCCGACGCCCTTGCAAGTGGTAACCGGTGCGCTGGAATTAATTGAAGACGGCACTTTATGGGAACACATCAGCTCGTCATTAATGCGAGTCGGCACCGGATTTGTATTGGCGGTAGTCACTGCAATCCCACTTGGTTTGTGGATGGGGCGGGTTGATGGCGCCTACGCCACACTCAATCCAGTGTTTCAAATTATGCGTCCCATCTCGCCCATCGCCTGGATACCACTCGCGATCCTCTGGTTTGGCGTGGGCAATGCGTCGCCGATTTTTTTAATTTTTATCGCTGCGGTATTTCCACTGATTGTGCAAACGGCCGCGGGTGTACATACCATCGAACCGCGCTATTTAAATGCGGCGGAAAACTTCGGGGTGTCGCGCTACAAGCTCTACCGGCAGGTCATTATTCCGGCGGTCTTGCCCGATTTGATTGTGGGCATGCGCATCTCGCTCGGCGTTGCCTGGCTGGTGGTAGTGGCGGCGGAAATGATCGCGCTGCGCTCTGGCCTCGGCTACATGATTATGGATTCGCGCAATGCGGGCAATCGCTACGATCTGGTGATTGCCGGCATGATTATTATTGGCGTCATCGGACTTTTGCTGGACGGCTTGATGCGACTAATGGAAGGGCATAAATCAGTAAGGTGGCGTTATGACCGATAAGATTGTTATCAAAAATATCAAAAAAAGTTTCTCGTCGGGCAGTGAATCCAAAGCGGTGATTGATGGCATTAACCTCACGATTGGCGATGGTGAATTTATCGCCATTGTGGGGCCTTCCGGTTGCGGCAAATCCACCCTGATGAAAATGATCGCCGGCTTTTTACCGCCCGATGAGGGCAGTATTGCGATCGATGGTGTAGAGCGCAAAGGCCCCAATGCCAACGGCATTTTAATTTCCCAACACGGCTCGGTGTTCCCCTGGTTAACCGTGCAACAAAATTTGATGTTTGGTTTGAGTGACGAGCACAGCGATAAAGCGGCAGTTGCCGATCACTATGCCGATTTGGTGGGGTTGAAAGGGTTTGAGCAACACTATCCGCGCGAGTTATCGGGCGGCATGTTGAAGCGCGCGGAAATTGCGCGGGCGCTCGCGGTCAAGCCGGAGATCCTCTATATGGATGAGCCATTCTCTGCGCTTGATGCGCTGATGAGTTTGCGCATCCGCACCGAACTCTTGCGCATTTTGGAGGAGGAGCGTCACACCGTCATTTTGATTACCCACGACGTGGAAGAGGCGGTGCATCTGGCAAACCGGGTGGTGGTGCTTTCCAATCGACCTGCAAAAATCCAGACGATTTTTGAGGTGCCTTTTGCGCACCCGCGCAAATTATCTGACCCTGCATTACAGCAGTTGCGCGACGATATCTTGCGGGAATTGGGGATCGACTGTTAAAGCAAAAGGCCAGCGAATTGCTGGCCTTTTTTTTGGCTGTTTGGCTGCATCTTGATTGAGCGGGCAATTGCCAGCGCGTTATTACTCGGCTGAATAGGGGTCAAACCACAGCGATGCATCATCTACCGGCGTCTTGGGCGGTAGCCCCGGATTCTCCAACTGGATCAAGGTGCGGCTTTTCAGGTTGCCTTTCGCCAGCGCATCTTTCACCGTAGGGTCATTGCGAAAGTATTCATCAAAGCTGCCATCTTCAATCGCAATGCGCAAACCGCGTTCAATATCGGACGCGAGTTTGGTATTGGATTTATTCACGAAAAAGTAAAAAGGATTGGTATAGGAGATCAGCAAGTTCTCCTCAACGTCCAGCGCCAGTGTGGGATAGCGTTGGATCTCCGACCAGGGCTCGTGCACACCGCGTGGGAAGGCATCAAAGCGGTCACCGTCGAGCATGTGAAAGATGCCCTCGTATTTTAAGACCTTCACCACATTCAGGTTGTTGGCCGTCAGCACATTGGTATCTGCCCAAAAGCGGCCTTGGCCGAGCGATACGCGCTTTAAATCCTCCAGGTTTTTAATGCCATCAAACTTGTGCTGGTTGCCTTTCTTGATCATCAACACCCGATAGCCCAACAGGCCGCGGTAAATGCAAATGCGAATGGGTTGTAGCCGCTCTTCCAGGTCGTTGGTAGTGGCGTACCAGACAACCTCCAGCTGCTTGTCCATCAGCATGTTTACCATGCGCTCTTCACTGGTATTGGGAATGGCTTCCTGCAGCTCATAGGAGCCAGGTACTTTACTCAGCGCCAGTTTCAGCAAGCCCTTGGCATAGGTTTCGATACTGTTGTTGCCTTGTACCACGCGCAGGGTTTCGGCTTGCGCGTGCGATGGCAGCAGGATTGCGCTGACCAGAATGAATGCACAAGTACGTAAGCGGGTAAGCGTTGGGAAAGAGGTCATGGTGTCACCAATACTAGTGTGCAATGACATTACTTTAGTTGATTTAGGCGCAACTGCATGGGGCTTTTTATATCAATAGATGCTAAAAAATCCGGTAGCTCATGGTGGTGCTATGAGCGGCATTAATGATTCCGGTCTTTAGTGCGACTTCAGTAGTGATAGCTCCAAAAAGTGCTTGAAGCAAGTGCGGGTAGTGCGAGAGATGGCATCAGGTTGGCGACAGAAAAAAACCACCGCACCCGTTGAGGTTTCCTTTGTGCCATTGGCAACAGGAAAGGTGCAGTGGTGAAAGCAATCCTGCAACCTACGGCCGGCTGTGGCTGACAACCGGGCGGGATGAGGATGGTTGGAAGCAGGTGCGCAGGCGAACAGTGAAACAACTGCTGGGGAGTAGTTATCCCGCTATTCGCGCAGCGCACCTAAACACGTACAAACCGCTGAATGGTAATCCAGCTGTCTGTGCGGTTGTTAATGGCCGTGTGGGCAGCCATTAACTGCACCGGCAAGTGTGGGCGAGCCGATGCACACAGCAACCGCTGCTGCCTAGTTGTCCTTGTCCTTGGTGGCGGCGGTTGTGCTGTTCAGGGTTGCAGGCTTTTCGTAGGTGAAAGGCTGCAGGAGTTCATCGGGCTTGCCTTTGCAGGCTTTGGCCAGGAGTTCGCGGCGTTGCGCCAGCAAAATACCAATTGCTTCGCTGTATTTTTCATCGATACCGGGAATATTTTCTTCAATCAACTGGGTGATATTGGCGGCCAGTTCCAGATACTTATCGTGTTCTTCTGCGACTTTTCTATCTTCAAACATACTGCCATCCCGATCACATAACCAAACGGCGACTACTGCCATTGTGTAAATCCTCGAAAGTGTTGTTACTGTTTTTATATACAGTAATGCGCGGCGGCGGGAATGTCAACCTGCGAACTGGACTTTGGTGTTAAAGTCCAGAGTTCAGTCCGCAGGTGATAGCGCAAAGGAGAGGATTCGAGTGGGGAATTACTGGGCGGTTTTCAGTGCGCCTTTATATCGCATGGAGCGGTAATCCAGCTTGGTGAGGGTGTACTTGTATTTGGCAAAATGAACCAGTGCGTCGCGGGTAACGCGAAACTTGAATAGCAGGTTAAAGGGATTGAGTTGCCATTTCCGTTCGCGGTTGTGCAGTTCTGTTAGCACCTCGGCCAAACGGCTGCCATCCAGCGTGCGGGCTTCGCGAACCATGTGCAGCAGGGTCAGTATTTCCAGCCCTTTGAAGTGCGCCAATTGGTTGGGGGTGGAGACAAAATTGCCGCTGTTCTCAACGCCATAGAGCCACCACAAGTACACGCCGGTTTCAAATTTTTTGCCGGTCGAGCTGGTTTGCCGCAGCCGATATTTGTACACAGTGTGGGTGATGAGGACCAATTTTTTTGCGCGCGAAAACGCTTCGGCGCAAAACAGAATATCTTCTGCCATCAATACTCCCGGGGTGAACATGACTCCGGTAAACAAGGCGCGACGAAAGAGTTTGCCCCAAGGATGGCCGCGCGTTTCTTTGTGTTCAAAATAGGTCGAGAGGATTGCATCGTCTACATAAATTTTTGTCGCATCTACATTGTAGTCAGGTGCGAAAGAGCGCTCTTCATTAAAGACAATGGCGTTGCCTTTTACTATGTCAGCCTGATGTGCAATGGCGGTGTCGTACAGATGTTGCAGTGCATCTTTCGGCATTAAATCGTCGGGGTCGAAAAACGCAAAATAATCGCCAGTGGCGGCGGCAAGCCCGGTATTGCGCGCGACCGCGACGCCCTGGTTTTTAGGTTGGGCAATTAATGTTGCCCATTGTGGGTATGCAGCGACGAAATCCTCGCACAGCTGTTTGCTGTTATCGGTGGAGCAGTCATCGACCAGTATGACTTCAAAGGTGCCGCTGAATTCTTGTGTGGCCAATGAATCAAGTGATTCGACAATGTAATCGGCCACGTTATAGACGGGCACAATAATAGATATGGCGGGTGGGGTATCGGCCTTAATATTCATAACTCCCTCCTGGGGGTACGCATGGGTTCAGTCGCGACAAAATTTCAAGCAGGTAGCGTGCCATAAGCCGCTACAGGTTTCGTTTCCCACTACAGGTCGCTCGTTTTCTACTAAAGGTTACATCTGCTCTGCTACAGATTTATTCCCGCACCTAATACGTAGCTGCTGTCTTTGATGCTACCAAACGAGTATTGGGTTTTGTTGTAGTCGTATTTAAACGAAATGTGCAGGTGGTGGGTGATGTAGAGGCGCAGGCCGAGGTTGCTGTTGAGAATGTAATCGAGGCCATAGAGATTCATGTGGGAAATTTCTATGTCGGAAAATGTTTCCAATTTGTCATCAAACCAGAATTGCTGGTAATCCAGATTAGCGGATACAGCATTCAGCCCTAAGCTAAAAGACTCGGATTCCATCCAGAAGTAGCGGTAAGCAATGATAAGGTCCAGTTTGTCCCGGCTCTCACCCCACAGACGGTAGCCCGGGCCTGTGCCTGCATAGGTGTAATAATGTTGGAGGGTCGTGCCCTCTGACCGGTAGAGGGCATCGGTGCGCAGCAGCCAGTGTTCATTGAACAGATAGTCCAGGCTGTAGCTGTACTCCTCGGTGTCTTCTGTCAGGCGATAATTTTCCTTGTCGCGCTTTACTTCGGCATTTAATTCATGGCGCCATGTGTCCGAGTCCAGATGAAACTCGCCATTGATGTGGAAGTTTTCTTTGCGGTCGTGGTCGTTATCGACATCCAGCGTGGTCTCTACCAAAGCTGACTTTTTCCAGTGGCGCTGATCCGGCACCAGTTTCAGGTCGGTAATGGCGATGTGTTTGCCATCAATCGTGACCTGGCCTTTCCTGTCGCTTTCCTGAATCCGGGCGGTGTGGTGTTTTAAATTGATTTGCAGCTGACGAGCGCTGTCAGTGGCAAAACTCTGGATGGCGCTGGTATCGAGTGATAGTGGTGTGGCGGCATAGCCGGTTTTGATCTTCAGGGTGGAGCCGGAAATTTCAGTAATTTCACCGCTAATGCGGTCGCCATTGGCAAGCCAAACGGTATCGCCAAAACACGGGCTCCCACCCAGCGCTAGAGCCAGTAGCCCCGGAGCGATCAGCGGATGCTGGCGCAGCAAGGGCAGAGTGTTACTCATCAATCGAAACCGCATCCGGCTACTTGGCTTTGGTGCACACTAACTCGGGTGCGCCATAGCCCCACACGACTCGCGCCTCCCCCTGATGCTCCCAAAAACTTTCATTGCGCCCCTTATACTTGCTGCCACTGGCGGCGGGCACTTGATACATCAGCGACGTGGCGTTACCGCGTGCGGCGATCAGGGTTGGTGTGTCGCTTTTATAGAAGGTGACGACCAGCTCATCGGCCGCTGAGGTACCGCATTGAAAACGGAAGGGGCCAGTCGCGCCGACCAGCTGGTAGCTCGCTTGTAATTCAGCGATGCGATAGTCGTATGCTGTTTTTACGCAGGTATATTTATCGTCCGCTTTCCAGCAGTCATTACGTCCCTTGATCCAGCCTTTTTGTTCCGCTTGCAACCTGGAAAGCCCTTTGCCGGGCGCTTTGGCCGTTGCGGCCCTATAAACACCGGCAAGGGTTTGGTCCAGCTGCGCGAGCAGTGGGTCCTGGCAAATGAGGCGTTCAATACTGCCCTCGGCGGCCGTGCTGCAATCGAAGGTTGGTGTGGTAACGGGGGCAGGGCGAGGTTGGGAGTAATCAATGGTGTGGTCGCAGCTGCCGTTGGTTTCGCAGTCATTGATGCCATTGTGGTCGGCGTCCCAGCTGGGATGCATATGAGTGCCCGGTGCATAACTTGGCGCCGAGGGCACTGCCGAGATGGGCTTTGGGGCGCATGCGATCAGTGACAGGCAGCCCAGGATGGGCGCAATAAACAAAAGTGATGCGGTGCGCATGCAATTCTCCTTGAGGTTAATGCGGGTGTCTTATCAATGCCTTGCAGGTGTTGTACGGGCGTCACGTATAGGTGTTGTGCCCGAGTATATCAGCCGTGGATAATGCCACATCTTTTACCAGCGCAGGATTTGCCGTGTCTGACTCCGAGTTGCCTAGCCCTTCTAATAATTCCTCTAGTCCATCGCCGGAAAAGAACCCATCACCGGAAAAGCCTGCCAAACCCAAAAGCCTATTGCGCTCCAGTTTACTGACCGGTTCCATGACGATGACCTCGCGCGTGCTGGGGCTGGTGCGCGATATTGTGCTGGCGAGTGTTTTGGGTGCAGGCGGGGCGATGGACGCTTTTGTCGTCGCGCAGAAAATTCCCAACTTTTTTCGCCGTTTATTTGCCGAGGGTGCTTTTTCCCAAGCGTTTATTCCGGTGTTGTCGGAATATCGCGAGAAGGGCTCCCATGCAGCGGTAAAGGAGTTGGTCGATAAAGTTGCCGGCTGCCTCGGCTCGATTCTGGTATTGGTGACGCTTGTCGGGGTGATCGGTGCGGCAGGGGTTTCGCTGGTTTTTGCGCCTGGTTATTTAGCTGAACCGGCCAAGTTTGATTTGCTGACCGATCTGGTACGCATCACCTTTCCCTATTTGATGCTGATTTCGCTCACCGGTTTTGCCGGGGCGATCCTCAATAGTTACGACCGTTTTGCCATCCCGGCGATTACGCCAGTGTTTCTCAATGTTTTTATGATCGCCGGTGCGTTGCTGGTGTCAGATTTCTTCCCCAGCCCGGCGCACGCCTTGGCTTGGAGTATTGTCGCTGCCGGTATTTTTTCACTGCTGTTCCAGTTGCCCTTTTTGCGGCAAATCCATTTATTGCCATCACCCAAGCTGGATTGGTCGCACCCCGGCGTAAAACGGATTTTGGTGTTGATGGGCCCGGCGCTGTTCGGGGTTTCGGTGAGTCAACTGAATCTGTTGCTGGATACCATTATCGCCACCAAATTAGGCGATAAGGCGGCGAGCTGGCTGTTCTATTCCGACCGTTTGGTAGAGCTGCCGCTGGGTGTGTTTGGGGTGGCGATTGCGACGGTGATTATGCCCGGCCTATCGCGCCTGAGCGCAGCGCAGTCGGGCGAAAAGTTTAGCCAAATGCTCGATTGGGCGATTCGCTTCGTCGTGCTGATTGCACTGCCGGCAACTCTGGCGTTGATCATTCTGGCGGAGCCGATCCTGTACACGCTGTTCTACCATGGCAAGATGAAACTCGCGGATATCCTTATGTCGTCCTACAGCCTGAAAGCCTATGCGCTCGGGTTGTTTGCATTCATGCTCATCAAGGTGCTGGTGCCCGGTTATTTCGCGCGACAGGATATGAAAGCGCCGGTGCGCATCGGCATCATCGCCATCATCGCCAATATTGTGATGAAGCCGCTGGTGGTGATCCCGCTGGTGATACTCTGGGGCTTGGGGCATGTCGGCCTCGCGTTTACCACCGCGATGGCCGCATACGTCAACGCTTATCTGCTCTACCGCGGGCTGCGCCGCCAGCAGATTTATATCCCGGCGAGCAACTGGCCCAAGCTCTGGTTGCGCTATGGTGCTGCCAATCTGGCGCTGGTAGCGGTATTGCTCGGCTTCCTGTCGGTTTGGAATCTTTGGGCGGAATGGAGTGTTATTGAGCGAGTCCTGCGTTTGGCGGTGGTCTGCGTCGTCGGTCTGGCAGCTTATCTGGCAGCACTGGTTGCCGTAGGTGTGCGCCTGCGCGATTTCAAAGCGCATCACTAAAATGGCGACCATGCCCGGCACTGATTCACCCTAGGCTCGGGTGCTGTCGCTCCTGTATACTTCTCGCCTCATTTTGCAGGCACTCCAGACAACAATCGGGTTGAGGTCAGTACAGAGCGTGAATCCAGCGGCACATGCGTTTATTCGCGGGTTACATAACCTGCGCCCCTGGCATCGCGGCTGCGTGGCGACCATAGGCTCCTTCGATGGCGTACATCTCGGCCATCAAGCCATCTTGCGCCAGTTGATTGCGGTGGCGCAGCAGTACCAATTGCCGGCAGTGGTCATCGTCTTTGAACCCCAGCCCCACGAATTTTTCTCTGGCGATAAAGCTCCCGCGCGCCTGATGCGCCTGCGCGAAAAGGTGCAAGCCTTGCTCGCTGCGGGTGTCGCGCGGGTGCTCTGTATCCAGTTTAACGAGCGGCTGCGCAGCCTGTCCGCCGAGGAATTTATCGAGACGGTATTGCTCGATGGTTTGGCGATCAAACATCTGGTGGTGGGCGATGATTTCCGTTTCGGTTGCGATCGGCGCGGCGATTTTGCCCTGCTGCAAAAAATCGGTAGCGAGCGCGGCTTTGGTGTGACCGATACCTGCACGCTGGAAATCAACGGCGAGCGTGTCAGCAGCACCCGCATCCGCCAGCTGCTGGAAGTGGGTGATTTCCCCCACGCGGAAACGCTGCTCGGCAAACCCTATAGCATCAGCGGCCGCATCGCCTACGGCCAGCAACTAGGGCGCAAGTTGGGTGTGCCGACGGCCAATGTCCATCTGCGTCGCTATCGTTCGCCGCTGCACGGCGTGTTTACCGTCACCGTCACCTTTATGGATGGCAGTGTGCATCAAGGGGTTGCAAATGTCGGTGTGCGCCCCACAGTTACCGGTGATAAAAAACCACTGCTGGAAGTGCACCTGTTTGATTTTTCGCGCAAAGTCTATGGCGCCATGATCGATGTGGTATTCCATACCAAATTGCGCAATGAAAAAAAATTCAATTCATTGGATGAACTGCAAACGCAATTGCAAACGGATATTGACCAGGCCAAACAATTTTTCTCGACCTTTTCTATTTAATTATTGCTAACAAAGTTGACCGTGAATCATGACCGATTACAAAGCAACACTGAATCTGCCTAACACCGGTTTTGCCATGAAGGCAAACCTCGCCCAGCGCGAACCGGACATGCTGAAACAATGGCAAGCAAATGATCTGTATCAACAAATTCGCACAGCGCGCGCTGGTCGTGAGCAATTTATTTTGCACGACGGCCCACCCTATGCGAATGGCGATATTCATATCGGTCACGCGGTTAACAAAATTCTCAAAGACATTATCGTCAAAAGCAAAACCCTGAGCGGTTTCGATGCGCCCTATGTGCCGGGTTGGGACTGTCATGGTTTGCCAATTGAGCACAATGTTGAGAAAAAACTCGGCAAAGCGGGCGATAAGGTCGATGTAAAAACTTTCCGCAATAAATGCCGTGAATACGCCGCCAAACAAGTCGAAGGCCAAAAGGCTGACTTTATCCGTTTGGGAGTGCAGGGTGATTGGGATAAACCCTATCTCACAATGGATTACAAATTCGAAGCCGACATTATCCGCGCACTCGGAAAAATCGCTGACAACGGCCATTTGCATAAAGGTTTTAAACCTGTGTACTGGAGCGTGGTGGGTGGTTCGGCGCTCGCCGAAGCAGAAGTGGAATATCAGGATAAAACGTCTTTCTCGATCGACGTGAAATTTGCGTTTGTCGATCAAGCAGCGATTGAAAAAGCGATTGCTGAATTAAGTGGCAGCGGAAAAATTTCCTTGGTGATCTGGACTACCACGCCTTGGACTTTGCCGGCGAACCAAGCTGTTTCTGCGAATGCAGAAGTCGATTACGCCTTGGTACAAGTGGGCGATGAGCGCTTGCTGGTGGCTGAAGCTTTAATCGGCAGTGTACTTGCGCGTGCAAAAGTTGAAGGCCATGAAATTGTCGGCCGCGTAAAAGGCGCAGCGCTGGAAAACTTGCTGTTGCAACATCCTTTCTACTCGCGTCAGGTGCCAGTCATTCTCGGCGATCACGTGACTACTGATGCAGGTACTGGTTTTGTTCACACCGCGCCGGACCATGGTGCGGACGACTTTACTGTCGGCGTGAAATACGGAATCGGCACACTCAATTACATCGACGACCACGGCACCTATCGCCCGAGTGTAGAAATTTTCGCGGGCGATCATGTTTATAAAGTCGATGAAAAAGTTGTCGCATTGTTGATTGAAAAAAATGCATTGCTTGCGCAAGGCAAAATCACCCACAGCTTCCCGCACTGCTGGCGCACCAAAACCCCGCTGATTTTCCGTGCAACACCGCAATGGTTTGTGAGCATGAGCAAAAACAATTTGCGCGATCAGGTTGCGCAAGCGGTTGAAAATGTTGAATGGGTACCGGATTGGGGCAAGGCGCGTATCGATGCAATGCTGGCCACATCGCCTGACTGGTGTATTTCCCGTCAGCGCACCTGGGG
>Ga0247822_10000785_pt1 | contig 18083 bp, 13 predicted proteins | sample 13C_Cellulose_Da_FD_192423 | JGI IMG/M metagenome (GOLD analysis project Ga0247822, IMG submission 192423) | Soil microbial communities from agricultural site in Penn Yan, New York, United States - 13C_Cellulose_Day30 | ecosystem: Environmental > Terrestrial > Soil > Agricultural land | place...
CATCTGTTTTAATCTGTAGTTAGCTAGCATTAGAGCGAAAAAATAGTATGGTTATACGCTAAAATTCATTATGGTAGTAGGTTAGAGTAATAATGACGATGTGCCGCTATGCATTTTCGCCAGCTATAATCTTGGCTCGCTTTCTGCCGTGCATTTATGGCTAGTTTATTTTTGAAATTGCTATCGCTAATAAGTCGCACGATTGCATCTGATAGTGCTTTTGCATCATCGGGGGGAACAAGTAGGCCTGTTTGCTCATGCTCTATGAGTTCGGGATTTCCTCCGACATCTGTCGCTATAGCTGCTACACCTTTAAACATATATTCCAGAAGGGCATTGCTGAGCCCTTCAGAGTCCGAGCATATAATTCCTATGTCAATTTTTTCCAGATAACCTGCGACATTATTAACTCTGCCAGCAAAGTGGAGCTTATCAAGCACACCCAAGTTCTTGGCAAGCTGTTCTAGATCAGCGCGCATGTGTCCATCGCCAATAATATGCCATGTAATATCTGGATAATGCTGATTAACAATCGCTGCGGCTTTGATAAACAGATCAGTACGTTTAACCTGTCGAGTCATGTTGCCAACTATGCCAATATTTGAATAACTGTGGCTATGGTCAACGTATGGTAGTGCATCCACCTCTATTCCATTGCGTAAGACCCGCATTTTTTCAGGTTCAATTGAAAACTGTTTTGAAAAATGCTTCAGCACAATATCTGCATTACAAATAAAACCGGTCATGCCTTGGTAAATTTTCTTCAATATAATTGCTTGCTTTTTGCTATGCCAAAAGCCCAGGTCACGAAAACAAGCTATACGCACAGGTGTGCGTGCCAAATATGCAGCTGCCCCTGCAAATAGCGTGGAATCCTGGAAAAAAGTTTGTACGATACTGATCCTTTCTTTTCGCAAAAATTTCACTAGTTTAAATAGCGCGACCAATCCGGAAGGCGAAAAAAGTTTTGGGACCTGCCAAGCAAGATGCTGGCAGTTTGAAGGGGTAAGCGCCGGATCTGAAGGGCGAATGGTTAATAAATAAGGTGTGTATTCTTTTGGATCCAAACGCTCAATAAGCCCAATTAATTGAAGCTCAGTTCCTCCGCGCAATAAATTATCAATACAATAAAGCACTTTTACAGGCTGCATTTTGCTATATATCTCTAGAGCTTAAGTTGTTGAAAACAATTTTTCATAAATTGTTAAATAGCGATTGCTCATGGATTGGCTTGAATAATTTTCTGCCATACGTTCATGTGCCTTTTGTGCTAACTTTTGCGCGGAAGATGAATCAGATTTCAACTGAATTATTGCTTCTGCAAGAGCGGCTGGATCTTCTGTCGGGATTATAAGGCCCGTAATGTTGTGCTCTATTAATTTTCCAATATCTCCAACTTTTGTTGTGATAATTGGTTTTGCCGCGGCTGCCGCCTCCAACAAACTCATTGGCATCCCCTCATCAATAGACGGAAGAGCGAAGGCATCACACAGAGCAAGTAGTTTATTTACATCTGTTCGAAATCCTAATAACTGTACGCAGTCAGCAATATTCTCACTTTCAATTTGGGTGCGCAGCTCTTCCAACAGTGTACCTTCACCAACAATCAGTATGCGCACAGGCTGACCTTGCTGTTTTAGAATTGCGGCCGCTTTAACCAGCGTCCACTGTGCCTTTTGACGGCTGAGGCGGGCACTGTTCAATACACAAAAATCGGTATCGGTAATCTGTAAATCAGCACGTAATTGTTGTATTTCTTGTGTGAGATGCGTGAGCTCAGGTATATCAACTCCGTTGCGCACCACGTCTACCTGATCTGGAAGCAGATTACTTGCTAACAGAATGGATTTAATGGGCTCCGATACTGCAATTACCTTTGGAAACCAGCGATAGAAAAATTTTTCTAACATGATCATTGCGCGCATCTTTAGCGGGCCTTTTGAAGGATCAAACCAAAGATGGCAAGTGGCAATGATTGGTATTTTTTTTAATAGAAATATAATGAATCCAAACACGGATGGTTTATATCCATGAGAGTGTATTAAATCTATCTTTGCTGCTTTAAGCTGTTTCGCTGCAGCGGGTAAATCAGATAAGAGGCGCGCATTACCGATAGGAATTTTAATTGCCTCTATCCCTAGAGACTGTGCTGCGTCATAAAGTGCGCTGGGGCTATTTGCTTTGGCGACTATACAGCCGATGACAGGTCTGTAGTTTTCACTGTGTTGCATCTGTTGCGATAGATTGATAATGACGCGTTCTGCCCCATACATACCTTCGCTTTCAATAAAATGTAGGATGCGTTTCTTGCCACGACTCATCGGGTATTTCTCACATAGATATCATAAGGTAGGCCGCCGGTGCCAGCCTTGCCTCCTGGTGCATTGGCGGTGGTCACAAATTTAAATTCCTGTTTGATTTCTTCAAAAAATTTGATGGCGTCCGGTGTGGTATAACCCTGCATAACGAGCAAGTATTGAATGTCATTAAGCTCAATACGACCCTGCAATGTATTTAATGGTGTGCCATTCATGCTGTAAAAATTAAAACCTGTCGTAGAATTTACATCGAGCATATCAATCAATTTCAGTTGCGTCCGCTCTTCCCATTGCCTTACATGACGTAAGGTAAATGTTTCACCTGCAGTAATCGCCGTATTTAATCGTTGCTCGATACTATATTTACGATTTTCCAGACAGGTTTTATTACAAGGTAAAAATAGCGTGTTATACCCAACAATATAAATTACTTCATTTGGTTGCACATTTTTTTGTACCCATTCTTTTAACTCACCGTATTGAGCATTATCAAATTCTTTGCTTTGTGATAAGCATTGCCACATCAATAGAGTAAAAACTCCAAAAATGCTTATTGATAAAATAAATTTACCCCTGAGTAGCGATAGGAAATAGGCCGTCGTAATATAAAATAGTGGTAGTGCCGGGAGCATCCAGTAAGCACGTAATTGGCGAATACTAAGAAAGAAGATCAAAAATAACAAAGAGACAAATACAATACTAAAAATTGGCCCATGAATATTTTTAATGCGTCGAGTGAACACCATGAAAGCAGTGATAAGAATAATTGGAGCCACGAGCCAACCTGTACCGCGAATGGCAGTGATAATCTGATCGCCCCAATGCAACCAAGGAGATTCGTCATCTTTTATGTTAAGTGCGCGTAATTTTGCATAGAGTAATGGATCGAACAGCGGGGATCCTGCAACAACAGCAAATATCAAAACTGAGATAATACCGAACGGAAGCGAGCGTCTTAAGGCTTCTTTGAAGCCTAGCTGACGCATCATATCGACAATAAAAAAAACGACGAATAATGCCGCGTGTAATTTAAAACCTGTCGCACATCCAAACGCAATTGCAGAAAGATAAAAATATTGCTTGTTCTCGCCCACATTGGATTTGTAGTAAAGCAGCATTCCCAATACGGAAAAAAAAGCAGTTACAGTGTCTGGTCTTGCAACGATGTAGCACCAAATGGTGTTGTAACTAAGTAAAAACATACCCGAGGCGATAACTGCAAGCCATCGCGCATAAATATGTTCGGAAAAAATGACTCTTGCTAAAAGAAAGACGAGCCATGCAGTAGAAAAATCTACTATGAGCATGAGACCGCGATAAGTCCTTACAAAATCATCAGGGTCTTGTGTGAATGAGCGGTAAGCATCTGCAACCAGATTTAAGCTTAATTGATCCAGGTTGCCATGTACGGCTAGCTGGAATACGTATGTACCGATAGAGCTGATGCCTACTATCCAGCTTTCAAAATACATGCGTTGCGGTGGAGCTTCACCAAACCAAACTAGAAAACCGCCTTCGAAGAGCGTGTAATCATCGATTGTGACGTAGGGTGAACCCGCACTAAAAACACTTAGCTTGAACGTCAACGAAATAAGTGCGATACCAAGTAAAGCGAGATAAGGTAAATGGTGATTATTTTTGATGTTCACAAAGTATTATCCATTTTATTGCGCAGAAATTTTTAGATGGGATTTGGTGTTAACCAATATAGTGGTGTTGCTGTTCTGCTGGATGGCGACAGACCATCCATTTGAAATAGTCATAGTCATTATGGGATGCCAGTCGACCAATCAAAAAGGGTTTTTCTTTGCTGATTGGTGTGTTACGGGCGAGCAATCCATATTGATAACCAAGCGTTTTGGCCTGTGAGATTACCGTGTCATTAATGTCTGCAAGACGGCCATTGGGATAGCAAATACCCTTTGGGAAGGCGCCAAGTTTTTTAGCAATCAATTGTGCTGAGCTTGCGAGTTCGTGAGCGATTTCTTCACTTGATAGACTTTTTAAAATAGGATGCGATACCGTGTGGCTTCCTACATTAAGGCCTTCATGTTGCATCTCGGTTAATTGTTGCCATGAGACTGGCTTGAATGGTTTTACTGGCTTCTCTGGTAACTCAATATTTGCAGCGCGAGCAAATTTTTGAATAAACTCTATTCTTTCTTGTGTTGGTAATGTTAGGCAATAATCGCCTAACAGATGCCAGCTGCTGGTTAAGTTTTTTTCATCGAGCGATAAATTTCCGAAGGGTTCAATACAAATACTCTTGTTGTTACAATTGAGAATCGCAAACTTTAACAAGTCCGGCCAAAGCCAAAGATCGCCATTAACGAAGCCAGTAGTAATATAAAGGCTTGCTGGTAATTTGTATTTTTTAAGAATAGGCCATGCGTTTTCGTAGAAATCGTAGTGGCCATCATCGAAGGTAAGCGCTATCGAATTGGGTTTAATATTGTCGCTACTAATTTCGCTCATTAGCACATCCATAGTGACTACGCGAAAATGTTTGGCTATATAGGAAATTTGCTTTTCAAATTCTGAAAGTGGCAGTCCTGATATAAATTGCTGATCAATAATCCGGTGGTACATCAATACTTGGGGTATGGCGCGATTATGCCACCTTAACGCTTTTAGAAAGCCGGCAGATTCAAGTGCGCGAATTATTAATCGTTTGGTTCTGTGCATCGTTAATGTTTACCAAGAAGTAATTTAATTAACGATTTCCAGCTATAAACTTTAAGTGGGTCCAGAATAAGGCCGTGAAGAATTTTCTGCAGCGGCATTAAGAATAGTTTTTCATTTCTCGCATACACAACCGCTTCCCGCACATACATATCCGCCCAGGCCTTACGTACATACCTTTGATCCAATTGACTTCCATGTTGCGCTACAAATTTATTTAATATCCGCGTAGCGTAATCGTAGCGTCCGCGATAATTTGTTGACATCTGGCCGGACCATACACGATAGATATAGGTTCTTTCCGGAGTGTAGGCGAACTCCCAATCCAGCGAGTAACGTAACCATAGGTCCCAATCAATTCCCATGCGGAAATCTTCATCGAAAATCCCATTTTTTTCTATGCATTCCCTGCGAATGACAGAGGTACCGAAAGGCACAAAATTCTCAACTAGCAGCTGATTAGTTACCTTGCCGGTGTGTCGCTTTTCGTTAGCGGATTTAGTATAGCGGTTATTGTTTTCATCAATATTGCTAACTTCGCTGTAAACAATACCTACTTTAGGGTTATCGAACAGCGGCATTTGGACTTCAAGCTTATTGGGTTCCCAAAAATCATCTGCATCGCAAAATGCAATGAACTCACCTTTAGTGTTTTTTATCCCACAGTTTTTTGCTTTGGGTTGTCCCTGATTTTGATTCTGAATATAGATGACGCGTGCGTCGCCTTTGTAGCGCTCCATTACGGTCGGGGTGTTGTCTGTTGATCCGTCGTCAACAATAACAACCTCGAGTCGCTCCCATGTTTGTTTGAGAATAGAGTCAACTGCCTGGTCAATATACTGGCCCATGTTATAAGTTGCTATGACCACACTTATGAGTGGCTGTGATGATGTCACACCTTGCATATTGAAAACCTGTATTTGCCGGATTTTTCTTGAGGGATCTTTTCAACGTTTTTAATAACGAGTGTTACATCCGTTCCAAATACTTGGCCAAATTCTGTAAGCAATGCATCGTCTGTCAGTTGAGTGTATTCAGGTCCTTTAACACGGTTAATTATAATTTCATTCAGTTTTTCCTGAACCAATTGCATTTGTTCAATGCCTGGAATTTTAGTGAGTGTGCGCTCCACTAATGAAACTCCAGCAACCTGCCCTCCATCCGGCTTTTTAAGGAAATCGGCCACGCGCCCTTCAAGACGTTCAAGTATCGGAGTTGTTCTGCCGCAGCTGCACAAGTGTTTACTTAGTACGCCAACATCTTCAACCTTATAGCGTATTAAAGGCATACCAAAATTATTTAAATCGGTAATAACGAGTTTGCCAGGAGTGCCATAGGGAACAGGGAGATCATTTTCATCAAGACATTCAAGAATGATATGAGAGCTATTTATATGCATTCCCTTGTGAGCTTCACATTCAACCGCAATCAATCCCACCTCTTCACAGCCGTAACGATTGCTTACTTTGCATTGAAATGCATTTTCAATAACTTGCCGCTCCTGGTCGAGTAGCATCATGGATGTAGCTACTACGCCAACTGGACGTAAATCGGTAATTTTCTGCTCCAGCAAATATTTGGCAAAAATATAGATAGAGTGTGAATGCCCGAATATCATATCGGGTGAGAAGTGACGCCATTTTTTGACAAAGGCATCCATCGTTGTCGGGTTTAAATCCATCGTGTCTAGATAGATCATTCGCTCAAGCAAAAATGATCTTACTTTCTGCTTCAATGATACTGCGATGGGAGGATTGCCCCAGATAGCCGCAATACGAGTACCCGGCTTCCAGCCGCTGAATGAATCAGCGTAAATCTGGGCTCCATTTCTTAATTTTTGGCAGCGCTCATCAAAAAATAAATTTAAAGAGACGCCTGTCGATCCACCAGTTTTTGCTTTGGGCATGCGATTAGGGTCAAAGCTGCTACTGATAAATGACGACGTATTTTCGCGAATTTCCTTTTTTGTGGTAATGGGGAAGCGTTGCAAATCAGCGAGTGTTATTCTCTTGCTTGTATCAAGCCCGATTTCATCGATAACTCTCTTGTACCATTTGCTGGTTGTTGCGGCGTGCTTAATTAGAAGATTCAACTTCTCCGTTTGTAATGATGTTATATCGGCATGTGACCAATATTGTTGTTTAAGAAGGTTTTTCTGTTCGCTGAGGCGAACATGACCTTCTTTAGTATCCCAAGCAATATAAGTAAGACGGCCAATGAGTCGATCAAGTAATTTCAAGCAGTTGTTTCCTTGCAAAAATGTAGTGGTATTGCTTAGTGCTGAAAGTTCAGCTTGCTTAGCCAACACGAGGTTTCCATAGAACAATTTTTTCGCCTTTGATAAATTTTATAAAGGCCATTGCCGATGCGATATTAATTAGGCAAAAGTAATGTGCTAACCCAAGAATTCGATTTTTTGTACCATCATTGAGCACCACAAAAGCGGCTGCGCAATAGAAAATAACTTGTAGCATAAAAGTGGCGCTATAAAATGTTCCCTCACCTGTTATAAAGCCATTTGATATAAATGCTACTAATAGCGGGATGAATGCTACATAGCGCAATAATTTATGCGAGAAAAGCTGCAAGCTGAATAAACCATATTCGAATGGGTTAAATAGATGTTTCATATCCAGCATCGCCCAATATGCACGAAGTGATACTCTCACGCGCATTCTGAATTCTGATTGTGACGAACTCAGTGACTCCTCGTTAAGCAAGGCTTGCTCACAGTAAACTACGCGTTTGCGCTGAGTAATAACTTTCAAAGGCAAAACAAAATCAGGTAATTGATCGCTAGTCATCGGTTGATATAGTTCTTTGCGAATGGCATCAATTCCACCGTCTACACCAACTACTGACGAAACATTTGTCTCCAGTGCACGCATGTGGTTTTCATATTTCATATATGCGCTGCAACCGTCACCTATCAGGCTTCCCTCATCATTCACGTAAACCATTTTCCCTGTGACATAACCTACGGATTCATCTTTGAAGCAATTTATAAGATGCTGCAACGCGTCCGGATGGTAGTGGCTGTTAGCATCGGAAAAAACAACTATATCTCCTTGCGCAAACGGCATTGCTAAATTCAGCCCTGCTGTTTTTCCTTGTCGTGGTGATTGGCGAATCAGTGTGACTCTAGGATCTTTTTGACTAATCTCCGTAACAATTTCGTCAGTGCCATCCTCCGATTCGTCAGAAATAACAATGACTTGTAATAATTCATCAGGATAGTTCTGCAGCAGCTTGTTGTTAATGGTGGCCGCAATCACTTTGCTCTCATTAAACGCCGGAATTAATATTGTCACTTTTGGGGTGATATTGGTTGTGTCGAACTCTTCCTGTTTTCGTTTAGGTAAAAAACGTAGCAATACTGGATATCCAATATAAATATAGATAACCGCCAAGCTACTTAACCAGAATAAAATTTCCACTAACTCTCCTTACTATTTCATTGCGAGTGATTTGCTGCGCGCAGTTACATTTTCAATCTCTTGTGTGCAATCGCTATTGGCACAAGTGCTTTGCACAGTGTAAATGGTGAATGTATTCATTTTTACCAGCATAGCGGGTATCTGTAACAGTTTTGCTGCTGCATAACTTGTGGTTGAATGGCCTGCAATTTCAAACCACTGCGCTTGAACAACCACTCTGCTTGTATGTTTATTGCGAAAAGTTTCTATTTTAAATTTTTCGGTTGTTGTGTTGATGCTGCTTTCTGACTGCAGGGACCATATTGCGTTGTCAAACAATCTAGGCAAATAAGGTACTAATTTTTCCTCGGCTACTGTGCGTTGAAATTGGTTGATTTGAATGAACACATTCTGGTTATCTACAGCTGTTTCGACTTTTGCAGAATGCGGTGCCTGAACTTTAATCGGCATTTTGTTTTGTGTTGTTGGATGAAACTCATGACCCAAAATATTATTGAGTGCTTGGGGTGTTGGTTTAAGGTCAATAAAAATATTCAGTAGTGGTCCAATACTGAGCGCAAGTAACGGAAGAAGCAGCGCTGGTTTGTGTGCAGTTATCGTGCGCTGTTGGTTAACGATGCCTTTAACCACGGGGGCGAAATAAATTGCAGGAAATGCAATCAATGCAAATAAAATCCACCCAAAGTACTCATGGTCGCTCATGAGCGGGCTTTGCATGTGTGTCTGGTAGCCAATTATTACGAGAATAAAAATTCTTACCCAGTTGGTGACAAGCCCAATCGCGGCAGCAATCATTAGCATGATGGAAAGCTTTTTCAATGAATAGCCATTCAGATAGCTAATGAGATAAGCAATCGCAAGGGAGATAGTGAAGTAACGCAGCCCAGAGCAACCGTCAGCAATTACTATTTCTCCATCTGGGACAAATATGCTATTGCCATCAATGACCGCAGGAATTGCTATCACTCGTACCATTTCGCCGACTACAAAGCCGCTGAGGTTTACTAGTGGGTTTGTTAATTGATCCCATATAGGAATTGCAAAGGCTGGCAATAACAGTAGAAATATATGTTTTTTTGTTGTTGCTACGCCAAAAACTGCCGCGAATGAAAAAGTGAGAATCGCAAGTAGTGAAGTCTGTTCGATAATATGTAAGTTAGTAGCGTGCGTGATGTACCAGACGAGGGACGATATTATTAGTCCGCTGATCGATAACGCTTTTAGAACAAGCGAATTATGGCTGACAGAAATGGGGGATGCCCGGAACAGAAAAAAGCAGAAAATAAAAATAATAATGAGACCATGGGATTGATTTTCATCCCATTTTGTCCATCGCTCTACCAATGATCTGACTGTCTCGAAATAAAATACAGCGATCAACAATATGAGCATAATGGGGGCTAATTTCAGAAAGCCTCCCATTGGATTTTGCGTTCGCACAAGGTTAACTTCCATGCTGAAGCCCAAAGAAAAATTGGAAGAATGTTACCTGAAGTGCAGTATTTTTTATAGCCAAAGGTTTGTGCGCAAAAAAAAGCCGACATGATGTCGGCTTTTTCAAGCGTGGGCTGTTGATTAGGCAGCGTTGCGACGACGCGCAGCACCTAAACCTAACAGGCCAAGACCCATTAACAGCAGCGTGCTTGGCTCTGGAACTCTGCCAACTGTTACGTCATCAATGCCCCAGCCATCAGTGCCATTGCTATTGATGAAATCCAGTACGCCACCAACGATTCCCATGTCAGTCTTCACGGTAACATAACCAACATTACCGTTAGTGTTGAATGCTGGCAGTACCACTTGAGCTGAAGTACCGTTGGAGAAATTCAAAGTCAAGGTTGCGCCTTGATCGGTTGCGTCAGAAATGTAAAAACCGAACGCATTGAAGCTACCGGTAAGTGGTGCGCCGATAGTCCAAGTTACCAATTTGGCATCATTGCTATCGAGCCAAAGATCAGTGTCGCTGCTCGCCAAAGCTTGACGGCCGAATTCACCGGTTGCTCTGCTTTCAATCATCAGATCTTTGTTGTAAGGGTTGCCAGCAGCAGCGTCTTGTCCTTCAGTTACCATAGTAAAGGTGCCTACTGCGGTATTGAATGAGCTTGAGCGGTTTTCCCAGTTATTTTGATGGCCAGCACCAATGCTGCCAGGAGCTGTGCCAAGGCTATCAAAGGTTTCGGTAACGCTTGGGCCTACAAGTGAAGCCAAGAAGTTAGCTTCTGCATTAGGGTCAGCGCTGAAACTGATAGAGATCAATGCAGCCTGTGAGCTTGCTGATGCAAATGCCAGCATGCCGCCAAGAGCAAAGGTTTTAAAAATAGATTTCATGACAAACTTCCTTCCATGTGGATTGAGTGATTTAAAGATAACGCGAGTGCACGTAAAGCACTTTTCGCGCCATCTTTAAAAATCCTTTCTTTATCATGCTGTTATGTTGTTTTATGCGCCTTGGTGTGAGTTTCGGTGTAAAAATTGCCGACACCCCTTCGCACTTGATAAGTTATCTCAAATACTTTTTTTATAATGTCTGCGCTGATATAGCTACAAAGTCACTGAATAAACCATTTTTATCGTATACCGCGATTTCAATAATGCTATTTGCTGGAATCAGATCGGTTGGGTAGGTAGTGGTACGATTTCCACTTAATATCAAATAGGTGTAGTTGCTGGTTAGGTTCTGCTTGAATCTAATTTCATAGCCAGCAATTTCATCGAGCTCCAGGAAAGTACCATTTCCACGTTTGGTTGGATGGCTCCAGGAGATTCTTAGGCCTTGCTGCGACGGTGAACTGCTGCGAGCAATTGAACTAGGGCTGCTGTTATTTTTAGAGCTGGTAGAGCTGGTAGAGCTGGTGGAACTTACAGCGGAGCGGCCAGAGCTGTTGGCGACGGAGTTTGCCAAGCTGCTGGAGGTTCCTGAGCTAAGGCTGGATGAAGATCCATTAAAAGGGCTTAGTGTCCTTATTGCCAGTGGTGCAGCAGCTGGTGAGACGTTCCCGTCGATGTCGGCCGCAATAATTGTGTAAGTGTACAGCGAGCCGGAAGATAAATTGTTATCGGCATAGGTTGTCTTTAGATAATCGATTGTTGCGATTAATTGATCGTTACGATAAACGTTATACGAGCGTATTCTCGCGTCACCTGCTGCATGTTCCCATGTGATGGTGATGCTTGTTTCTGATAGTCGATAGAGACGTAGCTGCGGTGCAGGTATTGAGCCGCTCACGGGGGTTAAGCTGGCTGACGAGCTACTGGCGAGAGAGACGCGAGTGTAAGTGTTGGATGAGCTGCTGGCCGAAAGTGCGGAGCTGGAGCTGCTTGATGGCGTCGGAAGCGATGTAGCTATTGATGATTGTTCTGATGATGCTGCAATTGATGAGGAGCTCTCAACAATTGGCTTGTTGTTAGTGCTACTTGGTTGGGGGTCTGAGTCTGCAGGCGCGCCGCCACATGCGGAAAGCATGGCTGTCATCAATAAGGGAAAGGTCCATGAGCTAAGCTTTTCCACACATCTGTACATCTTTAACACCTGCGTCGTAATTAATCTATATGGGGCAAATAGGGGCTGTAAGCTCCGCTGAGTGCTTATATTTAGCATCTACGGGAGCAAGCAGCGGTTTTGTGATGAATATTTGTGATTTTCGAGATTTGCTAACCAATTATTGTGATATGTGCGTCACCGCACATATGGTTTTTTTATAGCTTTTAAGAATATGGAGGAAATTATTGGGAGCGTTTACTCATCAGGATCCTGATGGGGGGTAGGGTATTCCTGCGTCATATCGTACTTCTTAATAAGGTCATAAAACGTTGGACGGGTTACTCCCAAGAGTTTCGCAGCAGCAGAGATATTGTTATCGGTCATGCTGAGTGCACGCAGAATGGCGCCTCGTTCTGCTTCTTGTCTTACGTGCCGCAAGTTAAGGGATAGCTCACCTGCTTCAGCTAGTCCCAAATCTTCGCGGGTAATATGTTTTCCATCGGCCATAATGACGGCGCGCTTAATCTTGTTTTCCATTTCACGGATATTGCCAGGCCAGCCGTAGTTTTCAATGGCGGCAATCGCGTCGGGAGTAAAACCGGTAACGTTTTGGCCGTGCTCTTTGGCGAAGCGAAGTTTGAAATGGCGGGCAAGTAAAACTTTGTCGCCAAGGCGATTGCGCAGCGGGGGGATTACCACGGTCATTTCGCAAATGCGGTAAAACAAATCCTCGCGAAAGCTGCCGGCTTTTACCATTTCTTCCAGATTTTTGTTGGTCGCGCAGATCACGCGTACATCAACGGGAATCTCTGATCGCCCACCCACGCGTTCAATAACGCGCTCCTGCAGAAAGCGCAAAAGTTTTGCTTGCAGATTGAGCGGCATATCGCCAATTTCATCGAGAAACAAGGTTCCCTCATTAGCCGTTTCTACTTTTCCGATGGTGGTTTTGTTGGCGCCGGTAAAGGCACCTTTTTCGTAGCCGAACAACTCGCTCTCGATCAAATTCTCTGGCACTGCCGCGCAGTTGATAGCTACAAAACGTTTGGTTTTGCGCGGACTCAATTGGTGAATTGCGCGCGCCATGACTTCTTTGCCGGTGCCGCTTTCGCCGAGTAAAGTGCAGGTCACCGTAGTGGGTGATATTTTTTCCAGCTGGCGGCAAATCTTGAGCAATTGCGGGTCGTTGGTGATCAAGCCTTCCAGCGGTTCTTGTTGCGAGAGGCTCAGGCGGCGGTTGTAGTCTTCCAGTTCGTGGATGTGGAAGGCGCGCTGGACAATCAAATCCAGAGTGTTTGGGTCGACCGGTTTTTGATAGAAATCATAGGCGCCCATAGCGACGGCGCGCAGGGCGTTGTCGCGATCGGTTTTACCGGTCATGACAATCACTTTGCTATTCGGGGAGATGCGCAGGATATCCTGGATACATTTGAAACCTTCATCGACGCCGTCTTCATCGGGCGGCAACCCCAAATCCTGGATAATCACCGAGGCTTCATGCAGGCGCAGCGCGGCTATGGCGTCCTGGCGGTTATCGGCAACGATGGTTTCGTATTGATCAAAGTGCCAGCGCAATTGGCTCTGCAGGCCGGCATCGTCTTCAACAATGAGCAAAATAGGTTTGGAGGTGGTCGATTTACTCATGCGATTGCGCTAATCCTTGTTCAATGGGAGGGTGATGGTAATGGTAGTGCCCTCACCCAGTTCGCTGGCGACATTCAACGTGCCGCTTAGCTCACTAATATATTCACGCGACAGATATACACCAATGCCCATGCCTTTGCCGGATTTGGTGGTCTCAAACGGTTTGAATAAACGGTTGTGGATAAAATCCCAATCCATACCGGAACCGGTGTCTTCGATGGTGATGACGGCCCAGTTGTTGTGAATTTGCAGTGTAACATGAACAAGACCGTTGTCTGGCGTGGCTTCTTGCGCATTTTTGATGAAGTTGGTGATGGTCATCACCAATCTGACTTGATCTGCATTGATCGTGCGATTAGTGGTTTGGATTTCGGCGGTGAGTTTCGGGCTGCTGCGATGGCATTCGCTGATTGCATGCTGGATCACCTCCATAATCGACAGGCGTTTTACCAAGTCTGAATCGTCGCGGCGCAATTTCTTCAGCAGGTTATTCATACGGTCAACCGAGTTGCTGATGGTCTTGATCGCATCTTCAAAAAATGCAGGGTTGTCTTTGTGCTTCTCGGCGTTGCGCACTACCAGCGCCTGTTGGGCGATCAGGTTATTCAAGTCGTGAATGATGAACGCGACCAGTTTGTTGTAGGTGTCGAATTGACGGCCTTCCACCAATTGCTCTGCCTGTTGATGGCGTTTGAGGTAGCTGGCGATCTGGCGCCCCATGGTTTTCAATAAATCCAGATCTTCCCACGTGAGCGTTTCGTCCCCTCCCGGTTTGGTCAGCGCCATAAAGCCGACCAATTCTTCGCCCACGATTAGCGGGAACATCAGCCATAGGTCAGGGATGTTGTGCGCCCAATGCGGCAACAATTCATTGTGCTGGCTGAGTGCCACGTTGTCGCCGCTGTCGGGAATAAATACCCACTCGGATTCGATAAATGCGCGGCAGAAGTCGCTATCTACCGGCTCTTCTTGCAGGTCGACAAAGCTAGGCAGATTGGCGCGATAAACCGGTTCATAAAAACCTTGTTTGCGCAGCCAGATAGCGCCACTCGGGGCTTTGGTGGTGGAGGCGACGGCGAAAAATGCGCGCTGGTTTACCTCGCTCGCCTCGGCCGGTTGGGCGAGATAATTGATCAGGCGCAGCCATTCGTTGCGGTAATCGTATTTGTAGCGGAACAAGTGTTTGTTGATCAGTACCGACAACTTCATGCGGATGCGGTCGGAGATAAACACAGTCGCAATCAATAAAACCGCGCCGACTAACAACAGGCTGTAGAAAACCGTGCCCCAGTTGCCGCCATACAAACGCACGTAATAACCGCCTAGCGAGAGCACTGTAATCAATACGCCTACGCCAACCAATGAAGTGGTGTAAAACGCGATGGGGCGGGACAAGTTAAAGTTGGCGGAGCGTTCGGTGCGCTGTAATAGCAGTATTCCGCCGAGCGCCATAAATAAGCAGGTTGCCATGGACACAGCCGCGCGCGATTGCCAGAGCATGGGGTCGAGCCCTTTGAAAATCAGCGCATGGGTAAATAGGTAGATGTCGTACAGGAAGATTGCCGCGAGGTTCATACACAGCAGTTTGATCTGGCGATCATTTTCCCCGGCGTAGCGATACAACTGCTCGACGCTGACCAGTGCGATCACCGCAAGGCCGAGCGCAAACCAGACCGATAATCCCGCCTGATTGGCGTTGGGGATAAACATCATACCGATGGCAAGCGCGGTAATTGGCCAGCCGCCGCTGAACAGCAGTTGCAAGCTGGTCGGCAATTGTTTGCGCTGGGAATTGCGTTTCAGGCTCAGGCCGATACAGAAAACCCAGGCGTTGAAGTGTAAATACTCAAAAATGATCAGCAAATACAGCGGAATAGAATATTCTGAAAAGGAGAGGGCGATAGCGCCGAGGTGCAACGTATGGACAGTCGCCGCGCCGGCAAAGAGCCAGGTCTTCTGTTTACGCGCCAATTGATACAGGTAGGTCATGGTTAGCAGGGCAGAAATGACCGCCGCGCTAAAGTAGGCAACAAAGGTGACGCTGTTATATTCCATACCTGTCAGAATCCTGCGATGGGTATAAGTCTTGGCGATAAGCATAACAGTTGGTCGTGGCAGATCAAATTACTCGCAGATTCTTATCCAGACAATTAAATACTGCCATCGCCTGTGTGGGTATTTGCCGCTATAATGCGCCGCCCCGATCAACGCTAGATCGACTGAATTTACAATGGGTACGCTGAAGCAGACATTCAGCGGCCTGATACAAATGAGGAAAACGCCGTGAGCCACATGAAAAAATTGTTCGGAATCCTGTTAGTTGCCGGTCTGGTTGCCGGATCTGCCGTCGCGAAAGATGACGACGTGAAGGGACGTATTGCGCCTGTAGGTACCCTTTGTATGCAGGGTGAAGAGTGTGCTGCGGCACCCGCGCCAGCTGCTGCGGCCGGTCCAAAATCAGGTAAAGACGTTTATGGCAGCTTCTGTACCACGTGCCACGGTGCTGGTGTGATGGGCGCGCCCAAGTACGGTACTGCTGCTGATTGGGCACCGCGTATTGCCAAGGGTAAAGACACGCTTTACACCCACGCGCTCAACGGCTTCAATGCTATGCCGCCTAAGGGTATGTGTGCAGCTTGTACTGACGATGAAATTAAGGGCGCTGTGGATTACATGATCGACCACAGTAAATAAGTTTCGCGCGGTTAATCCGCGCAATAAAAAACCTCGCCATTGTTGCAATGGCGAGGTTTTTTTATGGGAGCTGTAAAACCTATCCCGTCCATGGGATAGCTAATCCTTCCCGGATTAGAGTGTCACTTTTTTAGAAAGCGGCTTTGTTAAAGAGCTGCTTTGTTAGAAAGTCGCTTTCAGGATCAGCGCTGCACGACGGTCGTTAACGAACCAGGAGCGGCCAGCTTCCGCACCTTCGCCATCGAGGATCATGATGGTTTTGGTCTGGGTGTTGGCGATGTTGGTCAATTGCAGGCCGACAGTCACGTTGTCGTTGATGTTGTAGAACGCTGAGCCATCGAGGAAACCGGAAGCATCGTTCCACAGCGGATACTTACTGATTACATCGCGTGTAGTCAGCAGATACTTGGAGCGCCAGTTGTAGGCAAGGCGCAACGACCAGTCGTTCTTGTCGTACATAGCTACTACGTTGAAGGTGTCCTTGGATTGACCTTGCAGCGGCACGTTGGCCAGGTCGACCCGTGCACCCGTATCGGTTGCAGTACCGGCGAAGCCGTCGGCACTTTCATCGCCACCGTTGGGTACGCCATTGGCATCAATGTAGGTGTAGTTCACCTGCAAGCCTAACCCGTCCCAAGGTGCGGGGAGCATGTCGTAGAACTGCTGATAAGCCACTTCAAAACCTTGCATGGTGCCATCGCCACCGTTGCGGGTGCCTTCTACTTCCACGGTTTGGGTTACACCGGAAACCGGGTTGGTGAAATCGCGCGCAAACGTACCGTACACAAAGAAGTTGGACAGGTCTTTGTAAAACACAGTGGTGGTGAGCGAGCCAACGCTGGCGAAGTACCATTCCAACGACGCATCAAACTGGGTGGATTCCATCGGCTTGAGGCCGGGGTTGCCCGAGCTGCCGCGCCAGCCAGCCACTTCGGCACCAATGATTCCGCCGTTAGCATTTGGATTGAGCGGATCGCGCTCTGGTTGTTCAATATTCAATGCCAGCGAACTCAGGTTGGCCTGGCTTTTCACCGCCTCCATATCCGGCAGGGCGATGGCTTTGGCGACCGCGAAGCGGGAGATCAAATCATCGCTCAGCTCCACTTTGAGGTTCAGGCTGGGCAAAGTTGCGGAATAGGTTGAGTTGGCGTTTTGTACGGTGAAGGCATTGTTGCCAAAGCCGCGCTCGTCATTGCTCAGGAAGTTATTGGGATCGCTCACCCACTTGGATTCCGGCATTGCGAGCAATGCTGTACGTGCAGCAGCCAGATCGGCGTAGCCGCCCTTATCAAAAAGCGCCTGGGTTTCCTGAACAGTCCAGGCTTCTGCCGCTGCGCTAGTCAGCGGAAGGCTGATACCCGCCGGAGCCGCAAAGTCAGGGACCAGATCCGGGTATTGCACGGAGCCCAGTGCGTCGCGCTCCAACCGTACATAGCGCAGGCCGATGTTACCGCTAAAGCGCAGTGCGTAGTCGTCGGAACCGAAATCCACCTTCACATAGGCCGCTTCGTTGGTCTCTTTGGTGACGTAAACTTCCGACGGCGTGAAGTAATCAGTAGTGCCAGCGCGTTTGTTCGCCGGGACAAATGAACCGGCAGCGGCCAGCAACTCGCGTCCGTTAATCACTTCTTTTACCAGCGATGGCGATGCGTGCAGCATGCCGTCGCCCGGAATGGTCAACACGCCGCCGCGATGGAAATCGCTCCAATCAACCTGGGTATATTGTTGGCCAGAGACTTTTTCCAGGTCCGCCCAGTAGATATCCGATTGCCAGCGCGGCCCCAGTGCACCCCAGTTATAAATAGAGGATCGCACTGTCTGCTCACG
>Ga0247822_10000788_pt1 | contig 18055 bp, 15 predicted proteins | sample 13C_Cellulose_Da_FD_192423 | JGI IMG/M metagenome (GOLD analysis project Ga0247822, IMG submission 192423) | Soil microbial communities from agricultural site in Penn Yan, New York, United States - 13C_Cellulose_Day30 | ecosystem: Environmental > Terrestrial > Soil > Agricultural land | place...
TTGCCGTCACCGGCGGGCTCGTGGTGGACCGTGAGGATGAACGGGCGGAAGTTGCCGCCGTTCGCCCGGGCCACGATGGCGTCGTACAAGTCCTGGAGGTCGTCGTCGTAGGTGCCGGCGGCGACGCCGGCCCAGTCATTGCTCGGCGCCTTGGCTGAGATGTGTACCCACACGTCCTCGGTCTCGGCGAAGTTCCACATGGTGTTGAACACCGGCGACACACTGCCGCCGGACACAACCCAGCCGGAGATGAACTTGCGGTTCGACTTCACATGCGCGAACGCGGCGGGACCAAGGAGGCGTGTGTCGGTCTTCTGGTCATCCCAGGTGTTGTTCGAGTTCGCACCCTCCGGCATCTTCATGCCGAACTGGCAGACGTTCGGGATGTGGATCGCGTTCAGCTTCTCGCCCGGCGGGTCGGGCGGAGTGACGGCGCCCCGACCGCGCTCGTACAGAGCGCCGGCGCGCTTGATGTAGACGTGCTTGGCCATCGGCGATCAGACCTGGAAGAAGAGGTCGCGCTCGGCGTCCATGATCGACACCGGCGACACGTCGCCGACGAAGAAGACGGACCTGGTCGTGTTGTTCGTCCCCACGATCGCTGCCCGGTTCGCGGGCCAGCTCCCGGCCGACGCTCCGTACCCTCCCAGAGCTTTGACAACCACCACTGGGACGCCCGTGTGGAGCCACTGGCGGTCAATGGTCCCAGACGTGATTGCCGAGCCCGCGTGGGCGTGCCCGAGAGGGGAGAAGATGAGGTCCAAGTTCCACGACCCAGCGGCAGTGACGCCGCCGGCCGTGATCTGGGAGACGCCGGCAACGGGAGTGCCGACCGCCTCGAGCGCCTCGATGTGGGTGCGGATCTCGGCGAGCGCACCGAGGATCTCGTCACCCCAAGCCTGCTCGTTGAGGTTGGGGAGTCGTTGTGACCAAGCCATGTGTGTCTCTCTCTCAGCTTCCGAATGGGCCGTCGCCGTACGGCCCTTGGCCGAATCCGTCTTCGGTGGGGATGGGGTTGTCAGGCATGTCGCCGAATGGGCCCGAGCCGAAGCCGCCTTCGCCGAAACCGAGGTCGGTGGGCGTGGGGTCTGGATCGGGATCCGGGTCAGGATCCGGGTCAGGATCGGGATCAGGTTCGACGTGGTACCGCAGGGTCCATGTGTTCTCGCCCTCCCCCTCGCCCTCGTCGTTGAAGGCCTTGACCTCGAACACGAAGTCGGTCTCCGGCACCAGGCCACCCATGGCGTGGGTGCGGTCGGCGGGACCGTAGGTGGCGATGAGGACACCGTCCAGGTAGACGTGGTAGCCGAGAACCGGCCCACCTAGAGGATCAGCCACGCGCCAGGTGATGGTGCCCGTGGTGGACGAGGGCATCGTTCCGCTGAGGATGCGGACGGAGCCCGGCAGAGGCGTCGGGTCGACCGGGTCAGTGATGACCTCGAACCCTGCCGCGGTGAGCTGGTCGGCGATCTCCTGGGAGATCTCGTACGGACCATGGCCACCGAGGAAGTAGTCGACGCCGTCGACCAGGGGGACGATCGTCTCGTCCTCCACGTACGGGATCTCCACATAGGTGCCGCCGACCTTGACCACCGAGATGCCTTTGTCGTACGAGTAGCGCGAGAAGAGCGGCCCGAGGCCGAGCGGCATCTTGAAGGTGGGTGGGTTGAACTTGGGCACTTACTTCGCCCGTCCCGGCAGGTTCTTCACGATGAAGGCGCGCGCCCGGCGCAGGATGCCGGCGCGCTTGCCACCAGGCTTGGCAGCCGCCTCCGCCTCGCGGAGGTCTTTCAGAGCTGCGTCGACCTTGGGGCCGCGGGTGACAGGCTTCTTCGGAGGCGTGTAGACCGTGACGCCGTTGATGTCCTCGGTCCAGCCCTCGAACTTGTGGCCCCACTTGGCGGCGATCTCACCGATCGGCACCTTGGAGAAGTAGCCGCCGCGGCGGATGTCAGTGGACCAGCACTCGCCGTCGCCGGTGGCGATGGCTACGTGACCGTGGCCGGACGGGCCACCGGTCCAGAAGATCGGGACGCCGCGAGGGATCTCATTGAAGTCGGAGGTGGGGTGCTTCTTCTTGGCGTTGCGCCACGCGGCGCTGGCGTCGCTGTAGAGTGCCGCCACCTCGAAGCAGATGCGGACCCGTTGCAGACAGAGGCCGGTGCCGAACTTCGGCCCGTTCTGACCCTGGGCCTTGGCAGCCTTGATGGCGTTCTCGCCTCGCTTGTTGCTATGTGCGAAGGGCACTAGAGATCTCCTCTTGAAAGATTGGGGGGTGCCCCCCACCCCCGGCTGGGAGTAGTCAGCCGAGGGCAGGGGTGGCGGATCAGGTCAGGCTGGTAGCCGACTCGATGCGCTGGATGGCTGCCTCGCGGAAGCGAGCCCAGCCGAGGTAGCCGTACCAACCCAGAGGGCGGAAACGACCGAACGCGTCAGGAACGACGCCGACCTTGAGACCAGGCTCAAGGCCCTCGACCACGGCCTCAGCAAGAGCTTCCTTGCCGAGGATCAGGGTGCGGTAGACAGGCTCGGAGGTCGTACCGTCCGCAGCGAACTTCGCGCGGTTGGTCTCGGTCCAAGCGACGCCCTCGTACACACCGGTCGTCGCAGGCCAGAACACGTCCGGTGCGGCGTACTTGTGTGCGTCCCGCCAGCCGCCCTCGCCTGTCTCACGACGGATGTCGTGGGCGACGCGGGGGTGGACGAGACCCATGAAGAGTTCGCCCATGCGGGGGTGAGCATCGGCGGAGCGAAGCTCCGTCACTGCCTTGGCGATGTTCGCGGTGGTGATGATGTCACCGTTCGCCACGTCGGCCGTGGCAGCGTTGCCCGTGCCGGAGTAGGTGACGTTGGTGCCCGCGTTCAGGACGCCGGAGACGAGCACGTCGAGCGAGTTCGCCATGTTGAAGGCCATCTGGTCCATCTGGTGGGCCGGGATGTCGGTGAAGGCAGTGCCTCGCACCTTGGCCGTGGTGATGGACAGGTTGCCGTATTCAGCCGGGGTGATGACGACCGTCGATGTCGACGGCAGGGCCACCTCGGTGGGGTCCGTGATTTCGTTCAGCGGAGTGGTGGCGACAGCCAGGTCCGAGTAAACGTGCAACGTAGCCGAGGAACCGGGAGCCGTGGGCTCTTCCGGGAACACATCAGCCAGCACACGCCACAACGGGCGGGAGCGAAGGGCTCCGCGCACATAGGTGTCGACCGCACCCTGAACGAGAGCGGACAGAGCAGAAGTGCCTGTGTAGGCCATCTGTTCTTACCTCTTTCGAGTGGGGGGGTGGATGGGGGTCAGCCCACGACCTTGGCGATGGCATCCCGGTACTCGCGGTTGTTTGCGAAGTCCGCCGGATTGAGAGCGGCGAGCTTCGCCATCTTGTCCGCGGGCGCAGGGGATGAGTCGCCCTGGAAGAGCTGCATCAGGTCGTGACCTTCTTGCTCTTCCGGCGAGACCGAGGTCTCAGGTGTCGCGGGGGTTTCCGCCTCGAGTGAGAAGCCGAAGACATCGGCGTTCTCCTTCAACCAGCCGACCACTGCTGCCTCGTCGCCCTTGTCGAGCGAGTCAGGCATGAAGCCAGCGACCTTCGGGTTGATGTTCTTGGCGGCGAGGACGTCCGTGACTGTCTTCTGACCGAGGCTCTTGGTAGCTGCCGCTGCGCGGTCTTCTGCTTCCTTGCGGGCCTTCTCGGACTTCTTGAGAGCGGCGCGAACCGCTCGCATGCCATCAGAATCGCCGTCTTGTTCGTCCCACAGTTCGTCGCTCACGCGACTCTCCCTTCGTTGATCGCAGGCCGCACGCTTCCGCGGGGGGTGGAGTTGTGGCTCCTGCTACCGGTCTTTGGCTGTCGCACACACTGGGCCGGTCGGTCAGTGGGTGGTCTGTGGGGCTTGCGCCCTCGCACACGGGCCAGGATTCGAACCTGGAACCTACGGTTTTGGAGACCGTTGCTCTGCCAGTTGAGCTACCCGCATTGGTGGGACTAGTAAGTCCCTGCCTTGTTCGAGCCGAGCGAGTTGCCGCCCGTGCCAGAGCTGCCGCCGAACGCTGCGCGTTCCTGGCTGGCGAGCTTCTTGCGCTTCTTGCCGCTGCCGCCCTCGAACACCTCGGCCTCGGCATCGGACTGGTCGTAGTCCTGGCCATACAGGTCACCGAGCTGGGTCAGCGGCGTGAGGATCTCGCTCACCGTGCCGTAGCCCTGGATCGCCTGCTGCTCCGTCACGCCCAGCGTCGAGAGCTTCTCGGCGTAGTCCTGGGCCGTGGTCAGGCCAGAGCGTCGCGCAGCGGCGCCGATGAGGATGCCCTGGTACTTCTGCTGGAGCAGGGGCAGAGCACGATCAGCGTCGAGGAAGTAGGCCGTCAGGTCGCCCTGCGACATCCCGTTCGCCGCGAGCTGGTCGCGGACGGCGGGGTCTGCACGGTTCGTCAGGTCGACGGCGGCGCCCACCCGAGCCTGTAGCTCGGCCGGCGCAACCTGCTTCCCGATGAAGTCGGCGAAGTCTGAGGGGTCGTTGTAGAAGCCATCTGGCAGTCCGGCCTGGTGCATGATCTGCGCCATCGACTGCTCGATCGACAGGTACTCCGCGACCGAGTGGACGTTCATGCCCTTCGAGCGCAGGATCTCGTTGCCGGCGAACCGCTGCTTCCATGCGTTCGAGTCGCGGACCTTGAGGTCCAGCTCGGCAGCGGCCGTGGTGCCATCGAGGATGGCATCCCGCACGATCTGGCCGATCTCCCCAGCCCCGTCGAAGCCGTAGCTCTCGAGGATGGCCATGAAGTTGTCGAACGCGTTCTGCTGGTTACTGGTGAACCCGTTGGCCGGCTTGACTACTGGCTTCGGCTTGGGCTTCGGCTTGCGACGGCGTTCAGCGTTGGAGCGGTTCGGCTGCATTACAGGAGCCCCCATTGCTGCGCGAGATCATGGGCAGCGGTGGAGAACTGCTCATTGGCCTGGTCGGTATACATCCACCGCTTGTCCTTGCGGACGAAGTCCTCGAACTGCGACAGGCTCATCGGGTCGGGCTTCCCCTCCAGGCGGCGTGTCAGCGCCTTCTGGATGGTGGCGTCCTTGAGGCCGAGGTTCTGAGGGTTCAGCTCGAGGAGCTGAGACATCGACTGGACGTACGGGTCGGCGATGTCCTCCATCGTCTTGCCGGCGTCGAGCTGGTCAGCGAACGCCGTGTACTTCGACTTCGCCAGCTCCTTCATGTAGCCAGCCACGCCGTCGATCGTGTTGTCGCCGGAGAGGATGTTCTCGAGCTGGTTCATCTGCCACTTGTCGCCGACGCTGACGCCGTAGCGTCCAGCGAGCTGGCGGATCTGATCCTTCACCTGACCCGCGGTGCCACCGAGCGCCTTGCGCTGGTACAGCTTGCGGATGTCGGATCCACCGACGATCTGGTCCTTGATCTGCTCGTCAGTCCAGCCGAACATCATCGACTGCTTCGCCCAGCGAGACGCCTGCTTCTTCGTCAGCGGGACACCGAAGATCTGGCCGTACGTGTCCCGTACGTGTGCCGTCATCCGGTCGACATCCTGCTGCCAGGAGGCCGGGTCGGTCTGCTGGTTCACCAGGAACTGGCGGGTGGTCGAAGCGGTGTTCTGGAACCACTTGGTGTCGCGCAGCTCGGCGACGAACCGCTGCGGGGACCAGGATCCCTCGACCGCCTGGTTGAACAGGCGCTTGAGTTCCTTGTTCGAGTTCAGGAACTTGAGCGACCAGCCGTACTCGGCAGCAAGGTCGTCGCGCTCCTCGGCCTCGCGCTCCGCGCGGCGCTCCTCACGAGTCTGCTTCTCCTCGGCCATCAGAGCCTCACACCCCAGGCGTTCGCCTGGTCATACATGCTCGAGATCTGCACCGAGCGTCCAGGCCGCGGGGCCTCGATGATCTTCCCGTTGCCGAGGTAGATGGCAACGTGGTCAGCGCCGTTATTGCGGGCGGAGTTATCCCAGAACACGAGTTCTCCTGGCTTGAGCTTGTCGAGGGAGATGCGTTTCCCCATCCGGCCCTGGTCGGCCGAGACGCGGGGGAGGTCGATCCCGAACTTCTTGAACACGTACTGGGTGAACCCGGAGCAGTCGAAGCCGCTCGGTGTGGTGCCTCCCCAGACGTACGGGGTGCCGATGAACCGCTTGGCGAACTTGAGCATCTTGCCCGCGTCACCGGTGGCTGCCCCGCCACCGCGGCCCCCTCGGGCTATCTGCTTGAAGGCGTCCTCGGTGTCGTACTGGGGCGCCATGATCTCGGAGAAGTCCATCGGCGCCAGGACAGGCCCGGCACCCAGGATGGTGTCCGCCGTGGGGGCGAGCTGCTGCGCCATCGGCACCGGGACGGTGGGCTGGGTGATGGCCTTGAACTCAGGACCGAGCTGGTCCATGATGTTCTGGCCCTTCGGCTGACGGAAGGTGTCCCGTCCGCCGCCGCCCGAGAAGCCGAGCTGCTTGAGGAGCTGGGCTGCGTCGTCGGCGTCGTCCGCATACGCGTACGGGTAGGCCGATCGCTGGACCGCCTGGCCGGCGAGCGTCAAGCTCATCTCGTCCCGGTTCTTCACACCCTTGAGGGCGTTGAAGAACTTCTGCGCTGCGTACTCCGCGTTCGTCACCTGGTCCGGCGTGCCCCAGCCCTGCGACGGGCGCTGCTGGAAGATGCCCAGTGAGTCCCGGTCGCCGTAGTCGAGGTTGCGGAGCCCTGACTCCTGGAGGGCGACCATGAGCCCGATGCGGATGTCCCGCCGGCTCATGCCCAGCCCGAGACCGACCTTGATGATCGTCTGGGCGTTAGCGAGCTGCTGTTGGTCCCAGGCCATCAGGAGGCTCCCGCCGCCTCACCCAGGGCGCTCACCAGAGCGTTGAAGTAGGTGGTGGCCGACTGGTACTCGGCGTACTCCGTGTCGTCTTTCATGTCGTCGTACGCAGCCTTCTGCGCGTCCTCGGCGGTGTACCCGCCCTTGGTCACGTCCTCGGCTACCGAGGTCTGTCCGGCCTCGTTGATCGTCGTCGTCCGGGTGCTGACGGTCGGGTTCGCTGCGGCGTCTGCGTTGGCAGCCGACAGGAACTCGCTGATCTCGTCGTCGGACGGGTCGCGGCCGAAGGTCTCCTGCATGGTCTGGCGGAGAATGTTCCACGCCTGACCCTCGGTCAGGTCGTTGACCGTCTTGACCTTCTCGACCTGGACGACATTGCCGTCCGCATCGAGGATGCCGGCGTCCTTGTTCTCGCGCTTGTAGAGCGAGAGCATGTCCCACGGCGTGACAGCGTTCTGGCCACCAGACAGGACGTACGTGCGCGAGGCGCGCTCGACCATCGACTGCCAGGTCTTGAGGATGTCGCCGAACGTGTCACCCTGGTCGCCGATCGAGAAGCCCGCCGAGCGCATCTTCTTCGCTACGTCTTCGCGCTTCTCGATGGACCAGTTGTAGGGCAGGTTCAGTGCCGTCCCCACGGTGATCGTCTTGCGGCGGAACGACGGGTCCGGGTTACCCCGGTCGAACGTCTCGATGTGCTCGTCGCGGCCCATGTAGACCGCGTCGTCCATGTTGGTCGCGCCACCCGCGACACGGTCACCCGTCAGCGGGTCGATTCGCTCACCCGTCAGGGTGCCGGCGTCCGTACCGAGCATCCCTGGCGACTGCGGCTGCCGGGGCCCCTGCACGCTGTACGCACCGCCATGGAACGCCGCCTGCATCATGGAGCCCAGGACCGAGCGCGGGTTGGCCCGGCCGGCCTTGTAGACGGCACCGTCAACGGCAGCCGGAGGGGTGAACAGCGACAGACTGCGCGGCGAGCGCAGGCCGTCGAGGAGCGGCTCTGCTGGGATGGGTACCCCAGTGCCGCGATCAGGCGATGCCACTAGCGCTCACCTCCGGGGTCACGTTCTCAAGCAAGTAGGGGTCACGGTCGATGAAGCCGTCGTACATGTAGGACTCGAACCAGAGGTCCGACTCCGCCATCCGGTTCACCGCCTGGGTGTAGACACGCAGCACGTCCGCGTTGGACTGGGCCGAGGGGCTCGAGGAGCCCCCGGCGTCACCGCGTGCCTTGAGCACGGCAGTGATCTGGTCACGGAGCGACAGGTACTCGCCGAGCACCTTGACGTCCGTACGGCGCGGGTTGGCGAGCAGCTTCTTGTCCGCGGCGATGACGCGCATCCCCTCGACCGATTTCTCGTACTCGGCCGAGTTGAAGGTCGAGTACTCCTGGTACCAGGTTGGGTTGCGAGCTGCCAGCTCCTGGAGGCCGCGCTTCTTGGCCTCGAGGTACCAGTCGGACTCGGCGTAGTGGATGAAGCCCTGCGCCTGAGCATCGACGTTCAGCTTGTTCGTCATCGCGTTGTAGTCCGCCCAGCCCTGCGCCACGAGGGTGTTCTCCATGGCGTCCCGTGGATCCGCCTGGCCGACGAACGTGTCGTCGGAGCCCGGCTGGAGCTGGGTCGAGTAGAGGTAGTTCCGCGACGTCTGGTCGTACGTGCCCTCACCCTCGCCGGAGATGACCATCCGGTAGAGGCTCGGGTCGATCAGGTCCAACGTCCCGCGGTACCTCTTGATCGCACCGACCGTGCCCTGGGTCGAGCCCAGGCCTGCGCGGTTCAGGTTGGAGCTTTGGGTCAGCGGGAAGAACGCGTCGCCCCACTGCTCGATGAACTGCTGGTCGGCCCAGAACGGAGGCTTCTTCTCCACGCGCGCCTGCTCCGCCAGGCGGCGGTAGGCGAAGAGCTGGGGAGCGAACTCGGACTGGATCTGGACGGCAGCCGGCGAGGTCACCGTGGTGATCCACTTGAGGCTCGCCATGTCGGTCGTCTTGCGACCGGCTTCCTTCATCAGCTTGTTCGCCTCGGTCGTCGTCGGCGGGCGCCCATGCTCCTGCTCGAACTTCACCAGGTCGTCACGCCAGATCATGTTCTGCATCTGGATGTACTGACGCGAGTGGTGGCCGAAGAACTTCGCCGAAGCGACGGTCCAGCCGGCGCGTACCGACGCCGGCAGGAAGAGCTGCGTCGGGTCCGAGGCGGTGCCGAACGGCATGATCGCCTTGATCGACTCCTGGAGCTTCCCGTCGTCAGCGTGCGCCACGGCATACTGGTTGACAGGCACCTGGACCATGGGACCGAAGCCTGGGTTGAGGAGGCCACCGCCCTGGAAGATCAGGTTGAAGCTCGCCTCGGAGACCTTGAAGTTGGTCTGGTAGGCGTCCTTGCCCTCGACTGGATCCTTGCCGCCCCACGCCTTCGGGAGCTGGAACAGGATCATGTGCTTGTCGGAGATCGGGGAGCCGGGGTCTACCAGCTCGCCAGTCTCGGAGTCGACCACGATGCCGAGGTTGCGGGGTGCGTCGAACAGCATGAAGAACCGAGCTGCGACCGAGGGATCCTTGGACACGATCCGCCACCAGCGGTTCAGGCCCTCCTGCCACGCCCCGAAGAACGGGGCGATGAAGCGCATGAAGTGCGCCATCTCGGTGGTGCCGGCCATGTCGAACAGGACTCGGTTGACGCCCTTGCGAGCGTGCTCGCGGGCGTTGTGTGCCACAACCTCGAAGTCGTCCTGGTCGAGCTTCCGCCCGGCCTTGCGGGCCTCGTCCAGACGGAGCAGCATCTGCCGCGCCTGCTCCTCCTTGTAGAGGCTGATGAACAGGGGGTGGCGGCTCATCTGGTCGTTGCGGTTGCCGATCCACTTGTAGAACTTGTTGATCGGGGCGTTGAGGCTGAACGCCACCTGACCCGTCCCGAGGTTCGCGTCCAGGCTGGCGCCGTGGACCATCGGCCGTGCATCGACGTCAGGGGCGAGCGTACGGAGGTCGTGGGCGTTGACGCGGCGCTCGGCCGCGATGGCCCGGATCTCCGGGGGCAGGTACTGGTCGACCATCCGGCCGACCTCGTGCGCCCAGCGGTCGGGGTTGCCGCCGTTCCAGGGGAACTTGCGGCGCAGCTCGCGCCCGCGGGGGGTGCTCAGGAACCGGCGGACGTCCTTGACGGTGCCGCCCTTGATGATGATGTCCGCCAGCTCCGAGTTGCGGAGATGGAAGTTGACGGCGTACGCCCAGGCCTGGAGGTGGCGCTCGGGGTTCTCCTTCGCCACGATCGTCTCGTACGACCCCGACTTGGCCAGGTTCGCCTGGCGGCGGTCGGTGGACCCCTCGACGGTGCGGATGTAGGAGCCGCGGGACGAGTTCAGGCCCTTGAAGATCTGGCCGTAGTCGCCCTCGAAAGCGCCCGGCAGCCAGTACTCCTGGCCGTCGATCTTGATGGCGGTCCCGTTCTCGCCCATGTAGACCTTCTCGAGCCGGTACGTCTTGTCGGTCAGTACCTTCTCGAGTTCGGCGATCTCTTCCTTGGTCTTCGAGAGATCCTCCGGGTGCATCTGCAACAGGACGTCGCGCTCGTCCTCCAGCTCCTTGATCCGCTTGGCGGACTTGAGCTTCTTCGCACCGGTCTGCTCGAGACGCTTGGTGTTCTTCTTGATCGTGGCCCACGCCTCTTGGTTGAGGGCGAAGCTCGCGTCGTCGCCGACGTGGTCCAGCTTCTCGTCCAGCTCGGTGCGGAGCTGCCGCTCGAGCTGACGGTTCTTGAACGGGCGGATGGTGTTGTTGTAGGCGAAGTGGGTCGACCCTTCCTTCATGCCCATCACGAACGTGTGCGCGCCGTGCGCGGCAGCCATACGCATGTGGTCATCCAGCAGGACGCGCTGGAGGTACCCCAGGCGCAGCAGCACCGAGAACTTCCACGTCCGGTTGACCATGTCGAGGATCGGGAGCATCAGGTCCGACAGGCGGTCCTTCGTCTGGAGGCCGAAGGTGAGCGCCCCGCCGACGTCGCGCTTGAGCGCGGAGACCGACTGGTCATCCTTGAGGGCGCGCGCCGTGGCGCGGAAGACGTTGTTGTAGCGCTTGAGGACGTAGTCCAGGTCGTCCAGCGGCATCATCGCCACCAGGCTCATGTCCTGGGTGTCGAGGAACGGCACCGCGGTCGGGACACCCTCGTTGTCGATCTGGTCGATGCGGAGGTTGTGCTCAAGCGGGGGCTCGCCATTCTTCTTCCGCATGTAGTTGATCTGGTGCATCCGCATGCTGCCGCCGGCCTCTTCGACGGCGGCGTAGGCCGCGCCCTGAGTCGACGCCTGGAGCGCGTTGCGTGCGCGCTCACCGCGGCGGTACGACTCTCTGAGGACGGCGTCCACTGCCGGGTCGTCGGGGTCGAGACCGTACTTGCGGAACAGCTCCTGCTTCGCGCGGATCTCAGCTCGCTTGATGACCAGGTAGCGCTTGTACGGCTCGTTCGCGTTCGCCAGCTCGTCGCCGAACTTGGCGCGCGTCTCGGCGTCCATGCCGGCCTTGCGGAGGTAGGCGTCCACGTTCCGGTACGTGTCGTCGGCGTCGTTGACGTTGACGACGTACTCCGGGCGCAGGTTCGAGAAGCTGTCGGTGAACCGCGGCCCGGCGTGCAGCGTGTTGACCACGAGGCCGTGGATCATCCGCACCGGCATCCGGCTCGGGCTCGCCTGGTACAAGGTCTCGAGCGGGCGCGAGAAGACGCTGTCGAGGAAGTCGTCGTACTTGGAGACCGTCTTCCCGGTCTCCGGGTCCAGGACGGCGCCGATCTTCGTGTTCGCCTTGCCGGAGCGCAGCATGCCCGCGCCCTCGGTCATGCGCGCGAGGCGCCGGTCGCCACGGTTCGTGGCGCGAGGGATGTGGGTCAGGGTGCCGTAGGCGTCCTGGAGGTCGCCGGCCCAACGCTCGCCGGCCTGGAGGGCGTTCTGGAGAGCAGGCAGGCTGGCGATCTGGTCCTCGGCCTTGACGATGTTCTCAGCCTTCGAGCCAGCCGGGAAGAGCTGGGGGAGCTTGGTCGCAGCGTCATCCCAGATGACACCGGCCTGGGCCCCGTTGACGGTGCCCTTCTCCATGTTCTCGAGGACGTCGGAGATCGACTTGCGGGTCTCCTTGAGTTCGTTGAACGCCTTCCGGTCACCCAGGAGAACCTGCATGATCGTGCGTTGCGTGTTGATCCGCTCCGCGGCGTTCTCGATCTTGTTCGTCTCGGCGAAGAGGTTGGCGACCTGGGTCGCGCGGGGCATCTTGTCGAGGTCGACCCAGCCGTGGAGGATCTGCATCGCCGTCTTGCCCTCGAGCCAGCCCGGCTTGTAGACACCGTCCTCGACGGTGCCCGTCAGGCGGTCCATGCGGGTGCCGAGGCCGGCGCCGTCGATGAAGGGGATGACACCCGCCTTGCTGCGGGCGTCCTTCTCCATGGTCTCGCGGATGCCCACGCGGGCGTCCTCGATCGTGATCGGGCGAGCACTGAGGGCCTTGGCTGCCTTCACGCCCTTGCCGGCCACCACGAACGGGTCGAGGTACCAGGTGAAGGCTGCGTCCAGGGTGCCGGTCGAGACCGACGACAGGAAGGGGTGGTTCTCGTGCCAGTCCCACTCCTCGTACGGGTCTTCCGTAGCGAAGGGGTCGTCGTCGCTGCCGATGCCCAGGACGATGGCTTGACCCATCGAGGTGGTCTGAGCCCGGTCGTACGCTGTCGACCAGTCGTCGGCGGAGAAGAAGTTCGAGTAGTCACCGAGGAAGCCGGTGCCCTCCCGGCCGGAGTGGCCGAGCTGTAGCGCCAGGGTGGAGACGGGCTCACTGATGCCCTCGCGCCCCACCCACATGGCGCCCTCCAGGACCGGCCCAAGGGCACGACCCGTGAAGGTGTTGTCGTTCATCAAGGGGTCGGTGACCCGCCCGCCGGCGGTCAGGAGGTCACGCTGGAAGTCCTTCGGACTCGTTGCGATATCCCAGACCAGGCCAGCCGGTGCGTAGACAACGCCAGTGAACGACTTAGCCTGGTTCCAGGCCATGTCCTTGACGCCGTCGCCGATGTCCTTGAGGTCATCCCAGATGCTCACGCCAGCGACTTCAACTTCCGAACGAAGGTGCGCGTGGACGCGTTCGAGCCAGGCAGGTTGGCGATCAGCTCGAGGCCGGGGATGAGGTGCTTCATGTTGCTGTAGTCGGACGCGTCGTCGCTCATCTGGATTCCCGCTGCCTGGGGCCCGACGCCTGGCCCTGCGCTCGCGCCGGCGGTGCCGGGCTCGCCGGGCCTTTGCGTCTCGGCCCCGAGCGGGACCAAGCCAGCGACTGCGTCCGCCAAGGGGGCTCCGCCCTGGATGTCTTCGAAGGCCTGGCTTTCGCCGTACTTCGCGTCGGGCATGCGCTGCACGGCCTGGCCATCAGAGGGGCCACCGTCCGTGCGAGCAGAGAGGGCGCCGGGTCCAGAGACCGCGGCGGGGTGTTCAGGCTTGCGGTATCCACCGCGACCTTCACCAGCCATTGGTCACTCTCCAGTCAGGTAGCGGAGAACCTTGGGGTTCTCGCGGAACAACGCGAGGAGCATCGGGGCCTGCGTGTTGCAGACCAGCTCCTCAGCGTCGAGGACTTTGTCGTCCATGTAGACGTCGATGCGCGAGACGGCGAAGCATGCGTGGAGCAGCTCGTGGACGAGGGTCTCGCGGTACCACTCCTCCGAGCGGTTGAAGCCCAGGCGGATGGCGATGATGCCGTGCGAGGGCCGGGTCGCACCGTTCGTGTTGTCGGGGAGGCCGGCAGCCTCCCACTCGGACTCGTCCAGCCACCCGATCGTGTAGACCTGATAGCCGACCTTGGCCCGAGTGGGACGCTTCACGCTCAGTTCTGCCAGCCGCGCCGGTGGTTGCGGGTACCGGCGGACTTGTCAGGGTTGACGCCAGTGGACTTCGGCGCCGAGCTGAATCCGGTCTTCGGAGCGCCGCTCTTCTTCGGCTCACTGACAGGGGCAGCAGCCTTGCCACCCTGCTTACCAAAATCACCCATGGGGGGCTTCCTTTCAGATTGGTTGCTGACGGACGACGTTGGCCTGCATGTTGGGCTGACCACCCGCCGTCATCCCTGTCAGGCTCTGTAGGAGAGCTGACGCGGGGTCTTCGGGAGAAGCTGCACCGGGCGCCCCTGGCGGGCCGGCCGGCGGTGGTGCCCCAGCCGGCGCTGCCGGCTGCTCCTTGGGCACGAACACTTTCTTGACGGCCTCATGGAGAGGACGTCCCTTCTGGCGCTCATCGCGCACCATGGCGAACTTGAGGATCACGTCGACCGGGTCGCCGCCCTGCATGGCCATCGCGGGGATGGCCTGCGGCAGCGCGTCGATCGCTGCACCCAACGCCATGTCCATCTGCTCGAGGTCGATCTTGAGCTTCTCCGAGACCGGGTCGATGTCGACCGGAAGGAACCGCTGCACGGTCTCCTTCGAGATAACGCCGGCGGCGAGCCCCTGGAGGAGGAAGACCAGCGCGCGGTTGGCGTCGAGGCCAGCCACCGCGCCGTAGCTCGTGTCGACCGAGTAGTCGCCCTTGATGTCGCGGGAGGGCTTGTACTTCACCTCGTACGGACTGCCGGCGTCGTGGACCCGGATGGTCTTCTCGAGGTCGGGCCAGAGGGCCTCGTCCATCTCGAAGCACATGGAGATGATGTCCGTGAGCGCGATCGTGTCGAGGAGGTGGAACGTCTGGATCTGGGTCGTGAAGACGCCATTGAGGGCGTCGACTCCATTGCCGGTGATGATGCTCGCGTCGATCGAACCGGAGCGGCCCTGCGGGTACCGCGACCCCTGCATCTGCTCGAGCTGGAGCATCTGCTGCTCGGGGAAGATCCCCTGCGGGAGGTCGAGCCGGACCCGCTTGATCTCGCCGTCCGTGACGATCGCCTCGGTCGGGCCGAAGGTCGCCTCCTGCACGTCGGAGGGGAACTGGATCGGGGCGTTAATTGCCTGATCCAGAGCCTCCATAGTGTAGTTTGCGATGATCGCTCGGGCGAGCTGGACCCAGACCACGTCATCGAACTGGCCGTGCGGGGTGCTCGTGATCGACGGACGCTGGACGACCGCGGCCGGCGTACGCGAGATCGGGTTGGGCACCTTCACCAGGCAGACGCCGGAGTTGCGGAGGATCAGGGCCTGGCAGTTCTCGTCGTACCAGTGGATGACGTCGAGGTCTTCCTCGCGGTAGGACTTGATCACCGACTCGTACTCGGGGAAGCGAGCCGCCAGCTCGTGCTTGGGGGCCGTGTAGACCTCGGCCAGGTGCTTCACGCGGCCGAGGCCGTCGAGGGTGTAGTAGCTCGTGGGGCACTCCACGATGCGGATGATCGGGGCCTTCTCGGAGAAGACCGCGTCCACGACGTAGATCATGTAGCCGAGGGTGTTGTAGCGGTCGGTGCCCGACACGCGCTTCGCGCCCAGCCGCGAGCGCTGCACGTAGCTCAGGGCGATCCTGGACCGCTTGTCGGAGAACTTACGCTCGGTGTCGTTCGTGGTCGTCGGGGAGCCGCACGAGAACGACGGCATCGCGGCCTGAGACTCGGCCATGTCGCGGGCCGCGGTGTCGATCAGGTTGGCGATGAGGGGCTGGGGGAACTCTTCGGGGAGATGCTGGGCGAACGCCGAGTAGTCACCGTCGCGGATCTGGAGCACTTGCATGGCCGTGACGTCCCTGCGGGCGTTCTGGTTCTGCAAGCGCTCAACGAACTTGACGATGCGTGGAGCATCGAACTCATACGCCACGCGGATCTCCTGTCACTGGGCTTGGCCTTGTACGACCTGGAAGCGTCGGCCGGCCGAACGCTGACTCATGTACTTCTTGGATGACTTGAACGGGATGACGTTGGACCCCTGGCCCCGCTTCATCTGCTCCTTGGCTCCGCACTCTGCGAACCAGAGCGCCATGACCAAGTCGCATGGGGTCTTGCTGGGGTCCAGCTCGGGCGTCCAGATGGTGAGCTGGTGGATGAGCACCTTGAGGCCGTTCTTGCCGGCCGCTCGTGGGAGTTCGATCAGAGGGTCTACGATCGGGCGCCAGTCTGACGTGGTTTCGCCGTGCGGACCTGTCTGTCGATCCCAGACTCCGAACAGGGGGGCCATGGCCGCAACGCCCCACTCCGGGGCCCACTTGTTCGTGCCTGTCTGGTGCTCCTTGAAGAGCACCCCTCGCTCCGCCATGTGCTTGCGGAGGTCGGCGTCTTGGGTGAAGAACTGGAGGAGGCCGGTCTTCTCGACCCGCCACTCCTGGACCCCGTACTTCTCGGTGATCCGGTACATCTCGTTCTTGAGTTCCTGCGGGGTGGGAGCCCGCATGTTCCAAGCCTGGAGGATGTAGCGCTTGCCGGTGGCCTTGTCCAGCGCCAGGACGATGATGCCGGCGTGACCCTTAACGGCCGGGTCGACGCCGCCGATGATGTAGAGGCCGTGCATCCCGCCGACCGGGTGACCGACCTGGTTCGCGTTCAGCCGGCCGGGGATCCGCTGGCGGTTGGTGCACTTGGCGAGGGCGTGGGCGGGGAAGACGGCGTTGTCGCCGACCGCGGACTGCTGGTAGATCAGGGCGAACTCGGCCGGGGTGTTGTCAGCTCGGGGGATCAGCTCGATGTGGCGTCCGTCCCAGCGCGGGTACAGCCGGGTTCCGTCCTCCTGGAGGATGCCCTCGCGGCACTCGATGGTGCCGCAGACACACTCGTCGCCGTCATCGACGTTGGAACCCCACCCCTTGTCCGAGTACGGCCACAAGGTGACGTGGTCACTGCCGTCCTCGGCCTGACCCTCCTCGAGGATCGCTGGGCTCGCCAGGTAGGTCCAGGGTGTCTTGCCACTCGCGTAGTGCTCGGGATTGATCAGCTCCGAGTACAGGTCGACTGGGGCGACTCGGGTGCCAACGACAAGAAACTTCCCGGTGGGTTCCAAACGGGATGCCACCTCGCGCTTGAGCCATCCGAGCATCTCCTCCCACTGGCGGACGTTCTTGTGGGCCACCACGTCGTCGGTGATGATCATGTCGGTACGGGAGCCGTACACCTGACCGCGCCAACCCAGGGCCTGGACGTTCGGGTCTTTCTCGGAGCCGTCGCCGGCGGTGGGGTCGAGGTAGATCCGGTCAGCGGCCCACGCACCCGCGGTGCTCTTCCAGCCGCCCTCCGGGGCGTACGCCTTCTGTAGCTCGATGTAGTTGGGGTGGGTCAGACGCTGCTTGATGCCGTGCAGGAAGTCCTTCGCCAGACGCTGACCCTCCGAGATGATGATCACCCGGAAGGACGGGTCCATGCAGAGGCGGTACGTGACGTAGTCGATCGTGATCGTCATCGACTTCGCGTGGAACGGGGGACAGTTGATCAAGATCCTGTTCCGGCTCGAGCCCGGCTCGAACGTCTGAGCCGGATGCAAGTCGCGGGGCGTGCGCCCCTCCAACAGGTCGATCCACTGGAGCTGGTGGGTGAACGTCTTCTGGCCCAGGTACTTGAGACGCCACTCCTCGAACGGCATCCGTACGCCGGCCTCGACGTTCCTTTTGCCTTGAACCTTGCCGAGGATCTTGGCCTGGTCCGCCCGGGCCTTGAAGTCCGGGTCGTTGCGGCGCCACTCCTCGTAGGTCTTGTACGACCGCCCAGCAACGTCCAATGCGGATTGAACAGTGAGGCCTTTTTCAATTCCCTCGAGGGTCTTTTCCTTGGCCGCACGAATGGTCAGCGTGACCCTCTTCTGCGTCAATTCAATGGCCCTTTTCGGAGTGGAATCCTGCTAATCACAGGGGGAGGAACCTGGGAGGCTCCCACGGGGGAGCGTTTGCCGGGGCTCTAGATACCGCGACGTGGGAATAGCCTCGACCAGGAATGGATGGGGGGAGATGCCTTGACCGAGCGAAGCGAGGGAAAGGCAGAGGGGGGTTAGTAGGTTCTAACGGGTCTCGATCCCTAAGGGGCTCGAGCCCTAGCGAGAGACCCCAGTAGAACCACTAGCGTTCGGTCGGTCGCTTCGCTCCCTCCCTCACTAAGTACAAGGGGCAATTTCGAAGGTCGTATCGGCTAGGGCCTGTGTGACCTTCGTCACACGGCCTCTGACCAGGGGTTATACAGTAGGCTGTCCATATACTGAGACGCCTGTCTCACCGTAGACACCCCCCTGATCCAGCCAGATTTTCGCGGAGAGGGACAAGGTAAGTATATGGCGCGCGGGTTAAAAAAGGGTGGGTCATACACTCTCCGCGGCAGCGGGGAGGCCTCCGC
>Ga0247822_10000789_pt1 | contig 18045 bp, 16 predicted proteins | sample 13C_Cellulose_Da_FD_192423 | JGI IMG/M metagenome (GOLD analysis project Ga0247822, IMG submission 192423) | Soil microbial communities from agricultural site in Penn Yan, New York, United States - 13C_Cellulose_Day30 | ecosystem: Environmental > Terrestrial > Soil > Agricultural land | place...
GTGTCAGCCGGCTGGTGGTGCAGGCGGACTTCACCAGCCGGCTGACACCGGCCGTTCGCCAGGCACTACCCGCCCACCGCGGCCGGCTGTGCGACCCGGCACGGTTCCCTGCCGCCGGCGTCCTCGCCCGGCTTGCGGAGTTCGAGCTGGTAGCGCCGTTCGCCGGCCTGCGTCGGGTACTGGCCGGTCACGCACGCCCGGCAAAGGCGGTCTTCCGGCAGGTTCACGCACCGCGCCAGCGCATCGAGTGGAAGGTACGCCAGGCTGTCCGCCCCCAGGTCGCGGGCCATCCGCGCCTGCTCCTCGCGGGTCGGCGTCGGGCCGGTCATGTACTTCGGGGCGAAGAGTTCCTTCACCGTGGACATGTCGATGCCGTAGAAGCACGGGGCCACGATCGGCGGGCACGCCACCCGGACGTGGACCTCCTTCGCACCGCCCTGCTCCTTGATGAAGCTCAACAGGTTGTTGAGCGTCGTACTGCGGACGATCGAGTCCTCGACCAGGAGCACCCGCTTGCCGGCCAGCACCTCCTTCAGCGGCGTGAACTTCAGCCGCACCCGCTCGGCCCGGTTGGCCGCCTCGATGAACGTCCGCCCGACATACCGGTTGCGCATCAGCCCCTCGGCCGACGGGATTCCCAGCTCGTAGGCCATGCCGTCGGCCGCCGCCTTGCCCGTGTCCGGGACCGGCACCACGATGGTGTTGCCGTCCTTGTAGTCGAACAGGTTCATCTCCCGTTCGAGCTTCGCCAGTTCCTTGCCCAGCGCAGTCCGCGACAGGTAGACGCTGCGGTCGTCCAGTGTGCTGGCCACGTTGGCGAAGTAGATCCACTCGAAGAAGCAGTGCTTCGGCGTCCGCGGCTCGGCGAACTGGTGGACCTTGCACTCCCCCGGCCGGACGTGGATCAGGTGCCCCGGCGGCAGAGACTTGATGTCGCGGAAGCCAAGATTTTGCAGGGCCACGCTCTCGCTGGCCGCGGCGAACACGCCGCCATCGGTCGCGTAGCACAGTGGCCGCAGGCCCAGTGGGTCGCGCAGCACGATCAACTCGCCTGCCGCGTTCAGAAACGTCAGGTTGTACGCCCCGTCGAACTTCTTGCTCAGCCCGCGAAACACCTCAACCAGGTCCGGCCGCACGTCGCCGCGCAGCTCGTGCGCCAGGAAGTGCATGATCACTTCCGTGTCGTTGTCCCGCGTGAGGTGATATTCACTCAGCGAGAGCAACTCCGCCCGCAGTTCCTGGAAGTTGGCCAGGTTGCCGTTGAACGCGAACCCGAACCACTTCCACCGACAGCCGTGGCGCCGCTCGAACGGCTGGGCGTAGCTGCGCCCGGTCGGGCCGCAGGTGGCGTACCGGACGTGGCCGATCGCCGCCGACCCGGAGTGTTCGTCCAGGATCGACTCGAACTTGTTGGCCTGGCTCATCCGGAACGCCTCGGAGACCGTGCCGATCTCCTTGTACGTGTCCAGAAGCTGGTCGCGGTCGGGGTTGTAAGACGTGAAGCCGGCCGAGAGTTGGCCGCGGTTCTGCAAGTCCAGGAGCATCCGCGGGATGAGCCGGTGGACCTGGTCCGGGTCGCCGGTCCACACCGCCGATTTCTGTTTCGGGTCGAAGTAATAAACCGCGGCGATGCCGCACTCGTGCCGCAGTTCGTCCATTCCGCCGCCCGGGGTGCGAGGGATGATCGGTACGGGTGGGCCAAACGCTCCTCCCTAGGGAATATAAAGGGCGCGGGGGGAGCTTACAAGAAACAGCGGCCGGCCAGTGGCCGGTAACAGGTTTGTCACGCGCCAGCCCCGGCAAAACCGGCTGACCGCGCCGCCCGTCGGAAGGATGGTCGCCCGAACGGAGGTTCCGATGCGAACGATCGTGCTGAGCCTGACCCTGGCGATGACCGCCCCGGCCGCGGCGGATGACGACTCGGGGCCGAAATCCGACCCCAAGGGAGTGAAGCTGGAGCTGGCGATCACCAGCGAAAAGGCGAACTACCCGCCGCGCGAAGGTCTGTCGGCCGAGGAGTTGAAGCGGGCGGCCGAGGCGGGCGAACGGCTGCCGAAGCCGCCGGAGGTCGCGCTCAAGGTGGTGGTCAAAAACACCGGCGACAAGCTGCTCCAGGTCTGGGCCAAGGGTGACCCGGTGGTGCTGACGCTGGAGTTGAAGGGCGAGGGGGCGGTCAACCTGGAGCCGCGGCTGGCGTTCACCCGGGAGTTCCGCATCCCGGAGGCGGTCGAGGTGGCGCCCGGCAAGTCGCTCGAGATCCCGGTGAAGTCGCTGACCAGCGGCTTTCGGGGCCAGTCGAACTACTCGTACTGGACGAAGCCCGGCGAATACACGCTGGTGGCGACGTTCAAGACCGGCGTGCAACCGATCCCGGAAGGAGCCAAGGAGCAGGACGGATTTGGACAGGTGAAGCTGACCAGCGCGCCGTTCAAGGTGAAGGTCAAGTAGGGTAGGTCGGTGCCGGGGTTGGAGCCCCGGCTTCAGCCGGTGCCTGGGTCCGAACCGGCTGAAGCCGGGACTCCAACCCCGGCGCTCGAGGACTCGCTTGACCCGCCCTACCGCTGGTACGCCGCTGGCCGCACCGTGGTCGGCCCGGCCGCGGGCACTGTCGCGGCTGCGGGGCGGACCGCTCCGGTCGGGCTGGCCGTCCGGGCCGCCGGCGGGCCGTCCGCCGCCGCGACCGGCGTGAACGGGGCCAGCGGCTCCATCCGCACGTCGTCGATGTACGCCGTCCCGAACCCGGTCAGCGCGAAAGTCATCGCCACCTTGCCGCTCGGCGGCACCCGGCGATACAGGTGATACTGCTTCCACTCCCCGGCCGCCTTGCCGGGCGGAACAGTGTGCATCACCCGCACCCCCAGCGGCTCACCGCCGGCCGTGTCGAACACCACCAGCCCGTCGGCCGTCGCCCGCAGCGCGCCCGGCACCTTCACCCAGAAGCTCACCCGCACCAGGGATCCCGGCGCGAAGTCCGCCGCCGGGCTGTCCACCGCCAGCACCGCCCGCTCCAGCGCCTGCGGCTCCGGCAGCGGCTGGCCCTGCCGGTCCTTCTCCGCCTTGGCTGCGATGGCCAGGACCAGGCAGTGCCGCCCGAACTCCGGCTGGCGGAAGTCCACCGGCTGCTCGGCCACCCGATGAGCCCCATACCGGGCGACGCCCAGGTCGGGCGGGGTGGGCGGCACGTCCGGGATCGGGTCCTTGACATTGACGATCGCCGCCGTGCCGACCGCCGACTCCGACGCCAGGATCAGCTTGCGGACCTTCCACCCCGGCAGGGACGACACGTCCGCCCCGCCGTCCGGGGCCGGCTTCGACAGCTCGAAGCCGCCGTTGGCGAAGCCGTTGCCCGCCGGGCGGCTGGCCCGCACCTCGTGGGCCATCTTCCAGTGCTCCGGCAGCGTGTAGAAGCTGACCGCGAATGGCGCCGCCGTCGGCGTGTCGAGCGTCTCGATCGCCTTGGCCCAGTGCGCCCGCATCAGCACCCGCAGGGGCCGCAGCGCACGCCGGGCCTCGCGGTAGGCCACCTCGTACTGGTTGTTGTCGGCGTAGATCTTCGCCTGGCGAATGTAGACCTCGGCCCGGTGGAACAGCTCGGCCGCCTGATTGTCCGGCAGGTCCGGGCCGCCGGCCTCCAGAATCCGCTCGTGCGTGCGCCTGGCCTTCTGGAACTGCTCGATTGCCTGCTGCTGTGCGTACCGGGACACGAGGGGCGCGACGCACCGGACGTGGTCCTGCCAGCGGACGATCTTGCCCAGCGGCCCGAGGTCGCTGGTGAACACCACCGCCGCGGTCGTGTCGAACTCGGTCAGCAGGATCCGCGTCCCGCCGTGGACCCGTTCCACCGCCTTGATCTCGGTGATGCCCGCCGGCGTGACCAGCCACGGCGTCGCCCCGTCCGGGATGTTCGGCACCGTCACGCTCAGGGCCGGGATGGCCGCCTGGGACGGCGTGTACTGCGAGCCGTACCCCAGCCACACCGGCAGCACCAGCGTCTCCCGCGGACCGGCCAGCACCGCCGCCTGCACGTTCGGGTCGCTGGTGCCGATCCACCGAGCTGGACTTTCGGCCGCGAACAGCACCGGCTTGAGCATGTCGATCTCGGTGTTCAGGAGCGCCAGCTCCAGCATCCGGTCGCGGCCGTGTGTCAGGTTGTCGAGGTACTTGTCCGACCAGAAGCCCAGCCCCTTGTGCCCGGCGGCGAGGCTCAGGTACGTCAGGATGCGGATCTGCTCCGGGTGCGGGCCGACCGGCTCGGCGATCGATGGCGGGTCCGGCTGGCCGCAGACCATCTCGGCCAGCCAGGACGGCAGGTGGGTCTGCACCCACGTCCAGGTCATTTTCCCGGGCGGGATCAGGGCGCGGCGCTGGGCCAGCCACTCCCGGTAGTAGACCAGTTCCAGCCCACTGAACAGCGGCCACCGGTGGGCGCCGATGGCGTCGGTGTAGGCCGCGTAGGTGCCGAACCCGTCCCACAGGTCCACCGCCTTGGGCCGCCGCGGGTCCCAGCTCCGCAGGTGGTCCGACGCCTGCCGCACCCGGGCCACGTCCTCCGCCGTGCGACCGCCGCCCAGGTCCCACATCAGCACCGCGTCCCCCGCCAGGAACTTCCGCAGGTAAGCTGCGAGCCGGTCGGCCTCTTGCTCCAGCACCTCCGGTTCGGGCCGCTTCGGCTGGCGGGCGGCCCACTCGCCGGCCGACAGAGGCAGCGATGGCACCACCCAGAACCCGTGACGGACCGCCTCATCGACGGTCGGCTGCGGCACGTCGTTGGGGAACCACACGGTGTTGAACCGGGCGTCCCGGAGTGTCTTCAACGGCGTGTTGCTGTGCCGGATGGCGAGCATGAAGAACGGCTCCATCACGCCGTCGTCGCCCTCGACCAGAATTTGTCCGTCGAACTCGACCTTGCGCCCCTTGGCCTTGGGCCGGGACGCCGGCGCGCCGGGGGCCTGCCGGCCCGGCTGCGGCGGGGCCACGTCGGTGCGGACCGGGCCGATCTCCAGGTCATCCACCCACACCTCGGTGACGCCGGGGCCGGCGTGGACGTTGAGCACGATCCGGTCGATGTACGCATCAGTCGGGTCCACCGCCCGGCCGAGCCGCGCGTGCAGTACCGGCAGTTGCTTCTTGAGCGCCTCCGCGACGTTGCCGAACCCCAGCGAGTCCCAAAGCCGGACCCGCTCGTAAGTCTTTCCGGCGATGAGCGTGGTCAGCGGGGCGTCGGGGTTGCGCGGGTCCTTCTCCTTCGGGAAGACGACCCGGGCCTTGACCTGGACGCCGGGGCGGAACGCCTTGACCCATACGCCGGCCGTCAGCCGGTCGGTGATCGGGGCCGGCGGCGTCTCGTAGTAGTAGTGGACGAACTGGACCTCCGCGGCCCCGGCCGGCGGCGTGGACTCGATCTTGATGAACTCGGAGGTGACGCCGGACTTGCCGTGCTCGGTGGAGATCTTGTGATCCTTCTCCTCGAACTTGACGTTCGCATCGCCCTTGACGAACGACGGGTCGCGGCCGGCGAACCCGTCGCGGTAGATCGACCGCGCCTCCTGGGCCGGGGCCAGCGCGACCAGGACGGCGGCCAGGACGACGAGCGCGGCCGGGGTAACGAACCGGGTCGGCATGCGGCGCCTCCTTGCGACCGACAGACTCGGGGGCCGGGGGGTATAGCCGTTCCGGGCATTGGACGCAAGCCCATGGACTGCTGAGCTGTCCTCCGTTTCCTCGTGATCTCGCCGGCCGACCGAGGGCATTCACCACAAAGGCACAACGGTCACACCAATCTGAGACCCGCACCACGTCCCGGGCGTCATGGCGAACCAGCTGTCGAGTCGACGGGACCGGGCCAGCCTCGACCCCTTTTCAGCTTTCCGGCAATGGTGCGCCCAGTGCGGCCGTGCCCATCAGTAGCGCCAGAGTAGGTACAGGTTGCCCAAGAAGAACGGCATGACTGAAACCTTCTCCTCTTCCGGATCTCTGCCCGGACGCATCACCAAGATCGGCACCCGACCCGTAGCGCCGGTGCCGATGCCGATGCCCAGGGTCAGCCCTGTCTCGTGCGCCCGACGGATCACGGAAACCTCCAGCGCGGCTTTTTGCTGCACTTCGACCTCGGCCGCCAGGATCGCGCTCTCCAGTACGATCGCGGCGGCAATTTCGGCCGACATTTCGAGGACGCCGGCACTGAGCCATGTGCGATCCGAATCCCACAGTTTCCGCTTCGCTTGCGTCAGCGAAAGCGTGCTCTTTGCCTCGTAGCCAACGCCCTGGTGGTCCCGTGACACCGCTAAGCTTCGGGAAGCCTTGAGTTCTCCGAACCTGCTTTTCGGCAGCGTCGCCTCGAATTCGACTTCCAGCTCGAACCATTTGTACTTGACTTGTCTCCGCTGGAACTTGACCTCGGTTTCGATCCGCGTCGTCAGTTCCAGGCCCGACCTGTCCACGAGAACGCTGCGCTGCGCAGCCGGCGCGGGCGGTCCGGGTACCACCACCTCCTTCTTCGGCGAAGGGAACACCCACGTGTATTGAGCGAACACCTGGTCCCATGGGATGCGCGGAGAGTATGGCAGTGGCGCCGGCAGCGGCGGCTTGGGAGGCGGCTTCTCCAACCAGGTGCGGAACGCCTGCTGCTGACGAGCCAACTCGGCCAGTGAGGGGCTGAGCCAGGTCGACAGATCCGGGTAAGTGCGTAGCGGTCGAGGTCCTGGGGGGTCGAGCCGCAACGGAGCGGGCCTTCGAAGTATCGGCTGGGCAGCGTGCAGTGCCATGGACGGCGGCATGGAGCCGGAGGGCTTGTGACTCGTCGGTTCCACATCGGTCCGGGTGATCTGCACCGTACTGCGCAGCGAAACCTTGGTGAACAGCGTGTCAAGTGTGAGCGGGCCCACGATGCCATCGGGCACCAGGTTCTCGCGTTTCTGGTGATCCAACACGCGAGCCAGCGTCAGGGGACCGAAGATCCCGTCGCACACCAGGGCGGGCTTGGTCCAATCGGGCGCACCGCGCGCTGCACGGTTCAAGGCGAACTGCACCGCAGCGACCCCATTACCGACGGCACCCTGCTTCAGCATGTGTTCCCCCAGGTAATGAGCCGCTGGGATCAACCCCGCGGCTCGTCGGTGATCTCAATCGGGCAAGTGCGCCATTGAGGACGTCGAGGTTGCGGGCGATGTCCATGACCTCTTTGGGCGTAGTACCCATAGCGAGCCAGTCCCTCCTCACCTCCCATATCGCCGCGGGGCTCTCAAGACGCACGGCGACACGCCGTTTTTCGGCGCCCGTCACACGACCTCTGGAAAGGCCTCTCCGGTCCAGCCGCTCCCGGGCTTCTTGATACCATGTCCGCATGGACACCACCGACGCTCCGCCCGCCCCGACGCTGGACCCCGCCGCGTTCGACCGCCTCCGCGCCGTGCTGGACTCGGCCGGGCCGCTCGCCGCCATCGACGCCCTGTGCGACGAACTGCGCGCCGCCGGCGACCTGCCGAACCTCTTCTACGCCCGTCTGATGCGCAAGCGGGTCGAACTGGGCGCACCGCCCTTCCCGACCGGCCCGTCCGCCGACATGCCGCCCGAGACGCACGACGCCTACGAGACGGCCATCCGCGACGCCGGCCGCGAGGTCGGCGGCCTGTTCCTCGACCGCGGCGACATCCCCCGCGCCTGGATGTACTTCCGCATGCTCGGCGAGCCGGAGCCGATCAAGCAGGCCCTGGCGAGGTACAACCCCGGCCCGGAAGATGACACCTACCCCGTCGTCGAGGTCGCCTGGCAACAGGGCGTTCTCCCCGAGAAAGGCTTCGACGTTATCCTTGACCGTCATGGGGTTTGCTCGGCGATCACGATGGTCCATTCGGCCGACCTGAACCAGAACCCCGCTTTGCGCGAGTACTGTGTAAAACGCCTGGTCCGGGCGCTGCACGACCAACTCGTCGAACGGCTCCGCAACGACCTGCGGTCCCGCGGCCTGGACGCCTCGGGCGATACCGTCCCGGAGTTGCTCCGCGACGAATTGCTGGGCGAGGACCTGTATCACATCGACGTGTCGCACCTATCGTCGGTGGTGCAGATGGCGTTACACCTGCCGCCGGGACCGGAACTGGACCTGGCACGCGGGCTGTGTGCCTACGGCGCGAAGCTCTCCCCGGGTCTTCGCGGCGACAACGACCCGCCGTTCGACGAGACCTACGCCGATTACCAGGTGTACCTGGACGTCCTGGCCGGGCATAACGTCGAGGCGGGGTTGGCCCAATTCCGGGCGAAGACGGAACGGTTCGCGGCCGAGGGCTACCAGTTCCCGGCCGAGGTGCTGGTCAACCTGCTCCTGAAGGTCGATCGTCTGCCGGAGGCGCTGGAAGTGGCCCGGCAGTATCTGGCCGACGCGGACGAGCGGCAGTTGAGCTGCCCCGGCGTGACGGAACTGGCTCGCAGGACAAAGGATTACGCCACACTCGCTGAGGCCGCGAAGGGAAAGGCAGACCCCGTGAACTACCTGGCCGGGCTGATCGCCGGACAAGGCGGCATTGTGTGACTCTTGACTCATGTTCTGCTCACCCCGGTGCTGGGGGCCTGGTCGCACGCCCGATGCGGCACGCCGGCAATCGGAGCTACTGACCCTGCGAAGCCATCCGCGGGCGGGCCAGCTTCACGATCAGCCGCTCCAGTTGCAGCCGGCCCGGCAACGGGTTGCCGCCCTTCAGGCCCAGGTTGATCTCCACCAGCCACTCGGGGATCTGCGCCAGCCGGCCGCGGCCGAGGTGGCGGAGTTGCCGCTCGGTCCCTTCGCGGATCTTCGGCCACCGGGGCACCCCCGCCGCGTCCATCGCCGGTCCGAGCGACTGGCCCTGAACGATCAGCCGGCCGACCGTCGCCAGCTTGCGGAGCTGGTACGTCAGCGGCCCGAGGATCGCCAGCGGGTCCTGCCCTTCTTCGATCAACTGACCCAACACCGCCAGTGCCTCGCCCGGCTTCCCCTCGCCGACCGCGTTCATGATGCGGAACACGTCCGCCTCCCGGCTGCGGCCGACCAGTTGGTTCACCTGGTCCGCGGTGATTGCCGGGGCGGTGCCGGCCGCGACCGCCAGCTTTTCCAGTTCCTGGTCCAGAAGCCCCAGGTGAGGGCCGACCAGCTCCACCAGCAGTTCTGCCGCGTCGGCCGGCAGCTTCTTGTTGTGCTGCGCCTTCGCCCAGCCGACGCACCACTCGGCGACCTTGTACTTCGGCGCCTCGCACTTGATCTTGGCTGCGTCCGGTAGGGCCTTCGCGAGCTTCGTCGTCTCTGGGAACGACTTCACGTCCAGGACCAGCACGCCGACCTTGCTGGGGTTCTCGACGTACCGCTCCAGGGCCGGGCGGTGCTCGGTGACGAACAGGTCGGCCTGCTCGACGATCACCACGCGGGCCGGGCTGAGGAACGGCAGGGTATCGAGGTCGTTGCGGACGGTGGAGAAGTCGAGCTTGTCGCCGGGGTATACGGAGACGGCGAACGTCGGGTCGGCGTCGCCGACGGTCAGGGCGATGATCGCGTCGCGGCAGCGGCGCTTGAGGAAGTCCTCGTCGCCGGAGAGGACGTAGACCGGCTGGCGCTTAGATTTCGCGGCGCGGTCGAGGAACTGGAGTGCGTCCATGCGGGGTCTCCCGGCAAGCTCCGAGCGTTAGCCTGGCGAGCCGGGTGTTCGAGGCTCGCCCTGCGCTGTCTGTACTCGTCCACCAGCTTCCGCGGCGCGCCGATGTCGATGACGTGGACCTCGCCGGTCCACTCGCGGGCCTTCGGGTTGAGGAAGCCTTTCTTATGGGCGACGAACGTGGCCGTGTGGGTGGCGCGGACCGTCGGCCCGAGCGGTTCGCCGGTGTCGCAGTCCAGCCCAGACGGGATGTCCACCGCGAGGATCGGGTTGCGGGAGGCGTTGATCTGGGCGACGATCTCATCGAACGGCGGGCCGAGAGGGCGGCTCAGGCCAGTGCCGAACAGGGCATCAACGAGCCACGTCGGGCGGGCGAACGAATCAGCCATCTGGACGGCAACGTTAACGCTCATGCCCGGCTCGAACGAGCAGGGGAGCCAATCAATCCCACCGCGCTGGATCGCCTGGAAGTTGGTGGCGGCATCCGTGGGAAGTCCCGTCCGGCTGGCGAACAGTCGGATGCTCACCGGCCACCCGTGGTTGTCCAGATGCCGGGCGATCACGAACCCGTCGCCGCCGTTGTTGCCGGGGCCGCAGAGGATCGCCGTCAGCTTCCGCTCCGGGTTCAGCCGCATCAGCAGCTCGGCGCAGCCACGGCCGGCGTTCTCCATCAGCACGATGCCGGGGACGCCGTACTCCTCAATTGCGCGGCGATCCAACTCCCGCACCTCGTCGCGGCTCAGCCAGAAGTCTGTTGACATGGCCAGCTCTCGCGTTCGGCTAACCGTCAGCGGCGGATTCGCAACCCCTGACCGCCCAACACCGCCTCGACCTCGTCCTTCGTGATCCAGGGCAGGTCGCCGGGGATCGTGTGCTTCAGCGCCCCCATCGCGGCGCCGTACTCCAGCCCCTTTTGAAAGTCGCCGTCGAGCAATCCGTGGATCAACCCGCTCGCCAGGGCATCACCGGCCCCGAGGCGGTCCACGATCTCCACCTCGTACCACGGCGTTTCGTGCAGTTGCCCGCCGGTGAAGCCGACCGCGCCGAAGCGGTTCCGCCAGACCAGCGGCGTCTCGCGCTTCACCCCGGCCACCGCCTTCAGGCCGAAGCGTTCGATCAGCTTCGCCGCCACCTCGGAGAAGTCGCCGCCGGTGACGCCGAAGAGTTGCTCCGCGTCGGGTTCGCTGGCGATCAGCACATCGCAGCGGTCGAGCAGCCCGGCCATCACCCGGCCGGCGTCCTCCTGGCTCCAGAGCTTGCTGCGGTAGTTCAGGTCGATGCTGGTGCCCAGCCCGGCGGCCTTCGCCGCGGTCAGCGCCTCGGCGGTCGCGTCCGCGGCCCCCTGGCTCAGCGCCGCGGTGATGCCGGTGACGTGGAACCACCGCGCCCCGCGGAAGATCGTCGGCCAGTTGAACGTGCCGGGGGAGACTCGCGCGATCGACGAGTCCTTGCGGTCGTAGAGGATGCCGCTGGCGCGGGGCGACGCACCGAACTCCAGGAAGTACACGCCGCAGCGGCCGCCGTCGGTGTATTGGACGTACTCGTCGCTCACCCCGGCCTCGCGGGCGCGGTTGGCGACCAGCCGCCCGAGCGGGTTGTCCGGCAGCCGCGACACCCACGCCGCCGACCGGCCCAGCCGGGCGAGGCCGACGGCGGTGTTGAGTTCGGCGCCGCCGATCTCCACGTCCAGGGTGCGGGCCTGCTCCAGCCGCTGGAAGTGCGGCGGGGCGAGCCGGACCATCGCCTCGCCGAAGGTGATGACATCGGGCATGGGTTATCCACGCCCACCCGTTGCCACGGGTGGGCTTTGGGCGCGTGTTTGTGTGATGATGTTGGTGTACTGTCGCGCCAGTTCCGTGATCCGGTCGAACTGCCGCGCCGCGACCGCCTTCGGGTCCACGAGTTGACTGCCGACGCCCAGGCAGACCGCGCCCGCAGTCAGGAACTCTGAGGCGGTCGTCAGGTCCACGCCGCCGGTCGGCATCAGCCGCACCTGGGGCAGCGGACCCCGCATCGCCCGGAAGAACACCGGGCCGAGCACGTCCGCCGGGAAGACCTTCACCACGTCCGCCCCGGCCTCCCACGCTGCGAGGATCTCCGTCGGCGTGAACGCGCCGGGCATCACCACACGGTCGTACCGCCGACACAGGCGGATCACGTCCGGGTTGACCGTGGGGGCGACGACGAACTCGGCCCCGGCCAGCAGCGCCGTCCGGGCCGTCTCGGGGTCCAGCACCGTCCCGGCCCCGAGCAGCACGCGGTCGCCGAGTTGCCGGCGCGCCTCGCGGATGACTTCCGTGGCGCCGGGGACGGTGAACGTCACCTCCGCGACTGTTACCCCGCCGTCGGCCAGTGCCCGCACCACCTCCACCAGCCCGGTCGGCTCCGGGGCGCGGACCACGGCCACAATGCCGCAGTCCAGGATGCGTCGCAGGTCAGCGTCTCGACTCATGCGGGGATTGTCCGGCCGGTCGAGGGGTCTGGCAACGGCAATCAGCGCCGGCGCTCCTCGGCCACCCAGTAGACGACGGCCACGACCAGGGTGACGGCCGACACGACGAACAGCACCCGCCACAGCGGCGTGAACCCGTGCGCCTCGACCAGGTGCCCAGCCAACTCGCCGGCGATGATCGCGCCGAGGACGTAGCCGGCCGCGTCGATCAGCCCGGCAGAGGCGGCCGCGGCCTGCTTGCCGCCGAGGTTCAACGCCAGCACCCCAGAGCAGAATGTGTACGGCCCCATGACGAACAGCGCCACGGCCGCGATCAGCCCCAGCGCCAGCGGCGCGTTGCCTTGCAGGTCGGCGGTGGCGAACCACCCCAGCGCGGCCGTGGTCAGGGCCATCAGCGGCACCAGCAGACGGCCGTATCGCCCGCCGAGCCGGTCCGCCCCCCACCCGGCGGCCAGCGACGCCACCGCCCCGGCGAACGGGAAGACGAACGACAGCAGACCCGAGACGTTCCCCGACAGGCCGACCCCCTGCTCCAGGTACAGCGGCGTCCAGGCGTTGAACGTCTCGCGCACGGCGGTCAGCCCGGCGTTCATCAGGCAGACCAGCCAGAACATCGGGCTGGCCAGCAGCGGCCGCAGCAGCCGGCCCAGTGGCAGCCGGCTGTCACCCGACGCGCCGTCCCCGAACACGTTCCCCGGCGGGGGCGGCGGCTCCGGCAGGCCGAGCGCCTTCGGGCTGCTGCGCAGCGCGACCGACCCGACCAGGGCGAGTACCGCGACCGTGCCGGCGGCGATGAAGAACAGCTCCCGCCACCCGACTCCGACGCGCGCGAACGCCCCGAGATAAAGTCGGGCCAGCGCGTCGCCGAACAGGTAGCTCAGGCACAGCACCCCCATGACGGTGGCCAGCGACCCCGGCCGGAACCACCGCCCGGTGATCTGCACCAGCGCCACCCACCCAGCCGACTGGACGAACCGGTTGGCCGCCCACAGCACCAGGAACGCCGTCAGTCCGCCGGCCAGCCCGAACGCCGCGACGCACGCCGCCGACAGGACCATCCCGGCCAGGAACGCGACCCGCCCGCCGACGTACTCGGTCAGGACACCGTTGCACAGCTTGCCGACGACGTACACGTAGATGCCGACCGCCACGAGCCGGCCGTACCCGACCTTGTCGAGGCCCAGCGCCGGGTCGGCGATCATCTGGTTCGACGCGACCGGCAGGACCGACCGGCAGACGTAGTATCCGGCGTACCCGGTGAACAGGGTCGCGACGGTGACGGCCTGCCAGCGGCGCAGGCGGGTGTCGGACGTCGTCATGAAGATGGAATACGGCGTGGGGCAAGGGCGGCGATGAAATCTCGGTGAAGCCGGGCCGGCATCAGAACCGCAGGTTCAGCCCCTTCAGCCGCTGGACCGTCTCGGCCATGAGGGCGTCCTCCTCCGCCTCGTCCTTCGCGATGTACGTCACCGAGAACCGCAGGTACGGCCCGGCGTCGTCCCAGGGCACGCAGCAGACCGACTGCTCGCGGATCAGGAACTGCGACGCCTCCTCCGCGCTGGCGAACGACCGGTCCCCGGCCGCGACCGGGGCGTTCGCGTACAGGAAGTACGTCCCGCCCGGCATCGCGCACCGGAACCCGACCTGCGTCAGCGCCGCGACCAACTTCTCCAGCCGGCGGCGGTACTTCGCCCGGATGCGCTCGGGGATCTCCGGGTGTCGCAGCGCCTCGGCGGCGGCCTGCTGCACCGCCATGAACTGGCCGGAGTCGCTGTTGTCCTTGACATCAGCGTAAGCCTGGACGAGCTTCGGGTGGCCGCACACCCAGCCCATCCGCCAGCCGATCATGTCGAACCCCTTCGACATGGAATGCACCTCGACGCCGACCTCCCGCGCGCCGTCCACCTGGAGGAAGCTCAGCGGCTCGCCCTGGTACGTCAGCAGGATGTGCGCCGCGTCCTGCACGACCACGACCTTGTTGGTCAACGCCCAGTCGATGACCCGCTTGTAGAAGTCGGTCGTGGCGACCGCCCCGGTCGGGCTGTTCGGGTAGTTGAGGACGAGCAGCTTGGCCCGCTTCTTGACGTCCGCGGGGATGCCGTCGAGGTCCGGGTAGAAGCCGTTGGAGGCGGTGAGCGGCAGCCGGTGGACCTCGCCGCCGTAGTAGCGGGTGTAGGTGCCGGCGACCGGGTAGCCGGGGACGGTCATCAGTGTGACGTCGCCGGGGTTGATGAAGCAGGCCGGGAGCATGGCGTAGGCCGGCTTCGACCCGATGCAGTGACACACCTCCGTCACCGGGTCGAGGGTGACGCCGAACTGCCGCCTCATGAATGCGGCGGCTGCCTCCTTGAACGCGGCGATGCCGTTGTCCGCGTAGCCGCGGTTCTCGGGCTTATCGACCTCGCTCTTGAGCGTCTCGCGGACGACGGGTGCGGCCATCTCGTCGTTCTCGCCGATGCCGAAGTCGAGGAGCTTGCGGTTGGGGTGGTCGGCGAGGGCCTGCCGCTTGGCGCGCTTGATCTTCTCGAATTTGTAGATCGCGGTCCCCTTGCCGTAGTCGGCCCCGCCGATGCGGTCGGCGAACAGCGTCTGGAACCAGGGGTCGGCGGACATGCCGGAACTCCGTCGGGGTAGGAAGTCCGGCTGTTTTATCGCGGGGAGACGAGAAAGCCCACGGGCCGCGGCCGGTCACCCAGTCGGGGGACGGCCTTTCAACCGGGCGACGTGGTAAACGACGACTCCGCCACCGGGCAGAAGGGAGAACACGATGACCAACGGGTGGGCGAACCACACCCGCCGGCCCGGCTCCCGGGACTCGCCCAGGTTCCAGGGGTCGGTGGCGAGTTGGGCGTTGATCTGCTCGACGCCGACCGCGATCGCGTCCCGGTCGGCGGGATCGGCCGCGGTGTAGATGTCGGCGAGCCGGTCGAGGGTATCCTCTTCCCACTCGACGTTCATTGGAGGGCATCCCGCAGCTTTCGCAGCCGGGCTTCGACCTCGGCCGCCGGGATGCGTTTCCCCTCGCGGAGCCGCCGGTCGAGTTCCTCGTCGGAGGGCCACTCGCCCTCGACGAGGTAGGGCCCGACCTGTGTGTACTTGACGAACTTGCCGATCGGGTTGCCGGCCTCGTCCTGCAACTCGGCGGTGCCGCCGGCCGCCAGCAACTTGTCCCGGGTCGGCCCGTCGATGATCACCGTGCTCATGGAAATGCCCTCCGCACTACCGGGATTGTACCACACCCCTTGCCGGAGTCGGCCCCGCCGATGCGGTCGGCAAACAGCGTCTGGAACCAGGGATCGGCGGACATGCCCGCGTCCTCGCGGTGCGGAAGGAGGTATCCGGCTGTTGTAGGAAGTGGGGCCACAGACGTGGCGAGCTACCAGATGCGAGAGATGCCGTACTGGTCGAAGATCGCGTCGGCGCTGACGAGTGACAGCCCTTCGGCAATCGCCTGGGCGATCAGCAGGCGGTCGAACGGGTCGCGGTGGTGGTCCGGCAGCCCGATCAGCCGGGCAGTGTGGTCCGGCAGGATCGGCAGCACGCGGAAGCCGTAGACGTTGAGAACTGTGTCCATGAACACCAAGTATGGGAGGGTCAGTTGCCACTTCCCGGTGTGAACCTTGATGGCGATCTCCCAGTACGACGCTGGGCTAACCCACACCTCGTTCGTCGCGTCCTGGATGTCCGTCCGCCGTGCCGCAGGCAACTTCGGATCGTCCTGTACGTACCACACCAGGGCGTGTGTGTCGAGGAGTAGCCTCAACTCATGTACTCCTCGAAGTCCTTTAAGTGCTCGTCGTCGTCTTCGAGGATGATGATGGCCCCTTTCAGCAACCCTGGAGGGGGCCGCAGTCCGGGTGTCGGCGACTCGGCGGTCAGCCGGGCGACGGGGCGGTCGTTCTCGGTGATGACGAGTTCCTCGCCCGGCGGCAGCCGGTGGATCAGCGCGGCCAGGTCGGTCTGGGCTTCCTTCAGTGTGACGGTCATGACGGTCCTCCGGCCGGCGGGTTGGCCACGGACGTCATGGTATCACGATCTGGCCGGCAGGTGGAACGGGACGCAGACGCCGTAGCCGGCCCCGCCGATGCGGTCGGCGAACAGGCTTTGAGGTCAGGGTAGATGTTGCCCAGCCCCGTCGGTGTGCAGTCCCACACCGGGCAGATCCTGCGACCGGGGCGGTCGCCCCCGTGGCTCTACACAGTTGCCAGGGCTGCGATGGAATCGCCGGGGGTTGACCCGCCCGCAAATCGTATGCCCCGGTCCTCAGGTAACACGCAGGCGCGAAAACGGTCCTGAATTCTGTGGAAAAAAGAATCCTCAATCAACCTTTTGGGTTTCGAAGTCCGTCATTTCAATCATCGGGTGTGTTCGGACTTGGCTGATCTGCCCCTCTGCCGGAACTAGCACCCCAGGCAAAGATGTTCACATCTTGAGGATGCCCCTATGCAAGTCAAAGGAAAGAACGGGCAGTCAGAGGTCAACGTTTACCCCCTTACGCCGGTCGGCACGCCCCAGACGCCGTTTGGGTTCCCCCAGCGGATCGCCGTCCCGCAACCCGCGGCGGTGCCCCGACCTCCGGCGCCGAAGCGGCCGAAGGGGCGCTGGTTCGTGGGGCTGTTGCTACTGGGCGTCTGCGGCTTCGCCGTCTACACCGCGTGGGACTCCTTCTTCCGCTACCAGGCGCACGGCACCGTGGAGGGCCGGGCCATCCAGGTGCCTCCCCCCTGGGACGGGGTGGTTCGCTACCTCCACGTCCGCGAAGGGGACCGGGTTCACCAGGGCCAGCTCCTGGTGACGGTGGACAACGTGGAGCTGCGGCAACGGGAGGTCCTGCTCACCAACCAGCTCAAGGTCACGCAGGCCGAGCTGACTGCGATGGCCGCCAAGCTCCGGTGGCAGGCCGCGTTCGAGACCAACCGGTCGCAGAAAGCAGCGGCCGAGTACTACCAGGCGTGGGGGGCGCTGCTCCAGGAGCAGTCGCTGCTCCAGGACCTGCGGACCGAGCTGGGGCGTGCCCAGCGGCTGGCACATGCGATCTCGGACCGCGAGCGGACCCAGCTGGAGTTCCGGGTCAAGGGGCAGACCGAGAAGATCGAACAGCTCAAGACTGGCCTGGCCGAGCTGAAACAGCGTGCGGACCAGAACGCGAGCCTGCTGAGCAAGGGCGGGGACCTGGCGGCCGGTCTGGCCGAGGCCGGGGAGGACCAGCTTCGGCCCAACACGGCCCGGATCGAGGCGGCACAGGCCGAGCTGGCGGAGATCCAGAAGCGGCTGGAGCAGGCCCAGGTGTACGCTCCCGCCAACGGGGTGGTGCTCAAGACCCTCCGGTACGCCGGCGAGTACTGCCGGGCCGACGAGCCGCTCCTGAAGCTGCTGGAGGACGGCTCCCTGGAGGTGGTCCTCTACATGCCCCAGAACGCCAGCACCCTCCTGACGGCGGGCGACGAGGCCGAGGTGATCGTCGAGCCGCACGCCCAGCGGGTGCGGTGCAAGGTGGTTCGGCTGGGTGAGCAGTACATAGCCCCCCCGCCGCACATCGAGCGCCAGTACTGGGCGAAGGAGAAGCTGCTGCCCATCTGGTTGCAGCCCGGCGGCGATTCCGCCGCGACGTCCCTGCGGCCGGAGGCGGTCGTGAAGCTCCCCTACAAGATGCCCGCGGTCGGGCAGGGGTGGGTGAAATGACGGCGCCCACCGGCCTGACCGGCTCGACGACCAACCCCGTCGCCCGGGGAGAAGCAGCCGCCGAGCGGACCACCCGGGGCGAGCGCCGCGCCGTCCCGAGACGCTCGACCCCCCACCGCGTGACCGCCATCCCCGTCCTGCCGGACGGCTTCCCCGACTGGGAGCGTCGGGCGAGCGGGGCGGCCCGGGACCTCAGCCCCGGGGGGATCGGACTGGAACTGGACTCGCCGGCGGACATGCCGGCCGGGTCGCCGGTCCTGCTGGTGCTCCAGGATTCGCCGCCGGGCGGGC
>Ga0247822_10000790_pt1 | contig 18013 bp, 7 predicted proteins | sample 13C_Cellulose_Da_FD_192423 | JGI IMG/M metagenome (GOLD analysis project Ga0247822, IMG submission 192423) | Soil microbial communities from agricultural site in Penn Yan, New York, United States - 13C_Cellulose_Day30 | ecosystem: Environmental > Terrestrial > Soil > Agricultural land | place...
GGCCTGGCCTCGTCGTGCGCCGATCACCGGGCGTGGTCGCTGCGCGCCGTCGACGACCGCGCCGATCCGGCCGACGCCGTCGCCCGCGTGCTCGCCGACGAGCTCGATCGCGCGCTGGTCGCGCACGGCCACGTGCGCACCGGCCCGCGCTGGCACCGCTGGCAGGCGGCGGCGCCGGCCCTCACCGCCGATCGCGCGACCCGCCTGCGCTGGGCCCGCGACCAGCACGACGCGGCGCTCGACCCGATCCTGGCCCGCGTCCGCGACGAGGGCGCCGAGGTCGTCGCGGCCGAGCTGCCGCGGCCCCACCTCGTCCTCGCCGCCGACGAGCGCGCCGCGCTCGAGGACCTCGAGCGGCCGGTGGTCGAGCGCGGCCGGGCGCTGCTCCGCGACGGCGCCGGCGAGCTGGCGCCGATGCCGCCCCCGGCGGCGCCGCGGCCGACGACGCCCGGCGACTTCTTCTGAGCGTCCGGTCGCGGCCACCCGCCGGTGCTACCCTGCCCTCGTCATGTGGCGGGTGATCGTCGGCGCGGTGATCGGCTTCGCGGTGTTCGATCGGATCGCGGCGGCGACCGGCAGCGTGCGCGGCGAGGCCGGGCTGGTGGTCGCCCCGGTGGTGATCCTCACCCTGCTCGTCCTCGATCGCCTGCTGTTCAAGCACCCGCTGCGCGCGTCGTTCGTCACCTTGCCCCTGCGTGCACCCGACAGCCGGGGCATGTACGCCGCGCTCGCGATCAGCGCCGCGCTCCTGCTGGGCTACCCGCTGTACGCGTGGCTGACCGGCGCGCGCCTGACCCTTCACCCGGGCTGGCTGCTGCTGCTCCCCGGCCTGATCGCCCAGGCCGGCATCGCCGAGGAGCTGCTGTTCCGCGGCTTCGTCTACGGCCGGCTGCGCGACGTCTATCCGTTCTGGCGCGCGGCGCTGCTGTCGCTGATCCCGTTCGTCGCCGCCCACCTGATCCTGTTCGCGACCATGCCGCCGCTGATCGCCGGCACCGCGGTCCTGCTGTCGGCGGTGATCAGCTTCCCGCTCGCCCGCCTCTACGACCTCGGCGGCCACACCATCTGGGCGCCCGCGCTGGTCCACACCGTCATCCAGGGCTCGATCAAGCTGGTCGACGTCGACGCCGCCCACCAGACCTCGCTGGCCCTGGCGTGGATGGGCGCCTGCCTGGTGGTGCCCTGGCTGGTCTTCGCGGTGCCTCGCCTGCCTGGCGGGCTCAAGCACCTGGCACCGTCACCGGCGCCGGCGTGAAGCCATTGCCCGGGCACCGCGGCGCGTCGCGCGCGGTACAACTCCGCTCATGGCGACCCGACAAGACGTGCGCCGCATCGCGACCGCCCTGCCCGGCGTCCGCGAGGATCCCGAGCGGTTCGCGTTCAGCGTCGACCACAAGGGCAAGGCCAAGGCCTTCATGTGGGTGTGGATGGAGCGCGTCGAGCCGGGCAAGCCGCGGGTCGCCAACCCCGACGTGATCGCGGTGCGGGTGCGCGATCAGGCCGAGAAGGCCGCGCTGCTCGCTGGCGCGCCCGACCGGCTGTTCACCGAGCCGCACTACAATGGCTTCCCCGCCGTCCTGGTCCGGCTGCGGGCCGTCGGCGTCGCCGAGCTGCGCGCGCTGATCACCGAGGCCTGGCGCTGCCAGGCGCCGAAGGCGCTGGTCGCGGCCGGCGCGCCGGCAGGCCAGCCGCCGGCGCCCCGGGCGCCACGGCGACGGCGCGCGCCACGCTGACCGCCGCCGTCAGTGCGCGGCCTGTTGCTTGCCGGCCGCCAGCATCTTGGCCTTGTCGAGGTGCAGCTGGAGCACCGGCTTGACCCGGATCAGCAGGGCCTTGACCTGGGTCTCCTTGACCATGCCCATCGCCTCTTCGACCTTGGCGATCGCGCGCTGGTGCCCCTCGATCATCGCGGTGAGGAACTCCTTGTCGAACGCCTCGCCCTCGAGGGTCTGCAGGCGCTGCATGGCGGCCATCTCCTTCTGCATCTCGGCCCGCTCGGCGTCGTCGCGCGGCGTCGGGCGATCCGGAAGGTTGAGGTTGCCGGCCATGGCCAGCTCGATGGTGTCCTTGTCGATCTGCTGGTGATCGCGGACCAGCATGGCGGCGTACTGCTTCACGCCCTTGCTGCCGGCGCGCCGGCCGGCCAGTCCGCCGGCGTCGATCTCGTGCAGGTCGATGGCGTGCAGCGTGGTGAGCGCCTGCACGTCGGACGCCGACAGCACGATCTGCTTCTGGCCCGGCTGCGGCTTGCCCTTGGGCGCAGGCGCAGGCGCAGGCGCGGGCTCGGGCGGAGGCTGCGCGTGCACCGAGGCGGCGGCGAGGAGCGCGACCGCGAGGGTCGCGCCGCGAAGGGTGGCGGTCAGGCTCATCGGGAACTCCTGGACATGATGTTCGATCGAGGCTGCAACCAGCGGACCGCGAGGCTCGTCCAGCGCGACCGCGGCCGGCGCGGACCACGCGCACGTCGCGGCCGAGCGAGCCCGCGCGGCGCGTGCGCGACCGCACGCACCGGCGGCCGCGGACAACAGCTCGCCGCGGGCATCGCCGCCGCGCTCACGCGCGCGGTTGCCCCCTTCCCCTCGAGCCGTACAGTCGGCCGGGGACCGGTGAGGAGGGACGGACGATGGGCGACACGACCGGGGCCGACCACGCGCACATGGCCACCCGCCACCGAGCCAGCCGGGCGAGCGCGCTCGCCATCGCCGTCGTCGCCGCGTTCGCCACCACCGGCGCCTGCTCGCTGGAGCGGCCGGCGCGCGGGCCGACCGCCGGCACCACCGACGTGCTGCCGTCGTGGGCCGACACCCCGACCCGCCAGGCGATCGTCGACTTCGTCGCCCGGGTCACGACCGAGGGCAGCCCTGACTTCGTCCCGCCCGGCGAGCGCCTCGCCACCTTCGACAACGACGGCACGCTGTGGGTCGAGCACCCGGTCTACACCGAGGTGGTGTTCGCGATCGACCGCGTCGCGCAGCTGGCCGCGGCCCACCCCGCGTGGCGCACGACGCCGCCGTTCGCGGACATCCTCGCCGGCCACCCCGAGCGAGCCCTCGCCGGTGGCAAGCAGGGCATCCTCGAGATCATCATGGCGACCCACGCCGGGATGACGCCCGACCAGTTCGAGCGGGACGTCGATCGCTGGCTGGCGACCGCGCGCCACCCGCGCTGGGACCGCCCGTACACCGACCTGGTCTACCAGCCCATGCTCGAGCTGCTCACCTACCTGCGCCGGCACGGCTTCGACGTCTACATCGTGTCGGGCGGCGAGACCGACTTCATGCGGGCGTGGACCCGGCGCGCCTACGACGTCGCGCCGGCCCACGTGATCGGCACGACCGCGGTCCTGCGGTTCGAGCTGCAGGGCGGCGTCCCGGTCCTGATCCGCGAGCCCAAGCTGCTCCACGTCGACGACGGCCCCGGCAAGCCCGAGGCGATCGAGCGCATCATCGGCGCGCGGCCGATCCTCGCCTTCGGCAACTCGGACGGCGATCTCGAGATGCTGCAGTGGACCGCCGGCGGCCGCGGCGCCCGGTTCATGGGCCTGGTCCATCACACCGACGCCGCGCGCGAGTACGCCTACGATCGCGACACCGAGGTCGGCCGACTCGACCAGGCCCTCGACGCCGCCGCGGCCGCCGACTGGACCGTGGTCGACATGAAGCGCGACTGGGCGACCATCTTCGCGTTCGAGCGGCCGCGCGAGCGCTAGAACACCGGGCCGGCGCCGAAGCGGATGCCGACGCCGAGGTACGGCCCGTGGCTGATGACGTCGAGCCCCGGGTCCTTGCCGTCGCGGTCGATGCCGGTGGCCCGGTAGGCCAGCCGCAGCGCCCACGTCCGCGACAGGTCGAGCTCACCGCCGCCGGTGACCATCCACTGGATGTCGGGGAAGCCGAGGTTCGAGCTGGCGAAGACCAGCCAGCCGTCCGACAGGCGGACCGGGATCCGCGCGCCGACGACCATGAGCCCGCTGGTGTCGCCCTTGCTCAGGTCGAGCGGGCCGAGATCGAGGTCGGCGTCGTTCCAGAACAGACGCCCGCCGAGATCGAGCTCGATCGACAGCGCGGCCGGGCGGCTCGGCCCGCGCAGCCGCCAGCTCCCGACCGCGAAGCCGACGTGGGCGTCGACCATCACCGCGTTGGACGTGACGTCGAAGGGCTCACCGCGCGGCAGCGTGCCGTCGGCGCCGGTCCGCGTGTACACGGTATCGAGGATCAGCCCGAGCCGGCCCTTCCAGGCCTCGGCGTGCAGCATCGCCGCGAACGAGAGGTGATCGATGATGTCGGCGAGCGTGATGTCGATCGGGACCTCGCGATCGCGGACGGTGACGTGGCCGGTGACCTGGAGCGGCACGTACGCGTACGGCTGGATGTCGAAGCGCCAGCCGGCCAGCTCGATCGGCAGCGGGCGCGCCTCGGGCGGCGGGGCCTCGTCCGCCGCGGCCGTGGCGGTGGCCACCGTGACGCAGGTTGCGATCGTGAGCGCCCGCATCGTTGCCCGGATGGACGAGCAACCGCCATACCCATCCGGAGCGTAGGACCTTCACCGGATTGGGACAGGTGCGCGCGGACCGCGCCGAGCGCCGGCGAACCGGGCGCGCCGGTCTCGCACGTTGTGCGACGGCCGCCGAAAAAGCGAAAGGCCGGCGGTGAAGCCGGCCGTTCGTGCGAAAGGGGGGACTCGCTCGCCTTGGTCTCGGGGCCCCCGCGGGCGCGCAGCGCACGCGCCGGCGCGCGAAGCGCGACGGTTTCGCGCGAGTCCGGCCGAAAAACAGAACGCGCCCCGGAGGGGGCGCGCTCATCGACTCGTGCGAAAGGGGGGACTCGAACCCCCACGGTGTTACCCACTGGAACCTGAATCCAGCGCGTCTACCAATTCCGCCACTTTCGCGAAGGGTTGGGAGTATATAGCTCGGCTCGGGAGGGTCAAGAGGTGTGCGCAGTTTTTCGGGAGCGACAGGTTCGGGAGTCGTTGCGACGCGGCCCGCAGCCCGATCTCGATGGCGAACCATCGGTCGCTCGCGGCAGGCGCGGCTTTACTCGCCGACCCCACTCAACATACCATCGAAAGCGCTCGGGATTCGCATGGCCAAGCTGATCGTCATCTCGGGAGACGAGCGCCAGGAGTTCGAGCTGGGGGCGTTCAACACCCTCGGCCGGCACCCCGACAACACCATCCAGATCCTCGACCGGATCATCTCCAAGGAACACGCTCAGATCCAGCGCTCGGGCGACGGGCGCTACCTCCTGCGCGACCTGAGATCGCTCAACGGCACCTTCCTCCGCGGCGAGCGGGTCGGCGAGCACTACCTCCAGGACGGGGACGAGGTGACGATGGGATCGACGCGGATCCTGTTCGTCGACCGCCCCAGCCAGCAGGAGCCGCAGCACCGGGTGACGATCGCCCCCGGCCTGACCGAAAGTCACATCCGGCAGCGGATCCAGGCCTCGACCGGCGACTTCATGCCGGAGCGCCAGCTCACCGACGAGAAGGTCCTGCGCCGCGACTACGAGCGCCTCCGCATCGGCCACGAGCTGGCCCGCGCGGTCGGCAGCGAGCTCGACCTCGAGAAGCTGCTGCCCAAGATCCTCGACAAGGCGTTCGAGCTGGTCGGCGCCGACCGCGGCGCCATCCTCCTGCTCGACGACAAGGGCGAGCTGGTCCCGCGCTACGTCAAGACCCGCAACGGCAAGGGCGACTCCAACATCGTCCTGTCGCGCACGGTGATGGCCGAGGTCACCACCAACCGCGCCGCGGTGCTGTCGTCCGACGCCACCATGGACTCGCGGTTCTCGGGCGCCCACTCGATCATCATGCAGGGCATCCGCTCGACGATGACCCTGCCGCTCCTGCACGGCACCGAGCTGCTCGGCTTGATGCACCTCGACTCGCTGTTCACGTCGAACGCGTTCACCGAGAAGGACCTGCAGATCTGCACCGGCATGGCCGCCCAGGCGGCGATCGCCATCCAGAACGCCCGCCTGGCCAGCCGCATCGAGCGCGAGGCCCAGACCCGCGCCCAGATCTCGCGGCTGATCCCGCCGTCGGTCGTCGAGCAGGTGGTCAAGGGCCACCTCACCATCGAGAAGGGCGGCCGCCTCAACGAGATCACCATGCTGTTCTCCGACATCCGTGGCTTCACCACGATGTCGGACGGCCGCCCGCCCGAGGAGGTCGTCAACACCTTGAACGAGTACTTCGAGGTGATGGTCGACGTCCTGTTCCAGTTCCAGGGCACGCTCGACAAGTTCGTCGGCGACGAGATCATCGGCCTGTTCGGCGCGCCGATCCCGATCGACGACGCGCCCTACAAGGCGGTCGCGTGCGCGCTGTCGATGCTGCAGGGGCTCGAGGAGTTCAACCGGACCCGCGCGTCCGAGAACCTGCCGCCGATCCGCATCGGCATCGGCATCAACACCGGCAACGTCATCACCGGGTCGATCGGCTCGACCCGCGCCCTCCAGTACACCGCCATCGGCGACGCCATGAACGTCGCGTCGCGCCTGGTCAACCTGGCCAGCCCCGGCGAGTGCATCATCTCGGAGAACACCTACCGCTACGTCGCCGATCGCATCGAGGCGACCGCGCTGCCGCCGGTGAAGGTCAAGGGCAAGGCCGAGGAGCTCAAGGTCTACCGGGTCGTGGGCGTCCGCCGCACCCACCAGGCCATGCCGTCGATGTCCGAGTGGGCCGGGCCGACCAAGGCCTGACCGCGCTCCCGCGGCCGAGCGAGACCTGCCGGCGCGGCCGCTTGCCGCCGTCGCGGCCACGCTCCAACCTATTGGGATGATGAGGGCGCCGGAGCGCATCGAGACCGAACGGCTGGTGCTGCGCCGACCCGTGCTCGACGACGCGGCCGCGATCCTGCGCTACGCCGGCGATCCCGAGTCGACCCGGTTCATCGGCTTCGGCCGCCACCGCACCGAGGACGACGCCCGCCGCTTCGTCGTCTACTCCGACCGCGAGTGGGACAAGGGATCGGGGCCGTTCCTGATCGTGCGCGACGGCGTCGTGCTCGGCTCGACCGGCCTCCACGTCGAGACCCCGTTCCGCGGCTCGACCGGCTACCTGCTCGCGCCGTCGGCGTGGGGCCACGGCTACGCCACCGAGGCCGTGCTCGCCATCGTCGGCCTGTCGCGCGCGATGGGCCACGTCCGCCTCGGCGCCACCGTGCACCCCGACAACCCGGCGTCGATGCGGGTCCTCCAAAAGGCCGGGTTCGAGCGCGAGGGGCTGCTGCGCCGCCACACGCTCTTGCCCAACCTCGCCGCCCGCCCGCAGGACGTCTGGATGTACGCCCGGGTCTTCGACGCTTGACCTCGGACGCGAAGCGTCCGGTCAACCGTCCCCGTGCCCGTGCCCCTGCCCCTGCCCCTGCCCGATCACGGAGCGTAGCGACTCGCCGTCTCCCGGCGATGCCCGACGACCGGGCACGGGCACCGGCACGGGCAGGGGCACGGTCGGCCGATCAGGAGCTCCGCTCCTGATCAGCCGATGGTGATGCCCATCTGCTGCCGGACCGCGAAGTACTCCTCGCTGATCGAGTACAGGACGAGCTCCTTGATCTTGTCCTTCACCTGCGGACCGCCGACCGTCACCGGCTCGGCCGAGACCATGCGCGACGCGACCTCGAGGTCGCCGCACACGACGAAGCCGGCGCGGTGCGCGGTCGAGTCGACCGAGTGGCCCCACTTGGCCAGGTCGACCTGGGGCGCGGCCTGGATGAAGCGCTGCACCACCGCGGCCAGCTGCTCGTAGACCGCCGGGTTGAGCCGCTTCTGGATCTCGGGCGCGTACTGCTGCATGACCAGCGGCGCGACGTCGGGCGGGATCGGGAAGTCACGCCGGACCAGGTGGATCGCGCTGAGCAGCGCGACCTTGAGCTCGGTGTTCGTCGGCAGGAGCAGCTTCAGGTAGTACTCCGGCCGCATGAACGCCAGCCGGCGCGCCGACAGGAAGGCGATCTCGCGCTCGGTCTTGCCCTGCAGCAGGTGGGGCCGGACCACGAACGCCGGGCACAGCTCGTTCTTCTCGGCGAAGTTGGCGAGCTGGATGTCGGCCGGCTTGTTGTCCTCGATGAGGAACACCTCCGGGATCGGCACCGACAGGACCTGCGCCACGTAATAGAACAGCTTCGAGAACATCAGCTGATCGGTGGCGAGCTGGCGCTTGTCCTTGCGCTTGATGCCCAGCTCCTTGTGCGGGTAGGCCTTGAACGCGGCCACGCCGCTCCACACCGCGCCGAGGATCGCCGAGATGTAGCGGTTCTCGTCGGGGTGGATGAGCTTGCCCCACGAGTCCGGGGTCATGATGCTCTTGGCCTTGACCAGCCCGCGCGGCTTGTACTGCTCGTAGAACTGCAGCTGCTCGGGGTCGGCCTTCTTGAGGAAGGCCAGGGTCGCGCACATGCACCAGGTCTTGTCGTACTGGTGGGCGTCCTTGTAGATGCTGTACAGCGCCTTGTACGAGTCGTACTTGAACGGCTCGTCGCGCAGCATCTTCATGTGCACGGCGACCGCCTTGTCGGCGTACTCGGCGCCGGCGCGGACGTACAGCTCGGCCAGGATCTCGGCGCGATCCTTGTTGGCCGGCTCGAGCTCCTGGGCGACCTCGAAGGCGCCGATCGCGCTCTGGAAGTGGCCGAGGCGCGACCGGTAGATCTCACCGAGCGCGTGGAGCAGGCCGACCCGGAGCTGGTGGAAGTTGTCCCCCTCCCCGGTCGACTGCGGCATGCGCTTGATCATCTGCCGGTAGGCGCGCTCCTGCGCCTTCCAGTCCTTCTTGGTGGTCAGGATCTTGTCGATCGCCTCGAACGCCTTGAGCGCGCGCGGCAACAGGGTCTTGTTGAGCTTGTCGGGGTTGGCGAAGAAGCTGTCGAGCGCCTGGTTGAAGAAGTCGATCGCCTCGTCGGTCGCCTTCAGCTCGTCGCGGCTGATCGTGCCGGCGGCGAGGAAGTAGGCGCCCTTGCGGTAGGCGTCGGTCTCCAGCTGGGTGAACCGCTGGATGGTCTCGACGACCTTCCGCCACTGCTTGGTCTCGGTGTAGAGGTCGAGCACCTTCTGCAGCAGCGAGTGGTCGTCGGGGGTCTCCTCGAGGGCCTCGAGGTAGGCCGCGATCGCCTTCTGCGAGTTCTGCAGCTGCTGGTGGTAGATGCCGCCGATCTGATCGAGCAGGGCGACCCGCTCGACCGAGCCGGCCGAGTTCATCAGGCCGCGCTTGGCGTGGACCACCGCCTCCCAGTCGCCCTGCTGGGTCTGGAGCGCGACCACCGCCTCGAGGGTGTCGCGGTGGGTCGGATCGATCTCCAGCGCCTTCTCGAACATGTTGAGCGCCTTCTTGCGCTCACCCAGGTTCTGGCGAACCATGCCCAGCCGGTAGTAGATGCGGACGACCTCGGCCTCGGCCTGGCTGTCCCGGTGCTGGACCAGGATGGTCTGGTAGATCTTCCCGGCCGCGTCCCACTCCTGCATCTTGAACAGCAGGTCGGCCCGGCCGATCAGCGTCGGCAGGTAGGTCGAGTCGATGTTGTAGGCGGCCTCGTAGTGGCGCACCGCGCGGTCGAAGTCGCCGAGCTCGTCGGCGGTCCGCGCCGCCCGGTAGTACAGCTCGTTGAGGTCGCGCGGGTCCGGCCGGGTCTGGGCGACCTTGCGGACCAGCATCTCGATCACCGGGGCCAGCGGCGCCCACTCGCGGGCCTGGAAGTACAGGTCGGCGAGCGGCCGGCCGGCGTCGACGTGCTCGGGGTCGAGCGCGATCACCGCGGCGAACAGCTGCTTGGCGGCCTCGGGCTCGCGCAGGCGGTCGTAGTAGATGCGGGCCGCCTCGTGGAGCAGGCGGACCTTGTCGAGCACCACCGCGGTGTGCTGCTCGGCGCGCACCATCATCTGGGCGGCCTTCAGCCAGTCGCCGCGATCCGAGTACAGCCGGGTCAGGGCCTCCATCGTCGCCACGTGGCCGGGCTCGACCGCCAGGCCGCGCAGGAAGTTGGTCTCGGCGTCCTGGGCGTTGCCGAGCTGACCGTACTCGATGCGGCCGATCCGGCAGTACAGGTCGACCTGCTTGCGGGCGTCCTGGACCAGCTCGACCAGCTGCGACATGACGTCGATGGCGCGGTCCCACTCCTGGATCCGCTCGTACAGGCGGCCGAGGGCGTCGAGCGCGCGCGGCTCGTCGGCGTCGAACGACAGGACGTCGGTGTAGGCCTCGATCGCGCGATCGAAGTCCTGCAGCTGGCCCTCGTAGACCGCGCCCATGGCGACGTAGAGGTCGACGCGGGTCGCGACGTCGGTCGTGTTGTTGATGTGGTTGCGGTAGGTCTCGACCAGCGCCTCCCACCGGCCGGCCTGGTTGTAGATCCGGGCCAGCTCGCGGTAGGCGGCGTAGTTGCGCGGGTCGAGGGCGACGATCTTCTCGAGCGCCTCGGCGGCGCGGTCGAGCTTGCCGAACCGCTCCTCCCACGCCGACGCCATGCGCTCGTACAGCGACACCCGCTCGGCGTCGGTCGGCGACGCGTCGAGCTGGGCCTCGAGCACCTCGAGGTACCGCTCCGACTGGCCGGTCTTCTCGTAGAGCGCCTCGAGCGCGCGCAGCGCCGGCAGGTTGGTCGGGTCGATCTCGAGGACGCCCTGGTACGAGCCGATCGCCTGGCCGGCGTCGTACAGCCGCAGGTCCCAGATCTGACCGATCTCGAGCTTGAGGCGGATGACATCGCGCTCGTCCGGCTCCAGCGCCGCCCGCCGGGTCAGGACGTCGATCAGCGGCTCCCACATCTGGTGGAAGCGGTACAGGCGATCGAGGGCGGTCAGGGTCGGGACCGAGCTGGCGTCGTGGGCCAGGGCGTTCTGGTAGGCGTTGATCGCCTGCGCCTGGTCCATGACCTGGTTCTCGAGCAGCTCGCCGAGGTTGTAGTAGACCTCGGCGCGCTTGCCGGGATCCGGCTCGGAGCCGGCCTGGCGCGACAGGGTCTCGACCAGCTCACCCCACGAGCCGCGCTTGCGCTGCAGCTCGGACAGGGCGGCCAGCGCCCCGACGTGGGCCGGGTCGATCCGCAGCGCCTGCTGGACCGAGTGGATGGCGTACTCGATGTGGGCCAGGTGCTCGCCGTACCAGCGGCCGATCTTGACCCACAGGTCCGCGGCCTGGTTGCGGTTGGTGGTCTCGAGGTCGCGGACCTGCTGGCTGTACTCGCTGAGCAGCTCCTGCCACCGGTTGGTCGCGGTGGCCAGGCGCTCGAGCTCGCGCGCGGTCGCCTCGTGGGCGAAGTCGCGCTTGAACGCCTCCTCGAGCACGACGTAGGCGTTGTCCTGGTCGCCGAGCTCGCTCTCGTAGATCTTGGCGACCTGGCCGAGCAGCGTGATCTGCTCGCCGACATCGTCGCGCAGGCCGGCGCGCTCGAGCAGGATCTCGGTCAGCTGCTCCCACTTGTACTGGGCGCGGTAGATCGCCTCGAGGCGATCCGACGCCGTCGGGTTGGTGACGTCGGCGGCGCGGACGCGCTCGTAGACCTCGGCGGCCTTGTCGAGGTCCTCGACCTTCTCCTCCCAGGTCGCGGCGGCCTGGAGCAGGGTCTCGATGCGGTCGCTGGCGTCGTCCTGGACCAGGGCGCGCTTCTCGAGGACCTCGATCGCCTCCTCCCAGCGCGCCTCGCGGGTGAACAGCCCCTCGAGGGCGGCCAGGGCGCGGAAGTCGCCGGCGTCGATGGCCAGCACCGACCGCCAGGCGTGGACCGCCTCGTCGACGCGGCCGAGGACGTCGCCCTCGAGCCGGCCGAGCTCGGCGTACAGCTCGATGACCTTGTCCTCGTCGAGCTGGTTCTGCTCCTGCCCGACCTCGATGACGCGGCGGATGGTCTGCGACAGCTCGTCCCAGCTCTGGGTCGACCGGTACAGGTCGCCGAGGGCGCCGAGGATCTCGAGATCGCTCGGATCGAGGCGATCGGCGAGCAGCCAGGCGTCGAGCGCCGAGCGCTCGCGGCCGAGCTTCTCGGCCCACACCCGGCCGAGCTGCTTGTACAGCGCGATCTGCTGGCGGTCGTCGGTGGCGACCGCGACCTGGCGCTCGATCACCTCGACCAGGTCCTCCCACCGCCCGCGGCGGACGTGGAGCTCGCCCATCGCCGACAGCGCGAGCGGATCCTCGCCGCGGATGTCGAGGACGCGGCCCCACAGGTCGACCGCCTTGTCCTCGTCGTGCAGCGCCTCCGACGCGATGCGCGCCATGCGGGCGTAGGTGTCGGCCAGCTCGTGGTCGCCGTCGGCGACGTCGACCAGCTTCTCGTAGGTGGCGAACAGCGGCTTCCAGTCCTCGCGGCGGAAGTAGATCGCCTCCTCGGCCTCGAGGGCGCGGCGGTTGCGGCTCTCCTGATCCAGGATGCCGTGGTAGCAGCCGAGCGCGGCGTCGAGATCGCCGAGCGCGTCGGAGAAGATCGCGCCGCGGCGGAACTGCAGCTCGATCTGCTCGTCGGGATCGAGGGTGATCTCGATGCGGCGGCGCAGCACCTCGACCAGCTCGTCGTACATGCCGGCGCCGAGGTAGAGCCGGTCGAGGGCGGCGAGCGCGTCGCCGTCCTTGGGCTCGATCTCGAGCACCCGCAGGTGGGTCTCGACCGCGTGGTGGGCGTCGCGGAGCTCGACCTCGTAGACCCGGGCCAGCTTGAGCAGGGTCTGGCGGCGGACCTCGCGGTCGGCGTGGCGCTCGAGGGCGCGGGTGTAGACCGCGACCAGGTCGTCCCAGCCGGCGGTCTCGCGGGCCAGCCGCTCGACCTCCTCGACCGCGCGATCGCTGCGCGGGTCCTCGACCACGGCCTGCCCCCACCACGCGAACGCGCGCTGCGGGTCGTAGAGCCGGGCCTCGGCCAGCTCGGCCAGGCGCGCGTGCATCGCGGCCCGGTCGACCTGGGCGGTCAGCTTGCCGAGCTGGACCTCGTAGATGCGGTGCAGCTTCTCGAACTCGCCGGCCGCCTCGTACAGCGGCTCGAGGACGTTGCCGATCTCGAGCTGGTGGTGACCGTCGAGGAACAGCAGCTCGAGCGCCTGCAGGGTCGCGGCGTGGGTCGGCGTGGTGGTCAGGATCTCGCGGTAGACCTCGATCGCGGCCTTCTTGTCGTCGAGCGGCTGCTCGAGGGTCTGGCCCAGCCGGAACTGGAGCGCGACCACCTCGTCGTCGGCCTCGGCCAGCTGGATCTCGCGGCGGAGCACGTCGGACAGGTCGCGCCAGCGCGAGGTCGCCGTGTACAGGCGATCGAGCGACAGCACGGCCGGCTTGTTGTCGAACTCGACCTCGAGGATGCGCCGGTAGGTGGCGATCGCGCGGTCGACCTCGGACAGCTCCTCCTCGTAGACCCGGGCCAGGCGCGACAGCAGGTCGACCTGGCGCGGCACGTCGAGCGACTTCTCCGACTCCGACGAGTACAGGGTGGCGAGGTCGCCCCACTGGCGGGTCAGGTCGGCCAGGCGCTCGAGGTGGCCGAGCGTGATCTCGTTGCCCGGATCGTCGCGCAGCGCGCGCGACAGCGACGCGAACGCCGCCCGCGGGTCGTCGAGGCGCTGCTCGTGCAGCGCGGTGATGCGGTGGAGCAGCTCGACGCGGGCGAGCGGATCCTCGGTGTGGGCGACGATGACCTCGAGGACCTCGACCAGCTTGGCGAACTCGCCGGTGGCCTCGTAGATCGGCTCGAGCACGCGGGCGGCGAGCACCGGCTCGCCGTCCTTGCGCCGGACCAGCCCGTCGAGGGCGGCCAGGGTCTCGTGGTGCGAGGGCTCCATCGACAGCGCCTCGCGGTAGGTCTCGATCGCCCGGGTCTGATCGCCCAGGCGCAGCTGCCACAGCTGGCCGATGCGGAACTTGAGCGCGACGATCTGCGCCGACTCGTCCTTGAGCTCGACCTGGCGCTCCAGGTTGGCGAGCAGGTCGTACCAGCGCTCGCCCTGGCCGAACAGGCGGTCGAGGGCCTCGATGCCGTCGATGTCGTCGGGATCGAGATCGAGGATGGCCTGGTAGGTCTCGATCGCCTTGCCGACGTCGCCCAGCTCGCGGTCGTAGACCTGGCCGAGGACCTTGAGGGCGTCCTTCTTGGCGTCGGGCTCCTCGGCGAGATCGGCCTTCTTGGCGTAGACGTCCTTGAGCGGCTCCCACCGCTCGAGGCGCAGGTACAGGCGCTCGAGGGCCTCGAGCGCGGGCAGATCGACGTCGTCGACCGACAGCACGTGGCGGAAGGTCGCCACCGCGGCGTCGGGGTTGGACAGGACGTCCTCCTCGATCTGCGCGGCCCGGTACAGCAGGCGCTTGCGCTCGTTGAGATCGAGCAGGATGTCGCTCTTGCGCTTCAGGATGCCGACCAGGGCCTGGGCGTCGCCGTTGCGCTCGTGGATGGCCTGGATCGCCGACGCGGCGTCGACCGAGCCGGGCGAGACCTGGAGCACGCGCTCGTAGATCTTGACCGCGGCGGCGTCGGTGCCGAGCTCGTGCTCGTAGATCTGCGCCTCCTTGAACAGGAGCGCGACCTTGAGGTCCTCCTCGTGGGCGTCGCCGGCGACCTGGTCGTAGAGGGCGACCAGGTCCTGCCACCGCGTCTGGACCCGGGCCAGGTGCTCGAGGCGGGCCTGGGTGGTCTCGTTGCGGGGATCCTCGCGCAGGGCGCGGGCGTGGGTGTCGAACGCGGCGGCCAGATCGTCGCCGCCGACCTCGTACAGCTCGGCGATGCCGTGGAGCAGCTCGATCTTGCGGACCGGATCGAACGCGTGGCGGACCATGATCTCGTAGACCGCGATCTGCTTGGTCCAGTCGCCCGACGCCTTGTAGATCGGCTCGAGGATGGTCGCGATGGTCAGCTCGTGATCGCGCTGATCGGGGTTGGTGATCAGGCGCTCGAGGGCGCCGATCGCCGGCCCGTTCTTGCCGTCGAGCTCGAGGACCTGGCGGTAGGTCTCGATCGCCTGCGCGACCTCGCGCAGGTGGGTCTCGCGCAGCTGGGCGAGCCGGACCAGGAGCAGCACGCGCTCGCGGTCGTCCTCGCACAGCACCAGCTGCCGGGTCAGGTTGTCGGCCAGGTCCTGCCACTGCTGGCCGCCGACGTAGAGGCGGTCGAGCGCGCGCAGGGCGTCGAGGTTGTCGGCGTCCTGGCCGATGACCTCCTGGTAGGCGCGGATCGCCTCGGCCGGCTGGCCGAGCATCTCCTCCTGGATCCGCGCGATGCGGAACAGGATGTCGAGCCGGTCGGCGGGCTCCTCGGCGATCTCGGCGCGGCGCCGGTAGACCTCGAGCAGGTCCTGGTGCTTGTCGCTGCGCAGGAAGATCGCCTCGAGCGCGGCCAGCGCGTCGAGGTCGTCGGGCTCGAGCTCGAGCGCGCGGCGGAAGAACGCCACCGCCTGGTCGCTCTTGCCCAGCCGCTCCTCGTACGAGCGGGCGACCTTCATCGCCAGCTCGTGGGCCAGGCGGCTGTCGAGCTCCGGCCGCGCCAGCGCGCCCTCGAACAGCGCGGTCAGGCGGGGCCAGCCGTCGTCGAGGTGGTTGGCCAGCTCCTCGAGCTCGCGCTTGGCGCCCTCGACGGCCGGGTCCTCCTTGAACGCGCGGGCGTAGGCGCCGAACGCACGCTCGCTGTCGACCAGCTTGGTGCGCTCGAGCTCGCCGATCCGCATCAGCAGGCCGACCCGCCGCAGCGAGTCCTTCTCCGCGGCGACCTGGATCTCGTGGACACCGACCAGCGGCTTCCACTCGCCGAGCTGCTCGTAGATCGGCTCGAGGATCGCCGCCGCCGCCAGCTTGTGGGCGTCGTCGCCGAGCCGGGCCTCGAGGCGCAGGCGGGCGCCGCCGTGGGCGGGATCGAGGTCGAGGAGGTCGCGGTAGACGTCGATCGCACCGGCGACGTCGCCGAGGTGCTGCTCGCGCACGCCGCCGAGCCGGAACTTCAGCTCGAGGTGGCGCGGCTTGTCGTCGTCGGGGCCGATGATGGTGAGCTGGCGGCCGAGGGTGTCGGCGAGCTCCGGCCACTTGCCGTTGCGCAGGTAGACCCGGTCGAGGGCCGACAGCGCCTTGGGCTCGTCGCCGACGGCGTCGAGGATGCCGAGGTAGGCGGCGATCGCCTTGCCGTCGTCCTTGACCTCGTCCTCGTAGAGCTGGCCGATCTTGGCCTGGATGTCGACGCGCTCGTCGACGTCCGAGGTCAGCTCGAGCTTCTTCTGGTAGATGTCGAGCAGGGCCTGGAACTGGCCCTTGCCGAGGTACAGCCGCTCGAGGGCGTCGAGCGCGTCCTGGTTGGACGGATCGATGTCGACGATGCGCCGGTTGAGCTCGAGCGCGCGGTCGTGCTGGCCGAGCTCCTTCTCGAGCGCGGCGGCCATGACCGACATCAACGGCAGGGCGTCGCGCTGATCGGCATACTTCGGCAACGAGGCGGCGTAGGCGTCGACCAGCTCCTGCCAGGCGCCGGTCTCCTTGGCCAGCCGCTCGAGCTCCTCGCGGATCCACGCGGCAGCGTGGTCCTCGGCGTGGGCCTTGAGCCACCAGCCGAACGCCGCGCCCTTGTCGCGCAGCTTGTCCTCGTTGTACTCGGCGAGCTTCTTGATGCGCTCCTGGCGGACCGAGGTCTCCTCGGTCGCGGCCAGCTGGATCTCGAGCACGCCGACCAGCTTCTTGGGATCGCGGCCGGCCTCGTACAGCGGGATCAGCGCCTCGGCCGCGGCCAGGTTGCGCTCGTCGAGCTGGAGGACCTTCTCGAACGCGCGCATGGCGCGATCGGGCTTCTGCAGCTCGTCGCGGTACAGCACGGCGATCTTGCCGGCCAGGGTCAGCCGGTGCTGCTCGGGGCCGGCCTCGACCTCGCGCTCGAGCACGCGGACGTACTCGTCGAGCTTGCCGCGGACGGTGTAGAACTGCTCGAGGTCGTCCCAGCGCGCGTCCTGGACGTAGAGCTTCTTGAGCGCGTCCTGGGCGCGGCGGTTGTTCTCGTCGACGGTGAGCAGGCGCTGCCACGCGTCGATCGCCTTGCCGGTGTCCTCGAGCTTCTCGGTGTACAGCAGGCCGAGGCGCTGGAGCGCGTCGGCGCGGGTCTTGTCGTCGCCGGCGTTGTCGGCCTGGCGCGACGCGACCTCGGCCAGCTTGCTCCAGTCCTTGTTGCGCTCGTAGAGCTTCGACAGCTCGGCCAGCGCCTCGTCGTGGGTCGGCTCGACCTCGACGACCTTCTCCCACCAGTACGTGCAGATCTCGGGCTTCTTGACCTTGGACGCGGCCATGCGCGCGACCTCGATCGTCAGCTCCGCCTTCTTGCCGGCGGGCGCCCGGTCGATCTCGTTCTCCCTGAGCTTGATCAGCTTCTCCCAGTCACGACGCTTCTCGTAGACCTGGAGCAGGTGATCGATCGCCTGCTGGTTCTGCGGGTCGAGGTCGAGGACCCGCTCGAACGCCTTGATCGCCTCGGCCTGGTTCGAGAACCGCTCGAGGTAGAGGTTGGCGATCTGCAGGTACACCCCGGCCTTGTCGCCGCCCTGGGCGAGCCGCTCGGCGCGGTCGGTGAGGACCTTGACCAGATCGGGCCAGCGCTTCTTGCCCTCGTAGATCGCGGCGAGCTGATCGTAGACCTCGCCGGCCGGCTCCTGGGCCAGCGACGCCGCCAGCGCGGCGATCACCTGGTTCTCGTTGTTGAGCTTGCCGTAGGCCTCGGCCAGCTCGCGCAGCGCCTGAGCCTTCTCGGCCGGCGTCTGCGCGGCCTTGGACTCCTCGTCCTTGAGTGCGTCGACCAGCTGCTGCCACGCGCCGGCGGCGCGCAGCACGCGAGCCAGCTCGCGCCGCGGCGCCAGCTTGGTCGCGTGGGCGGCGACGACCGCCTTCCACGCCGCGACGCCCTTGTCGGCGCCGCTCTCGGCGTTGCGGGCGGTGGCCATCGCAGCGTCGAGGTCGGCCGGGATCTCCTCGACGCGGGCGGCGGCGGGCGGTGCCGCCGGTGCCGGCTTCGCTTGGGCCGGCGCGGGTGCGGGTGCGGGTGCGGGGGCCGGCGCCGCCGCGGGTGCGGGGGCCGGCC
>Ga0247822_10000791_pt1 | contig 18012 bp, 16 predicted proteins | sample 13C_Cellulose_Da_FD_192423 | JGI IMG/M metagenome (GOLD analysis project Ga0247822, IMG submission 192423) | Soil microbial communities from agricultural site in Penn Yan, New York, United States - 13C_Cellulose_Day30 | ecosystem: Environmental > Terrestrial > Soil > Agricultural land | place...
TGCGCGTGGAGGCCAGCGAGGCCGACAGCGGCCTGCGGCAGCAGATCGAGGCCGCCGTGCGCGAGGTCACCAAGCTGCGCGCCCAGGTCGAGCTCGTCCAGCCAGGATCCCTGCCCAACGACGGCAAGACCATCGAGGACAGCCGCTGCTGCGCCTGAGGCGCAAGAGGGCGCACGCGATCCCCCTTTCAGGGCTGGCGCCCCTCCCGCCGATCCGCGGCGGCCCGCTTGTGCCGCAAGGCTCCGGGTGGATGCCCGATGACCCTTTTGAACGCGCGGCTGAACGAGGCCTCCGAGTCGTAACCCAGGCGGGTGGCGGCCACTGCCACGCGCATGCCTTCGCGCTCGATCCAGCGGCGCGCCTGGAACATCCGCACGCGGGTCACGTACCGCGCCGGGCTCTCGCCCAAGGTGCGCGTGAACAACTCGGCGAAGCTGGAGCGCGAGGCGCCCATCAGGTCCGCCAGCGCCGGCACCGTCCAATCGCGTTCGGGCTCGGTGTGGATCGCGGCGATCACCTTGCCGATGCGGGGGCACTGCACCGCCGCGATCCAGCCACTGGCGTCGCTGCAGGCGCACTCGACCCAGGCGCGGATGATGCAGGCGGCCAGCACATCGGCCAGGCGCGCGAGCATGCCGCAGGCGCCGATGCGATCCAGCGCGACCTCGCGCTCCATCGCTTCGAGCAACGCGGGCACGGAGGGGTCTCGCGTGGCCAGTTCGTTGGCGCGCATCGCGTCCGGCATCATCGCCAGCAGGGGGTGCAGGGGATCGAGGTTGAAGCGCATGGCGCCGCAGAAGACGATGTCGTTCGGCGCGCCTGGCGGCCCTTCGTCCGGCGTTGGGGGCGATGAGGCCGATGAGGCCGGGGACGCGGGCCGCGGCGCGCCGCCGATGAGGTAGATGTTGTCCGCCACCGGGGTGCGCGAGAGCGATTCGATGTCCACGCACGGTACGTCGGGGGCGCTGGCCAGGATGTGAAAGCTGCCCCGCGGCAGCAGCACCGCGTCGCCGGCGTCCAGCCGCACCCAGTCGTGACCGGGCAGCCAGAGCCAGCAGCCGCCGCGCGCCACGAAATGGAAACGGGCCTCCGGCCGCGCGGGGTAGGCCACGGCCCAGGGCGGCTGCATCACGCAACGGCCGTATTCGACGCCGTCGAGCCGCAAGCCCAGCAGGATGCGGCTCAGCAGGTCGGCCGGGCGGGGCGGCGCGTCCGGCGCGCCACGGGCGGCGCTCCCCTCGAGCAGGGCGGGAGATTCGGAGGAATAGTCAAGCATTTCGGCTTTTCCCACATGGAAACGCCGGCATCTTATCCCTAAGCTGGCGGTCTTGCTGGCTTTCCCCTGTTCCATTCATGTCCTCCTCCTGCTCCACCTGCATCGATCCCTCCCAAGCCGTGGCCGCACCGCCGCCGCCGGCGAACGCGGATGCGCCCCACTGGGCCGCCGTCGGCTCCCTGGCGCTGGGCGTTTTTGGCCTGGTGACCGCCGAATTCCTGCCGGCCAGCCTGTTGACGGCCATGGCCACGGACCTGGGCATCAGCAACGGCGCCGCGGGCCAGACGGTCACGGCGACGGCGCTGGTGGGCGCGGTCGCCGCCCCCGCCTTTCCGCTCCTGACGCGGCGGCTGGACCGCAAGTGGGTGATGCTGGCGCTGAGCCTGCTGCTGGTCGTCTCCAACCTGATGGCCGCGACGGCCATCTCGCTGCCCGTGCTGCTGGTGGCCCGCGTGTTGCTGGGCGTGGCGCTGGGCGGCTTCTGGGCCCTGGCGGGTGCGCTGGCCCTGCGGCTGGTGCCCGCGGACCGGTTCGCCCGCGCCATGTCGCTGATCCTCACGGGGGTGTCGGTGGCCACGGTGTGCGCCGCCCCCATCGGTGCCTGGATGGGCGATCTGTGGGGATGGCGCAGCGCCTTCGTCGCCGCGGGCGTGGTCAGCGTGGTGACGTTGGTCGCGCAGGCCATCACCCTGCCCGCGCTGCCTCCGCGCGACCACGCCAATCTGCGCGTGCTGGGCCAGTTGCTGCGGCGGCCGCAAGTGCGCATGGCCTTGTTGGCGGTGCTGCTGGTGATCTCCGGCCATTTCGCGGGCTTCACCTACATCCGGCCGCTGATGGAAAACGTCACCCACCTGTCCGTCCAGGCGATCTCGGTGGTGCTGCTGGGCTACGGCATCGGGGGTTTCTTCGGCAACCTGGCGGGCGGCTACCTGGCCGAGCGCAGCGAGCGCCGCGCCATCGTGGCGGGTGGCACGCTGGTCGTCCTCATGGCGGGCAGCCTGTTGCTGGCGGGTTCGTCGGCGCTGGTGACCGCCGTGGCGGTGGCACTCTGGGGTTTTGCGTTCGGCGCGTTCCCGGTCGGTTTCCAGACCTGGGTGGTGCGGGCCGCGCCCGACCACGCCGAAGGCGCGGGCGGCCTGATGGTGGCGGCGTTCCAGATCGCCATCGCCAGCGGCGCGGTGGGTGGCGGGCTGCTGGTCGATCACGTGGGCGCGCTCGGCGCGCCGGCCTTCGCGCTGGTCGCCATCGTGCTGGGCACCTTGCTGACCCTGCGCCATGGTCCCCGGCCGCAGGGCCAACGGGCCGGCGCCCAGCCGGTGCCGGTTCATCACTGAATCAGGGCGTCAGGGCGTCGCCGGGTCTGAACCCGCGGCACTGCGCACGCGCCGCTGACGCGCCTGCGGCGGCGACGCGTGCTGGTGCAAGGCGAGGCGCAGGGCCGTCGCGGCCACACCGAGGGCGCGGTCGGTGCGGCGGGCCAGGTAGGTCTGCGTGTGCGCCACGCCCAGTGGACCGAGGGCCGTGGCGGCCAAGGGCACCAGCTGCTTCTCGGCCAGTTCGCGCTCGATCACCCACCGCGGCAGGCGGCCCCAGCCCACTCCGCCCAGGATCAGGGCCCGCTTGGCGTCCTGCGTGCCCACGCGCAGCGTCTGGGGCGACAGCACGCCGAAGTCGCGCCCCTCGGACAGCGGTGTGGGATCTTCCAGCACGATCTGCACGTGGTCGGCCAGCTCGACGCTGGTGAGCGCCTTGCGGCGCCGCGCCAGCGCATGGCTGGCGGCGGCCACCGCCACGATGGGCACGCGCTGCAGCGCCTCGGTCTCGATGCGCGGATCGAGAAAGTCTTCGCCGGCCATGATGGCCAGGTCGCACTGCCGCTCGCGCAGCGCTTGCAGCGGACCGCCCAGTGGCGCGACCGCCAGGCGCAGCCGAACCGACGGCCAGGTCTCGCGCACCGCCTTGAGCGCGGCGGCCACCACAGGCAGCGGGTAGAGCGTGTCCACCATCAGCGAGAGCTCGATCTCCACGCCCTCGCCCAGGCCGCGCGCGCGTGCCCGCATGAAATCCACCTTGAGCAGCACGGCGTGCGCGTCTTCCAGCAAGGCCAGGCCGGCCGGCGTGAGTGTGGGCCGGTGTCCGCTGCGATCGAAGAGGCTCACGTCGAGCTGGTGTTCGAGGTTGGCGATCGCGTGGCTCACGGCCGACTGCGCGCGCCGCAGGCGCGTGGCCCCGGCCCGAAAGCTGCCGGCCTCGGCCACGGTCACGAACATGCGAATCTGATCGAGGGTGAGGGCGTCCAGCATTGATCGATTTCGTAGATCAGGAAGCGCAGAATTTTAGGCCTTCCACAGATCAATGTGGCTGCCGATACTTCTCCCATTCCCACATGAGAGGTGTTCACGTCATGACCCAGGTGCTGGTGCTCTATTACTCTTCCTACGGCCACATCGCGACCATGGCCAACGCCGTGGCCGAGGGCGCGCGCACGGCAGGCGCGCAGGCCGTGGTCAAGCGCGTGCCCGAACTGGTGCCGGACGCCGTGGCCCGCAAGGCCGGTTACCAGTTGGCGCCAGACGTGCCGGTGGCCACCGTGGAGGAGCTCGCGGCGTACGACGCCATCGTGTTGGGCACGCCCACCCGCTTTGGCAACATGGCCGCGCAGATGAAGAACTTTCTCGATCAGGCCGGTGGCCTGTGGGCCCGGGATGCGCTGGTGGGCAAGGTGGGCAGCGTCTTCACCTCCACGGGCAGCCAGCACGGCGGGCAGGAGTCGACCATCCTCTCGACGCACATCGTGCTGATGCACCTGGGCATGGTGGTGGTGGGCCTGCCCTACAGCTTCAAGGGCCAGATGCGCATGGACGAGATCACCGGCGGCTCGCCTTACGGCGCGGCCACCTTGGCCGATGACGGGTCGGGCGGCGACCGCCAGCCCAGCCTGAATGAAATCGAAGCGGCCCGCTACCAGGGGGGCCATGTGGCGCGGGTGGCCCGGGCGCTCGCGCTGTCGCAGCCGATGGCGGTGGCGTGAGCGGCTCCTCTGCGAACCCGGCCCGCACCGACTGGCGGGCCGTGGGGGTGGTGGTGGCCGCCGGGGTGGTCTCGGCCTTTCACCTGGGCAAGGTAGCCATCGCGGCTCCCCAGCTTCAGGCCGATCTGGGCCTCAGCCTGGGCCTGCTGGGCGCCCTCGGTGCCACCTTCGCCGTGTTGGGCGCACTGGGCGGCGTGGTGGCGGGCTCCGTGGTGGCCCGTGCCGGCGATCAACGCATGCTGGTCCTCGGGCTGTTGGCCACGGCACTGGGCGCGGCGATGGCGGTGCCGAGCGACCGCTTCGGTGTGCTGCTGGCGTCGCGCGTGGTGGAGGGGTTAGGGTTCCTGCTGATCACGGTGGCCGGGCCCACGGTGCTGGCGCGCCGGGTGCGCGCGGCCGATCAGGCCACCGCCTTGGTCTTGTGGAGTTGCTTCATGCCAGCCGGCATGGCGCTGGCGATGCTCACCGGGCCGTGGTTCGGCGACTGGCGCAGCCTGTGGGTGACCGCCGCGCTGGCGGCCGGTCTGCTCGCGGTTCTGGTGGTGGGCATGGTGCCGCGTGGTGCACGGCCTGCCCGCGCGGACGACCCGGCTCGCCTGGCCGAGGTCTGGCGCTCCGAACCCCTGGCGATGGCCGCCACGTTCCTGCTCTACAGCCTGATGTTCTTCGCGCTCTTCAGCTTTCTGCCCGTGCTGCTGCAGCAGCGCCTGCAGGTGGGCGCCGGTGCCGTTGGGCTGCTCGCCGCGGTGGCCTGTGCGGCCAACATCGTGGGCAACCTGTGCGCGGGGGTCCTGCTGGGCAAGGTGGGCCGTGAGGTGCTGGGCGCCTGCGCGGCGATCACGATGGGTCTCTGTGGCCTGGGCATCTTTCTGCCCGTGCTGGGTCCGGGCATGGCCTTGGCCCTGTGCCTGGTGTTCTCCGCGGTGGGCGGCCTGGTCCCGGCCAGCCTGCTGTCCGCGGTACCGCGGGTCACGTCCACGCCCGCGCAGGCGGCCCTGGTGGTGGGGCTGCTCATGCAGGGCAGCAACCTCGGCCAGGCGCTCGGGCCGGTGCTGGTCGGCAGCGCGGTGGACCGTCACGGCTGGCCGGCCGCCGCGGCCTGGGTGGTGGCCGCGGCACTGGCGATGGCCTGGACCGTCTGTCACAAAGCGGCGCCGAGGCCCGTCTAGCAAGACAAGGATTCCCCTTTTCAACCCAGGAGCTCACGATGTCCTCTCCCCGACTTGACTACTTCACGCTGGCGCCCAAGGCCGCCAAGGCGCTGGCCCAGCTTTCACACGTGGCCGGCGCCACGCTGGACAAACGGCTGAAGGAACTGGTGAACCTGCGCATCAGCCAGATCAACGGCTGTGCGTTCTGCATCGACATGCACTGGGCCGACCTGGTGAAGCAGGGCATGGACCCACGCCACGTCAACGCCGTGGCGGGTTGGCGCGAGGCGCCGCGCTTCTTCAGCGACGCCGAGCGCGCCGCGCTCCAGTGGGCCGAGGCGGTGAATGCCTTGCCACAACGGGCACCGAGCGATGCCGACTTCGAAGACCTGCGGCGGCACTTCAGCGACGGCGCGGTGGCGGAGCTGACGTTCGCCGTCGGCGCCATCCGGGCCTGGAACATGCTCAACGCCAGCTTTCACACCCCGGTGCCCGAAACCCCCTATGCGGCCGGTTGAGGTCAGGAAGACTCAGCCCGGCCCCTCCCGAAGCACGTTGCGCACGCGCACGAAGTCGGCCCTGAAAATGCCGGTGGACTCGTAGATCACCACCTTGTCCACGTCGAACACCGTGCGCGAGACCACCATCACGGGCGCGTGGATGGCCAGTTGCAGCAGCGTGGAGATTTCCGGGTCGGCGGTGGTCGCGGTGATCGTCTGCTCGGCCCGGCCGAGCCGGTCACCGGCGTGCTTCTGGAGCACGCGCATCGGCGCCGGCGTGTTGAAGGGCTTCTTGCCGATCTTCTTGAAAAGGCTTTGCTCCAGGTAGGAGATGCCGAGGAAGTAGGGGATCTGGTTGTGGCGCTGCAAACGCCGGAAGTACTGGTAGCCGCTGGGGGACAGCGTTCCCCCCGGGTGGGACACCGGGATGGCGTCGTTCACCGTCGCGGTGGCGAGCCATTCGATGTCGATCTCGGGCGTTTGATCGACCAGCGTGTGCCAGTCGGTGGGGATGTCGTAGAACACCTCGCTGACCGGGCGCCGCAGCACGAAGGTGCCGCGGCCCCGGTAGCGGCCGATCAGGCCTTCGCTCTCCAGGAAGCTCAGCGCGTGCCGCACCGTGGCGCGGGCCACCCCGGTTTCCTCGACCAGGGCCTCCAGCGAAGGGATCTGCTGATCGACCGGCCATTCTCCGGACTCGATCCTTCGGCGAAAGCGCATGAGCAGCTTCACGTAGGTGGCGGTGCCGATGTCCAGTGCGCTCGTCAAAGGTCTTGAACTCACCTGGGGCGAGTCGTTCAGTGGCTTCATCAGGGTCCTTCGAGATTCGGCAGGGGCTTCTCCTGCCATGGGAATCCCGGATGGTACGGCAGAATGGTCTGGTCGGATGAACGATCAGAAGTTGTGGATGATCCCCAGCGCGATGATGCGCGGGTCCGCGCCCGGGCTGAGGTTGGGCACCGCGTTGAGCGCCATGCCCGTGTAGTCCAGCGTGCCGTTCGCGCGGTTCTTCACCTGGTTCAGCGAGGCGTACACGGCGGTGCGCTTGGAGAACAGGTACCGGGCCGCGACCATGTACGAGGTGGCCCCCGTGTCCTTGCAGCCCCGGCCCGCCGCGCCCGCCACCACCGAGGTGCATCCCTTCGCGTCGCGCAGCACGCCCGCCGACGCCAGCAGCTGGATCTTGGGCGTGATCATGTGCTCCCACGCGAAGCCCCAGCCGAACTGGCTGAGGTCGTCGCCCCGCGCCGCGAAACCCGCCATCGGCACCGCGAGGTCCTTGAGTGCGACGCGCACGCCGATGACCGAGATCTGCGCGCCCGGCATGTAGCGCCAGCCCGCCATGACCTTCAGGCCCGTGCCACTCGGGCGCAGGCCGGCCACCGCGTCGGACGAGGTGCGCTTGTGCGCGACATCCAGCTGCGCCGCGTAGGGCGCGCCCTGCCAGCGCACGGTCAGGCCATGCAGCCGCGCGTCGTGCGCGGCGCCGGGCGCGACAGTCTCGCTGTCGACGAAACCGGGGCCGGGGCTGGTGGTGGGCGACACCGAGAAGCTCGCGTTCGCACCGCCCAAGGTGGGCGTGGTGTACATGATCGAGTTGTTCACGCGCGAGATCAGCAAGGGCAGGCGGCCGGTGCTCACGCCGGTGAAGAACGGCACGTCCGCATTGATGTAGAAGTTGCTCGCGGGAATGATGGCGCCGTTCTGCCAGTAGACCGATTGCCGGCCCGCCGTGAAGCGGCCCGCGGGGGTGTCCAGGCCGACGAAGGTGTCGCGCAGGAAGGCGCCCACGTTCGTGTTGGCCGTGCCGTCCTGCGCGCGATCGGTGCCGGTGTCGAAGTTCACGCCGGCTTCCATCTGGAACACGGCCTTGTAGCCGCCGCCCAGGTCTTCCGTGCCGCGAAAGCCCAGGCGCGAAATCGCGTCGTACAGGCGGGTGCGGTGGATCGCCGGGCCCGCGGTGGCGCCGGTGGCGTCGTAGCGGTCCAGGCCCACGTTGCCGCGGCCGTAGATCTGCACGCCGTCCTGCGCCCAGGCGCCGGAAACACCCGCGACGAGGGCGGCGCCAGCAGCGAGCCGTGGCAGGCCGCGCCAAAGATTTTTTCTGTGCATTCAAGTCTCCAATGGGGGCCACGGATGTTCCGGACCACATGTTGTGAAGCCGGCCGGGTGGCGGGCAACGAGAGTGTCTGCGTTTGCCCGGTCAAACGTACATAGGGATAAACTACTAGACGTTTATGAATTCACCCATTAAGATTCGGCACACGATCGAAAACCCATAAAAGGAGACAGACAGATGGATCGCAGAACGGCGCTTGGCGCCCTGGGCGCGGCATGCGCCGCCGCCATGGCCCCCCTGGCTCGCGCGCAGGCCTTTCCCGAGCGCCCCGTGCGCATCATTGTTCCGTTCGCCAGCGGCAGCACCCCCGATGTGGTGGCGCGCATCCTGGCCTCCAAGCTGTCGCCCAAGTGGGGCCAGCAGGTCATCGTCGAGCCCAAGCCGGGTGGCAACGGCGTCATCGCGATCGCGGCCCTCAAATCGTCGCCGCCCACCGGCCACGACTTGCTGCTGGCCAGCAGCTCGCACCTCGCCGTGAACCCCCACCTGCTGCGCAACGTGACCTATTCGGTGGAGAAGGACTTCGCCCCCATCTCCTTCGTCTTCCACACGCCGTTCTTCATCGTCACCTCCGCCACCGGGCCCCTGCAGTCCATGAAGAGCCTGATCGCGGCGGCGCAAGCGGCACCGGGCAAGCTGAACGTGGGCGTGCCCTACCTTGGCAGCCCGCCGCACCTGGCCGTGTCCATGCTGGAGAAGGCCACGGGCATCAAGATGACCGTGATCCCTTTCCGCGACGGCCAGCAGATCTACACCGCCATCGCCGGAGGCGATGTGGACCTCTCGCTGGCGACCATCGGATCGACGCTGCCGCTGGTGCAGGCGGGCAAGCTCAAGCTGATCGCCATCGCGGCCCCGAAGCGGCTCGCGCGTCAGCCGGAGGTGCCCACGGTTGGCGAGGCCGGCGGGCCCATGGGCTATGACGTGAACACCTGGGTCGGCCTGGTGGCCCGCAGCGGTGCCCCGCAGCACGCCGTCCAGAAAATCGCCGACGACGTGGCCGAGGTGTTGCGCGACCCCGAGGTGGTGGAGCAGTTTTCACGGCTCGGCATCGAGCCCGAGTCGTCGTCTCCGGCAGTGATGCGCGCGCGCACGGCCAGCGACAACGCCACCTACGCCGAGGTGGTCAAGCGGCTTGGCATCTCCATCGAATGAAGGCGCGTGCACGGGCCGAGGTCGCGCAGGCGAACCGCATCCTGGCGCACTTGGGCATCCTCGATGCCTATGGCCACGTCAGTGCGCGGCTGCCGGGCCAGTCGGACCGTTTCCTGATCTCCCGCTCGCTGGCGCCCGCGCTGGTGACGGAGGACGACCTGATGGAGCTCGATCTGGACGGCGCGCCGGTGGGGGGCGATGCGCGCAAGCCCTACCTGGAGCGCTTCATCCACGGCGCGATCTACCGCGCCCGGCCCGACGTGCAGGCGATCGTGCACAGCCACTCGCCTTCGGTGATTCCCTTCTCGGTCTCCAGCGTGCGGCTGCGCCCGGTCTGTCACATGGGCGGCTTTCTCGGTGGCGGCGCGCCGGTGTTCGACATCCGGCACCGCTTCGGCTGCACCGACATGCTGGTGCGCGATGCCGAGCAGGGCGCCGAGCTGGCGCGTTCGCTTGGCAGCCACGCCGCCGCGCTGATGCGGGGCCACGGCTTCGTGGTGGTGGGCGGTTCCGTGCAGGCCGCCGTGTACCGCGCGGTCTACACGGAATGGAACGCGCGCCTGCAGCGCGAGGCGATCTCGCTGGGCGGGGACGTCACCTACCTCACCGAAGCCGAGGCCGCGCTGGCGGACGCGGCGAATGCCGGCACCGTCGAGCGGCCATGGCAACTCTGGCTGCGCGAATGCGGCCTCAATGAACAGGCTTGAAAGCAACCCCATGACACGACAGAACCTCCTTGCCGCAGCCGATGCGCTGCACCGCGCGCGCGCCGAGCGCGTGCCCATCGCCCCGGTGTCGACCACGTTCGGTGTGACCAGCGCCGAGGACGCCTATGCCGTCGCGTCGCTGAACACGCGGCGCAGCCTGGCGGCGGGCGCGCGCGTGGTCGGCCTGAAGGTCGGCCTCACCTCGAAGGCGGTGCAGCAGCAACTGGGCGTGAGCCAGCCGGACTTCGGCGTGCTGCTGGACGACATGGCCTACCTGAACGGCGACACCCTGCCGGCGGGGCGCTTGATGCAGCCCAAGGTGGAGGCCGAAGTGGCCTTCGTGGTGGGCCGGGAGCTGCGCGGCGAGCGCCCTTCCTGGGGCGAGTTCCTGGCGTCCCTGGCCTACGCGCTGCCGGCGCTGGAGGTCGTCGACAGCGCGATCGCCGACTGGAAGATTTCCCTGGTGGACACGGTGGCGGACAACGCCTCGTGCGGGGTGTTCGTGCTCGGGGACCAACCCGTGGCCCTGGGTGGCATCTCCCTGCGCGACATCGGCATGCAGCTGTCGAAGAACGGCGGCGTGGTCTCCATCGGCACGGGCGCGGCCTGCCTGGGGCATCCGCTGCGGGCGGCCTACTGGCTCGCATGCACCATGGCCGAGCGCGGTGAGACCCTGGCCGAGGGGGCCGTCATCCTGTCCGGCGCCCTGGGCCCCATGGTGCCCGTTGCCCCGGGCGACCTGGTGCACGCGGACCTGGGCGCGCTGGGATCGGTGGCCTGCCAGTTCGAAGCGGAGGCCCGGCCATGAGCCGCAGGATGAAGGCGGCCATCATCGGCAGCGGCAACATCGGCACCGACCTGATGATCAAGATCCTGCGGCACGGGGAGGCGATCGAGATGGGCGCCATGGTCGGCATCGATCCCGCCTCCGACGGTCTGGCGCGTGCCGCCCGCATGGGCGTGGCGACCACGCACGACGGCGTCGAAGGCCTGACCCGCATGCCCGAGTTCGCCGACATCGACGTCGTCTTCGACGCCACCAGCGCCTCGGCCCACGTGAAGAACGATGCCTTCCTGCGCGGGATCAAGCCGGGCATGCGCCTGATCGACCTCACGCCGGCGGCCATCGGCCCGTACTGCATTCCGGTCGTCAACGGCGACGCCCACCTCGATGCGCTCAACGTCAACATGGTCACCTGTGGCGGCCAGGCCACCATACCGATGGTGGCGGCCGTCGCTCGCGTGGCCGGGGTGCACTACGCCGAGATCGTCGCCAGCATTGCCAGCAAGAGCGCCGGCCCCGGCACGCGCGCCAACATCGACGAGTTCACCGAGACCACCTCCAAGGCGATCGAGGTGGTCGGTGGTGCGGCCAAGGGCAAGGCCATCATCGTGCTCAACCCGGCCGAGCCACCGCTGATCATGCGCGACACGGTCTACACGCTCAGCGAACCGGCCGACGAGGCGGCCATCACCGAGTCCATCGAGCGCATGGCCGCCGCCGTGCGAGCCTACGTGCCGGGCTACCGCCTCAAGCAGAAGGTGCAGTTCGACCGCGTGAAAGGCCTGCGCATTCCCGGCGTGGGCGAGGGGCTCGAAGGCCTGAAAACCTCGATCTTCCTGGAGGTGGAGGGCGCGGCGCACTACCTGCCTGCCTACGCCGGCAACCTCGACATCATGACCAGCGCCGCGCTGCGCACGGCCGAGAGCATGGCCAGGAAGGTACTCGCATGAACGGCAAGAAGATCTACATCTCCGACGTGACGTTGCGCGACGGCAGCCACGCCATTCGCCACCAGTACAGCGTGGCGCAGGCCCGCCAGATCGCCCAGGCCCTCGACGAGGCCAAGGTCGACTCGATCGAAGTCGCCCACGGCGACGGCCTGCAGGGCGGCAGCTTCAACTACGGCTTTGGTGCCCACACCGACATCGAGTGGATCGAAGCGGTGGCCAGCGTGGTCAAGCACGCGAAGATCGCCACGCTGCTGTTGCCGGGCATTGGCACCGTCCACGACCTGAAGGCCGCGTACGACGCGGGCGCGCGCGTCGTGCGAGTGGCCACGCACTGCACCGAGGCCGACGTCAGCAGGCAGCACATCGAATACGCCCGCCATCTCGGCATGGAAGCGGTCGGCTTTCTGATGATGAGCCACATGCAGACGCCGCAGGGCCTGGCGCAGCAGGCCAGGCTGATGGAGAGCTACGGCGCGACCTGCTGCTATGTCGTCGATTCGGGCGGCGCCTTGGGTATGAACGACGTGCGGGACCGCTTCCGCGCCTTCAAGGACACCCTGAAGCCCGAGACGCAGACCGGCATGCACGCGCACCACAACCTGAGCCTGGGCGTGGCCAACAGCATCGTGGCGGTGGAGGAGGGCTGCGATCGCGTGGACGCCAGCCTGGCGGGCATGGGTGCGGGCGCGGGCAACGCGCCGCTGGAGGTGTTCATCGCCGCGGCCGAGCGCCTGGGCTGGCGCCATGGCACCGACTTGTACAAGCTGATGGACGCGGCCGATGACATCGTGCGCCCGCTGCAGGACCGCCCGGTGCGCGTGGACCGCGAGACCCTCGCGCTGGGCTATGCCGGCGTGTACAGCAGCTTCCTGCGGCATTCCGAGGCCGCCGCGCAGAAGTACGGTCTGAAGACGGTCGACATCCTCGTGGAGCTGGGGCGCCGCCGCATGGTGGGCGGGCAGGAGGACATGATTGTCGACGTGGCGCTGGACCTGCTCAAACAGCGGCAGGCGGTCGCCGCCTGATTCCAGGGATGCACACAGAGGGGCCGCCAGGCCCCTTTTTTGTGGGCCGATGGCCGGGTTCGGGAAAACCCCATGTGATAAACATCTAAACGTTCTATCGTCTATCCTTTTGATCTGTTTAAATACGGTCCGCGAATTCATTCACTGACCCCTGCCGCGCCACCCCGCGGCCCATCTGGAGAAACCATTCCGTGAACTACATCGGGACCGACATCGGCGGCACCTTCACCGACCTTGTCTACCTTTCTGACGAAGGCGACGTGCGCATCTTCAAGGCGTTGACCACCCCGGACGATCGCACGCAAGGCGTCATCGACGCCATGCGGCTCGCGGCCGAGGCCGACGGCATCAGCCTGGACCAGTTGATCGAGCAACTCGGCTACTTCGCCCACGGCACGACGGCCGCCACCAACGCCTTCATCGAGCGCAAGGGTGCGCGGACCGGCCTGCTGACCACCCGGGGCTTCGAGGACACCTTGCGCATCCAGCGCGCGATGGGCGGCTGGATCGGCCTGCCTTTGCACGAGATCTCCCACTTCTCGAAGCGCCACGTTCCCACGCCCATCATCCCGAGCGACCTCATCGAGGGCATCGTGGAGCGCGTCGACTACAAGGGCGACGTGATCGTGGCGCTCGACGAGGCGGCGGCCCGGCAATCGATCCGCGCGCTGGTCGCCAAGGGCGTCGAGGCGATCGCGATCAGCCTGCTCTGGTCCTTCCGCAATCCCGCGCACGAGCAGCGCCTGGTGGCGCTGGTGGAAGAAGAGGCTCCGGGCATGTTCGTCACCGCGTCCTCCAGCCTCGTGCCCATCATCGGCGAGTACGAGCGCACCTCGACGACGGCGATCAACGCCTACCTGGGCCCGGTGATCCACCGCTACATCAACGGCCTGGAAGCCTCCATCCGAAAGTTCGGCTTCAACGGCCCGATCTCCATCATGGAGTCCGGCGGCGGCGTGCTGCCCGCCTCGGAGGCCGCGTTCCAGGCCGCCAACCTCATGACCTCGGGCCCGGCCGGCGGCGTGCTCGCGTCGCAGAAGCTCGGCGAGCTGCTGGGCTACCCCAATGTGCTGACGGCCGACATGGGTGGCACCAGCTTCGACGTGGGCCTCATCGTGAACGGGCAGCCGCTGCTGGAAACCGTGCGCGAAGTCGGGCGCTTCCACGTGGCGCTGCCCTCGATCAAGGTCACGGCCATCGGTGCCGGTGGCGGCTCGATCGCGCGCGTGGTCGACGGCCACCTGCACGTCGGGCCCGAGAGCGCGGGCTCGACCCCGGGCCCGGCCTGCTACGGCCGCGGCGGCGTGGAGCCCACCATCACCGACGCGGACGTGGTGCTGGGCATCATCGACGCGAAGTACTTCCTTGGTGGCCGCATGAAGCTCGACGTGGCGGCCGCGCACGAAGCGGTGCGCAAGCACGTCGCCGAGCCGCTGGGGTTGACGGTGGCGCAGGCCGCGGCCGGCATCCGCGAAGTGGCCAACAACCAGATGGCCGACCTGCTGCGCCGCGTGACCTTGCGCGCCGGCTACGACCCGCGCGATTTCGTGCTCATGGCCTACGGGGGCGCGGGCGCCACGCACGCGCACCAGTACGCCGAGGTCGCCGGCATCGGCACGGTGGTGATTCCCAGCACGGGCCCGGCGCACTCCGCCTTCGGCACCGTCACGGGCGACCGCCACCGCTCCTTCTCCCTGGCCATCGGACAGCACGCGCCGGCGCGCTTCAAGAAGGCCTCGGACCACGTGGACCCAGCCGTGCTCAACCGGGGCTTCGACCAGATCGAAACCCGAGCGAAAGACGCGCTCGGCGAAGGTGTGTCCATCCACCGCTACATCGGCATGCGCTTTCGCCAGCAGGTGCACGAGATCGGCATCCCGGCCCCGGCCGGCGTGCTGCAGGCCAAGGACGTGGACGCGCTGGTCGATACCTTCGAGGCCGAGTACGAGCGCATCTACGGCAAGAACACGGCACTGCGCGTCTCGGGCGTGGAGTTCACCGTGGTGCGCGTCGAAGCCACCTCACCGGTCATCCGGCCGACGCCACGCCATGTGGACGCGGCGGGCCGCACCAACAAGCCCTGCGGCCGGCGCCAGGTGTACTTCTTCGGCACCGACTTCGTGGACGCCGACATCTACCGCAGCGAGGACGTGGGCCCCGGCCACGCGATCGTCGGCCCCGCCATCGTCGAGCGGCCGGACACCACCATCGTGGTCGGCCCGGGCCAGGTCGCCGAGATGGAGCCTTACGGCAACTTCCTGATCCGCATCCACCCCAGCCACTGAAGCGAGAGGCACCATGAGCAACGTATTCGAATACCAAAAGAAAGACGTCGACGCCGTCACCTTCGAGGTGATCCGCCACCGACTCCTGTCGATCACCGACGAGCAGGCGAGCACGCTGGCCTCGGTGTCGGGTTCCGCCCTCGTGAACGAGGCGACCGACTTCAACACCGGCCTGTACCGCGCGTTCGGCGAAGTCGTCACCATGGGCAAGACGGTGACCTTCCACGCCGCCTCGCTCTCGCTGATGGTCAAGCACGTCATTGAAGACTGCGAACAGACCGTCGGCATCCACGAAGGCGACATGTTCATCGTGAACCACCCGCACAAGGGCGCGCTGCACTGTCCGGACATCGGGATCCTGGCGCCGATCTTCGTGGAGGGCCGCCGCATCGGCTGGACCGGCGCCTGCGCCCACCAGCTGGACGTGGGCGGCATGGTGCCCGGCAGCTTCGCCTCCATGGCCAAGGACATTCGCCAGGAAGGCATGCTGATCCCGCCGGTGAAGCTGGTGGACCGGGGCGAGCTGCGCAGCGACGTGCTGAACTTCATCACCGGCATGTCCCGCCTGCCGACCAACATCAGCCTGGACCTCAAGGGCCTGATGGCGGCCAACCACATCGGCATCAAGAGCCTGCTCGACACCGTGCGCAAGTACGGCGTGGAAACCGTGCTCACCGTGATGGACGGCATGATGGACCTCTCCGAGTCGAAGATGCGCAAGCGCCTGCAGGAGCTGCCCGATGGCGTCTTCCGCGCGCAGGCCTTCCTGGACCACGACGGCTTCGAGAACAAGATCTACAAGATCCACGTCGAGCTGCGCAAACAGGGCGAGAAGATTGTCTTCGACTACACCGGCTCGGACGCCCAGGCGCCCGGCTTCGTGAACGCCACGCGCACCGGCCTGCTGGCCGGCATCTACGCGGGCATCCTGCCCATCATCGCGTACGACCTGCCCTGGAACGACGGCCTGCTGCGGCCGCTGGAGGTGCTGTCCACCGAAGGCTCCATCGTGTCCTGCAAGTTCCCGGCGCCCTGCAGCCAGGGCCCGCTGGGCGCGATGTGGCTGATCGAGGTCACCACCACGGAAGTGATGTCCAAGCTGATGGCCAGCCACCCGGACTACCTGCGGGAAGCCCAGGCCGCGCCGGCCAGTGGCCCGGACCTGTTCCACATCCACGGGCAGAACCAGTACGGTGAGCCCGCGACGGCGCCCATCCTCGAAGTGATGCTCTCCGGTGGCGGCGCCTATGCGCACCGCGACGGCATCAGCGTCTCGGGGCAGCGCAACATCACGGCTGGCAAGGCCCCCAACGTGGAGGCCACCGAGCTGAAGCTGCCGGTGCTCTACCTGTACCGCCGCATCATCACAGACAGTGCCGGCGCGGGTGCCTCGGTCGGCGGCCAGGCGGCCGGCGCGGCCTTCGTGCTGCACGGGGTCGACGAGGTCGAGTCGCTGGTGGCCTGCCATGGCTACGAGTCGCCCACGTCGCGCGGCCTCTTCGGTGGTTACCCGAGCGGCTGCAACCACCGCCGGCTGCTGCGGCATTCGAACATCCGCGCGCTGATGCAGGACGGCATCTTCCCGGACCGGCTGGACGGCATCGAGGGCGACGAGACCGTGTTCACCGCCAAGCCGCCGGAGTTCCCTTTCGAGCGCAACGACGTCTACGAGTGCAACCCCACCGCTGGCGGAGGCTGGGGCGACCCGCTGCGTCGCGACCCGGCGCGGGTGGCCGACGATGTGGCCCAGGGCGTGTTCTCCGAAGCGGTGGCCAAGACCATCTTCGGCGTGGTGGTGACGGATGGGCGCCTCGACGCGGCGGCGACCGAGGAGCGCCGCCGCCACATCCGCGCCGCGCGGCTGCAGTGGACGGCGGCGCGCGCGCTGCCCAACAAACTCAGTTTCGACAAAGAGGACGGCGTCCAGGCCATCGTCGGCGACGTGGCCCGTTTGCAGCGCGGTGCCGACGGTGCCTACTTCGTCTGCGAAGCCTGCGACACGGCGGTCGCGCCGGCGGACGAGAACTGGAAAGACTACGCGCGCCAGCACGTGGCACAGCCGGCCGACCTGGGCCCGCGCGTGAAGGTGCACCAGGACCTCGAAGTGGTGGAACACGCCTGCCCGCATTGCGCGCAACTGCTCGACGTGGAAGTGCGCCGCAAGGGCGAGGCCAGCCTGTTCGACATCCAGGTGGCCGTATGAGCGCGCGCGACATCACCGCGCGCTGGATCACCTTCCCGAGCGGCGGTGACCAGGTCCGTGGCTACCTCGCGCAACCCTCGGGCACCGACGTGCTCGGCGCCATCGTCTGCGCGCCCGAGAACCTGGGCGTGACCGAGCACCGGCAGGCGGAAACCCGGCGCCTGGCCGCTGAAGGCTTCATCGTGCTGACGGTGGACCCGTACAGCCGCATCGGCGGCCGCCCGCCGCAGGACTACAGCACCGTGGAGGAGCGCCGCAGCAAGGCCTTCATCGCGGCCAAGGACGAAACGGTGGTGCCCGACTGCCAGGCCGCGCTCGAGTGGCTGCGCCAGCAGCCCCGGGTGGACCCGGGAGCGATCGGTGCGCTCGGCTACTGCCTGGGCGGGGGCACGGTGCTCGCCTGGGCGGCCCAGACGCGGGACCTGGCCTGTTCGGTCGTGCTCTACGCGCTGCCGATCATCCCGGCCGCGTACACGCCGGATGGCCAGGCCCGTTCGCGCATCGGGCTGGCGCCCAAGATCGCCGCGCCCATGCAGCTGCACTTCGGTGAGGCGGACGAGGCGATCCCGCTGGACCAGGCGCAGGCCTTGAAGGCCGCGCTGGAAGCCCAGGCCCCGGTGCCTGTTGACTTCCACCTGTACCCGGGCGCGCGCCACGCCTACATGGACGACACGCTGGACCGTTACTCACCCGAAGCGGCGAAGCTGACCTACGGGCGCATGGTCGCCTTCTTCCGGGGACATCTGGAGGCACCGAAATGACCGCCTCTATCGTGTGGGGCGGCGTCTGCTCGCACACCGGGGCGATGATGCGCGCGCCCACGGCG
>Ga0247822_10000792_pt1 | contig 18009 bp, 21 predicted proteins | sample 13C_Cellulose_Da_FD_192423 | JGI IMG/M metagenome (GOLD analysis project Ga0247822, IMG submission 192423) | Soil microbial communities from agricultural site in Penn Yan, New York, United States - 13C_Cellulose_Day30 | ecosystem: Environmental > Terrestrial > Soil > Agricultural land | place...
TGCCGTGGGTTTCCGCCCAGCGGCCATTGCCGTCCATGATGATCGCGACGTGGAGTTTGTGACTGGAATTGGTTTGCATCGTAAACCTATGGGGCGAGGTTGAGGGCGTGGGCGGACGCTGAGGGATCAGGCGGGGCGGAGGGTTGGGTCGGTTGGATCGGCGGTCTCGGCACGGGCCGAGGCGTCGCGGACGACCTGCTCGAGGACGGCGAGGTAGTCGAGGAAGCGCTGACGGCCTTCGGCGGTGAGGCGGATGTCGGTGCGCGGACGGCGGGACTCGAAGGCCTTGGAGATGGTGACGAAACCGGCCTCCTCGAGCACCGAGAGGTGGCGGCTGAGGTTGCCCTGGGTGAGGCCGCAGAGCCGGATCAGGTCGTTGAAGGAGAGGCCTTCGGGACGACTGACGAGGGCGGTGACGATACCGAGCCGGGCCTTTTCGTGGATGACGCGGTCGAGCCCGTCATAGGCGAAGGGGGCGGGATCAATGGGCATTGGAGGCTCCCGAAGCGCGATGGACGATGGCGGCGACGAGGAACTGTCCCACGGTGAAGGGCAGGCCCATGAACCATGGCGAGAGCGTGTGGTCGCGGGCGGCCAGCAGCAGAACGGCGAAGCCCGAGAGCAGGTACCAGGCTGCCGCCAGAGGCATGGCGCGGGGCAGGGAGCGGGCGGCAGCGAAGATGCCGAGGCTGACGAGGATGAGCCACAGGCCGGGCAGCAGCCAGGCGAGATCGGGCGCGGCGAGGGCGACGAAGGCGAGGAGGCCGGCGCCGGCAACTCCGGCCGGGACGAAGTTGAGCACGGCTTCGCGGATCATCTGGTCGGCGAGCCCGACATGATGACGGTCGGCCCGGCGCAGCATCTCGGCGCCGATGAGGGCGGTGGCGACGACGGCGGTGACGACCCAGGCGGCGAAGTAGGGGGCGGGAGCAGGCGACGGGCCTGACCACAGGGTCTGGGCGAGGGCGACGGCAAAGGCGAGCACGCCGGTCAGCGCGAGCGCCGCGGGGCCGAGGCCGAGGAACTCGCTCGAGCGGGCGAGACGGCTCTTGATCTCGACGATGTCGGCCAGGGCTTTGTCGAGTTCGGACACGGGCTTATCCAGTTTGCAATGCAAAGTAGATTGCAGCGCAGATTCGGGCGGACTTGTGGCGGGCGCGACGCCGTCCGTAGTCATCCCAAGTTATCCCCACGAAGGCGGCGGATCATAGAATGGGCCGGGGAGGCGCGGACCAGGAGGGGAACCATGATCTCGGAGGCAGTTCTACGGCAGCTGTATCCTTCGGCGCGGGAGGGGGCGGTCGAAGGCGTCGTGAGCCAGGCTGGGGCGGTGCTGAGCCAGTTCGGCATCTCGGATCGGCAGAACCGGCTGCATTTCTTCCTCGCGCAGATCGGGCACGAGTCCGGCGGGCTGAGGATCGCCGAAGAGAACCTCAACTACACGGGGCCGCGCATGATGCAGGTGTGGCCGTCGCGGTTTCCGACGCTGGCTTCGACCAACGGCCTTGCGGGCAATCCGCGGGCGCTGGCCAACAATGTCTATGGTGGCCGGATGGGGAACGACGCCGCCGACGATGGCTGGACCTATCGCGGACGGGGCTTCATCCAGATCACCGGGAAGGACGGTTACGCGCAGGTGGGAGAGCGGGCAGGGCTCGACCTCGTGGGCAACCCGGACTGGGCGGCGAAGCCGGAGCACGCGCTGAGGGTCGCCTGCGCGTTCTGGACGTGGAAGGGGCTGAACCCGAAATGCGACGCCGGGGATTTCGTGGCGGTCACGAAAGGCATCAATGGCGGCAAGACCGGCCTGCAGGATCGCTTCAACTGGCTCGAGAAGGTGCAGGACCTTGTGGCGTGGCCGCTGAACGGGGCGGCGCCGGCTCAGCCCGAGGTGGTGCTGGGCATTCCGCGGCTCAAGGCGGCGCAACTCAAGCTGAGGGATCTCGGCCTCTACGATGGATCGATCGACGGCATCTTCGGCACGCGCAGCCGGAAGGGCCTCAAGGTCTATCAGGCGGATAACGGCCTGCCGGCGAACGGCAAGCTGACGCAGGCGACGGTCGAGTTGCTCGGGATCTAGAGTTCGACCTTGCCGCGCAGGCGCTTGGTGGTGCCGCGCTGGGTCTTGGTGTCGAGGCGGCGGCGTTTCGAGCCGAGGGTAGGGCGGGTTGCCCGGCGCGGCTTGGGCGGCGTCAGGGCGGCGCGAAGCAGGGCGACGACGCGCTCGATGGCGTCGTCGCGGTTCTGCGGCTGGCTGCGGAAGCGGTTGGCGGTGACGACCATCACGCCGTCGGCGGTGAGGCGGCTGCCGGCGAGCGCGGCGGCGCGGAGCTTGACCGGCTCGGGCAGCGAGGGCGAGCCCATGAGGTCGAAGCGCAACTGGGCCGCGGACGCGACCTTGTTGACGTTCTGGCCGCCGGGACCCGGGCTGCGGATGTAGTCGATCTCGAATTCGGCGAGGGGCAGGTAGACGCTACCGCCGATGTGGATGGATTCGGGAATGGGGGGACTCCGTGCGGGACATCGCAGGCTAGCACGGAAGGGCGATCAATCCAGTGAGGCGCGATACGCGCCTCCGGCGGTGGCAAGCGCGACGGCGATCCGCCCGAGGTGGAACATGTCGGGTGCGGGCCAGTCGGAGCCGGGTTCGGCGAGGTGGGCGGCCGCTTCCGGCGTGAGCAGGGCTTCCCGTCGGAACTCGACCTGGATGGCGCCGCTGCGCGCGCCGCGTGGTGTCAGACGTTCGCCCCAGAGCTGGGTTTCGTAGGCGCCCTTGTAGGGGCGGTTGAGGGTGAAATCGGCCAGGTTGGCACGGAGTGCTGTTTGCCAGCTGCGGAGCAGGCGGTTTGCCTGGGGGGCGGCGAGCGAAACGGGCATGTCACCGGTGGGGTTGCCGGTCGTGTCACCGCGGTTGCCGAAGTTCACCCAGGTGGGGAGGAGGTCGGAGGGGGAGCGCATGTCGGCGATGGCGCCGTCGGGGCGCATCAGGGCATTCATGGTGTCGTGAAGGCTGATGACGAGCACCGGGCGGCTGGGACGGGCGGCGAGGGCCTGGTCGATCACTTCGGCGGTGATGGCGGCGTAGGCGGCGGGACCGCGGGCGATGCAATCGCGCAGGATGTCGGTGAGTTCAGTCCATTGTTGTTCGGACCGGGGTTCGCGAAGGACCGGCGCACCGGAGAAGGTGATCGGGCGGATCGCATCGACCCCGGCGAGAGAGGGGAGCGTTCCCGCCTCGGCTTGGGCGATGCGCTCGAAGCATTGACGCAGGCCGGCGATCGGGTCGTCGGGAGGCGGGCGGTTGGGATCGGAGACAAGCCGCGAGAACGGGTTCTCGACGAAGACGACCGACGGATCGGCCCTGGCCCACAGGCGTCCGAGCGGGGAGGTCAGGCAATCGGAGAAATCGCACTGGCGGCGGAGGTCGAGCGAGGGATCGATGAAGGGGGCGAGCTCGGCGGGGAATGTCGCGCTGGCGTGCGGGCCGAGGATGACGGTGTCGATGCTCGCGGCAACGTCGGTGAAGGGGCGGGGCTTGTCGTGCCAGGTGACGAGGTCGGTGAAGCCGAAGGTGCGACCCGGTTCGTGCCTGAGCAGGTCGCCGGTCATTTGAGGAACTGCGCGATGAGGAGGCCGACGCCGACGGCGACCACGGCGTAGATCAGCACCGGGATGAGGAACGAGTGGTTGATCACGAAGCGGCCGATGCGGGTGGTGCCCGTCCGGTCGATCTCGACCGTGGCGATCTGCGAGCCGTTGGTGGGGAGGAAGAAGACGCCCACGACGGCCGGCCACATCGCGGCGATGGTGGCGGGGGCAAGGCCGAGGGCAAGGGCGATGGGCACCATGGAGAAGGTGGCGCTCGACTGGCTGGTGGTGAGGGCGGCCACGGCGAAGAGCGCAAAGGCGAAGAGCGCCGGCATGCTCTTCACGCCCTGGGAGAGAGCGCCGACGATGATCTCCTCGTTGGCGGCAACGAAGGTGTTCGCCAACCAGGCGATGCCGAAGAGCGCGACCACGGCGACCATGCCGGAGTCGAACAGCGAACTCTTCACGATGTCGCCGGCCTTGATCTTGCAGAAGGCGACGATCAGCGCAGCGACCGTGAGCATGGTGATCTGGATGAGGAGGCCGAGCTCGATCGGGGCGGCGCCATCCGGGCCGGTCACGACGGGACGGACCGCCGGAACGATGCCGGCGAGGATGATGTACGCCACGCCGGCGATGAACAGCCAGGCGGAGCGCCGCGCTTCCGGCGTGATCTCGGCGGGCGAGTCGCCGGTCTCGGCTGCCGGGACGAACTCACCGGAAGCGAGGCGGCGCTGGTACTCGGGGTCGTCGGCGAGATCGGGGCCCATCCGGTTCATCACGAGACCGCCGACGAGGATGGCGACGATGGAGGCGGGGACGGTGATCATGAGGATGTCGGTGAGCGTGAAGCCGGTCGGCGCCAGCAGGCCGACCATCGCGGCGGTGGCGGCGGAGACCGGGCTGGCGGTGATGGCGAGCTGGCCCGCCGTCGCCGAGAGTGCCAGCGGTCGCTCGGGACGCACGCCGTTGGCGACCGAAACCTCGTAGATCACCGGCATCAGCGAATAGTAGATGTTGCCGGTTCCGGCACCGGCGCAGAAGGCGAAGGTGGTGAGTGGGGCGATGTAGGTGATCTGGTTGGGGAAGTGGCGGATGACCTTCTGGGCGAGGCTCACGAGGAACTCGACGCCACCGGCGAGCTGCATGGCGCCCGCGGCCGTGACCACGGTCAGGATGATGAGCATGGCGGAGGTCGGCACGAGGCCGGGCGCAGCGCCGTAGACGACGACGAAGATCAGGACGCCGAGGGCACCGAACAGGCCGATCGCCATGCCCTTGAAATGCACACCGATAGCGATGAGCGCGAAGACGAGTGCTGTCTGCGACAGGATGACTGCGACTTCCAAGAGAGCCTCGGCACGCTCGATGACTGGAACGTCACGGCACGGCGCAATCCTGGGGTGATGACCGCTTTCGCGCACCCCGGCGAGGCGGGAAGACTATGGGGTCAGCTCATCAAGCGCCGAATGAATGCGGCGGCTAAAGTAAGCATAAAAAGGACGACGCCGCCCCCGGGGAGGGGCGGCGTCGCTCAGGGCTGGAGCCGAGATCAGCGGACGCGGATCGAGCTGATGTTGTTGCCGGCACCGCGCAGGTTCGGGACGCTGCGCGAGATCACGATGCAGCGGCCGTTGAAGTTGGTGCGCTCGCAGACCAGGGCCTCGGCATCGCCGCGGATTTCGATCGAGCGGATCGAGTCGTCCCAGCTGCCGAGACGGGCAAGGCGCTCGCCGGGGCGGGCGCAGAAGCTGTCGCCGCGGAACTGGGTGCGCTCGTAGAAGCAGACGCGGTCGCGCGTGCCGCCGGGACGGCTGGGCTTGCTGGGGCGCATGTCGAAATTGCCCGAGCCGATCTGGAAGCTGAAGCCGGGGACATCGAAGCCGATGCTGACATCGACATCAGGACGGGATGGGGCAGGACGGACGGGGGCGGGGCCCGGACGATCGGGAACGATGACGCGGGTATCGTTGTCATCGTCGTCGTAGCCGTCATCTTCGCTGAGGAAGGACTGCGAGACCCAGCCATCCGGGCCGGGCTTGATCACGTAGCACCAGCCGCGCTGGCAGCGGTCGATCTCGACCTGCTGGCCGGCCCGGAGCACGTCGATGACGGCGCCGTTCACCGGGGCATTGCGGACGTTGACGGTGCTGGTTGTCACGGCGGCATTGGCCGCCGAGGCGAAGAAAAGAGAGCCGAGCAGCAGGGCTGCGGCTCCAGCGAGCCTGATGGGGAGCATGGGTTGTCCTCTCGTTGTGACGCTTGGGAGTGCCGCGGGCCTGAAACGGCCATGGCAACGGGCAGGTTCCACGCATTCGGTACAATTGCGTCTAGAATGCAAGCGCCGCCCGGACGATTGGCCGGGCAGCGTGCGGCAAGGTGAACGCGCGGTAAAGGGTCAGTAGACCCGGACCGCGCTGACGTGGTTGTCGAGGAAGCCGTGGAGCCGCGGCTCGCTGTCGTTGATGCGCTCGCAGTAGCTGTGGAAGCCGCGATCGCGGCAGAGGTCGACGGAAACGTTGCCTTCGATGGTCACCGACGAGAAGATGTTGTCGGCGCCGAGCAGCATCAGATCCTTGAGGATGGTACCGGCCCTGGCGCACATCGAAGCGCCAGTGAAGTTGCGGCCCTCGTAGAGGCAGACGAGGCCGGGGCCATTGCTCTTGTAGTTGAGGCGCGGGCCGGTGAGGGGGCCGCGGGCGACGTTGCCGAAGGCGATGGCGTAGAGGCTGGTCCATCCGGCCTCGTGGCCGGAGTGGACGCGGCACCACTCGCGCGAGCAGCGATCGACATAGATCCGGACCTGCCCTTCGATCCCGCCGACGACGTTGTAGTCGTAGCCAGGTCCCTCCATGAGAATCAGAGGTTGAATCGACCAGGCGGGAGTGCCGGTCTGCACACCGCCGGCGAGGGCAGTGGAAGCACCAAACAGCAGGAAAACAAGGGAAGAGAGGGCGGTCACTAACTGCTTCATCGAAAGGCCTCGCGAAACAATGACGTGCCCGAGCCTAGCCTCCGGCCGGGACGGGCGGAAGTGTGGCGGCGCAACAGCTGGCGGGGAAAGTCCGGGTGGCCAAGACGCCGCGCAGGGTCCCAGCGCGGCGTCCTGCCGTCGATCCGCGGAAGAGGCCACCCAAGCCGCGGACCATCCGATTCCCCAGCAGCAGGCATGGGAACCAGATTGACCAGGCGAGACTGGCAAGCGGTGGCTGAACGGTGTCTGAACGAAGGCAGGGCGATGGCGTGCGGTTGTGCACCGCAGCCGAAATCAGCGCGGGATCTGGCGCTTGTTGCCGTCGTCGTCGAGGGCGACGTAGACGAAGTGGCCCTCGGTGACCTTGACGCGATCGGCGAGGCGGTTGCGGCGGGCCCAGGCCTCGAGGGCGACGGTGATCGAGGTGTTCCCGACGCGGCTGATCGAGGTGTAGACGCACAGGATGTCGCCGACCTTCACCGGCGCGATGAAGGTCATGGCTTCGACGGCGACGGTAACGACGCGGCCATGGGCGCGCTCGACTGCCGCGATGGCACCGGCAATGTCCATCTGGCTCATCACCCAGCCGCCGAAGATGTCGCCGGCCGGGTTGGTGTCGGCGGGCATGGCGAGCGTGCGGACGGTGAGCGTGCCCTTGGGCTCGGTGGCGGCTTCAGTGGTCATGCTGTGGTCCTCTCGGCGGCCAGCGGCCGATTTCTTCTTCCCAGTGCTGGCGGCAGAGGGAGACATACACCGATTTCTCGATGGAGACCTGGTTGCCTTCGGTGAGTGCGCCGCCTTCGGTGTCGCGGCGGACGACCATGGTGGCCTTGCGGCCGCAGAAGCAGATGGTGCGGACCTCGCGCAGCTCGTCGGCGATGGCGAGCAGCTCGGACGAGCCGGGGAAGAGCTGGCCGCGGAAATCGGTGCGGAGGCCATAGCACATCACGGGGACGTTCAGCCGATCGGCGACGCGCGCCAGCTGCCAGACCTGCTCGGAGGTGAGGAACTGGGCCTCGTCGACGAAGACACAGTCGACCTTGGATTCCTGGATGTGGTCGTTGACGCGCTGGAACAGGTCGTCGGTGGTGCCGAACATCTCGGCCGGGGCCGAGATGCCGAGGCGCGAGGAGATGAGGCCAACTTCACCCTCGGCATAGAGCGAGGAGGTGAAGAGCAGCGTGCGCATGCCGCGCTCGACATAGTTGTAGGACGCCTGGAGCAGCAGGGTCGATTTGCCGGCGTTCATCGCCGAATAGGAGAAGTAGAGCTTGGCCATGCGCCCGTTCATGCCGCAGGCAGGGACCGGCGGCGAGGGCAATCAGCGCCTCTCAACAAAAATCGGCCGCCTGACGAGGCGGCCGAAGTGGAAACTGCCGAAGGGGCTCGGCGGCAAGCGCGTGTTGGCGGAACGGCGCCTGCCCGAAACATGCCGGTTACCAGAAACGAGGCGGGAGCAACCGGCCTGGGGTCGGGGCAATGGGGAATGGCCCCGAGCACCCGCAAGCTATTGAGACAGTGTAACAAGCAGATGACGCGCGTTATCATATTCGCGACATTTTCGGTGCCTAGCGATGGGACGCGGGCAGGGCTTGGTGGAGATAGACATGAAGCAGTTTCTGACGGGCGCGCTGGCGCTGGTGATGGCAGCGGCAACGATCGCTCCGGCCGTGGCGCAGGATGCGGCCGGCCTGTGGCGGCCCGACATGACGTCGGACTATGAAGTCACGATGTGCGGCAAGGACGACGCCCAGCTCTGCATCCGCGTCGTGGCGCTGCGCGACGCCATGGATACCAAGAAGAACCGCCCGTACCTCAACACGACCATCGTCGACAAGGCGCGGCCGGTGGGCAAGAACCGCTGGAAGGGGCCGATGCACCTGTTCGGCCAGAGCGGCGACGCGACGGTCACGCTGCGCGGCGCCAACGACCTGCACGTCAAGGTCTGCGCGTACATCGTGGTGTGCCGCGAGTATCCGATGAAGCGGGTCGAGTAGCCTCCGCTACGCCGCGGACCGGCGCTGCTGCAGCGCCGGCACCGCTTCCACCAGGACGATGGCGAAGAAGATCATGGCGGCCCCGGCATAGCCGATGGGCGTCAGCCGCTCGCCGAGGAACAGGGCGCCGCCGATTGCGGCGAACAGGCCCTCGGCCGAGAGGATGATCGCTGCGTTGGCAGGCGGCACGTACTGCTGCGCCACGGCCTGCAGGGTGAAGGCCACGGCCGTCGAGAGCAGGCCCGCGTAGAGGAGCTCGACCCAGCCGTTGCCGATGGCGGCCAAGTTGGGCGTCTCGAACACGAATGCGCCACCGCCTGCTGCGAGCGCCGTAGTCAGGAAGCAGATGACCGAGATGGTGATGGGGAGGCCCGTGCTGCGGCTGACGATGCCGATCAGCAGGACCTGCACCGCCCAGGCGACGGCGCTGGCGATGACGAGGAGATCGCCGGCGTTGAGGCCGTCGATGCGCCCGCCGTTGAGGAAGTAGACGCCGACCACCGCCATGGGCGCGCAGGCCCACAGGATCGGATGGGGGCTGTGCCTGAGTGCCACCAGCGCCAAGATGGGCACGAACAGCACATAGAGGCTGGTGAGGAACCCGCCATTGGTCACGGTGGTCATGGTGAGGCCGAGCTGCTGCAGCCAGACGCCGAGGAAGAACGCGACGGCGATGAGGGCGATCTGCCAGAGGTCGCGGCGAGTGAGGCGCGCGGGCTTGCGGCGGCGCAGTTCCCACAGCACCAGCGGCACGATGGCGAGGCCGCCGAGCAGGTAGCGGGCGGCGATGAAGGTCAGCGGCCCCATCTCGCCCATGGCGGACTTCTGCGCGACGAACGCGAAGCCCCACAGCATGGTGGTGAGGATCAAGGCGAGAACGGCAAGGGAGCGCGGCATCCGCGCTGTGTAGCGGGCGCGGCTCGGGGCGTCGAACGGATTTTGGCGACGGGTGCCCGAGGCGTCCGGTGTGGCTAGGCGGCCCGCAACTGCCGGCGCTGCCGCAGTGCGGGGATGGCTTCGACGAGGATGATGGCGAAGAAGATGAGCGCGGCCCCGGCATAGCCGATGGCGGGCAGGCGCTCGCCGAGCAGCAAGGCGCCGCCGAGCGCGGCAAACAGGCTTTCGGCCGACAGGACGATCGCGGCATTGGCCGCCGGCACGTGCTGCTGGCCGATGGCCTGCAGGGTGAAGGCCAGCCCGGTGGACAGCAGGCCGACATAGAGCAGCTCCATCCAGCCGGCGGCGATGCCGGACAGATCAGGAGCCTCGAGGCTGAAGGCCAGGGCGAGGCAGACGACGCCGACACTCAGGAAGGTCATCGCCGACAGAACGACGGGCAGGCCGGTCTGGCGGCTGAGCAGGCCGAGCATGAAGACGTGGCCACCCCAGAACACGGCGCTCGTCACCATCAGCAGGTCGCCGACGTTGAAGGCTTCGAGGCGGCCGCCGTTCAGGTAGAACATGCCGATGAGCGCCAGCGGGACGCCGACATAGATGATCGGGTGCGGCCGGGCGCGAATGGCGATGAAGGCGATCAGCGGCACGAACAGCACGTAGAGCGCGGTGAGAAAGCCCGAATTGGTGACGCTGGTGTGAGCGAGGCCGTATTGCTGCAGGATCGAGCCGGCGAAGAAGGCGGCGCAGAGGACGGCGATCTGCAGCCAGAGGCGCGGGGTGAAATCGGCGCGGGTCACGGCCTTGCGGCGCAGTTCCATGATCGCGAAAGGCAGGAGCGCGATGCCGCCGAGGAGGAAGCGAGTCCCCGAGAAGGTCAGTGGCCCCATATGGTCCATCGCGGATTTCTGCGCGACGAAGGCGAAGCCCCAGATGGCGGTGGCGGTGAGGAGCAGGAGGACGGCGATGGGGCGGGACATGCGCCGGATGTAGCGGGGGCGGTCCGCGGCGTCGAACGGATTCTCACGATGGGCGCGATCAACGTGCGTGATGGGCGGGCCGGTACGCCGATGGAGGGCGGCGGAGGAATCAGCTAGCTTTCGGTTCTGGCGCACGGCCCGCGCCTCCCCCCTCCGATGGGAAAGTAGATCGCATGCAGGGCTGATTGATCATCGAACCGACTGATCGGGCGAAGGCAAAAGGAGGGATTGCTGTTGGGCTCGTACCAGGAGGTTTTTGATGAAGCTGTCTGTTCCGATCTATCAGTTGAAGCGTGACGCCAAGCGGCGGGCGCGTGACGAGGGGATACCCCTGCACGAGGCGCTCGATCGCGTGGCTGTCGCAGAGGGGTTTTCCGGGTGGAGCCTGTTGGCCGCCCGGTATGCCGAGAGTTCTCCAGCGGCCAGGCTTTATGGGCGACTGGAGCCCGGCGAGATGGTGCTGGTCGGGGCGCGACCCGGGCAGGGCAAGACGCTGCTGGCGCTGGAGCTTGCTGCCGAGGCGGCGAAGTCTGGCGGGCAGGGCATGTTCTTCACGCTCGAATACACCGACAAGGACGTGCTGGAGCGGTTGCGTGCGATCGGACGGGAGCCGGCCGAGCTGGGCTCCCGGTTTGGCTTCGATTGCTCCGACAGGATTTCGGCCGACTACATCATCGAGAAGATGGCTCAGGCGCCACGCGGCACGCTTGTTGTCGTCGACTACCTGCAACTGCTCGACCAGAGGCGGGAGAATCCGCCACTGGCGGAGCAGGTCCGGGCGCTGAAGGCCTTCGCCGGCGAACGCGGGCTGGTGATCGTCTTCATCTCGCAGATCGACCGGTCGTACGACCCCACGGAGAAGCCGTACCCGGATGCAGGAGACATCAGGTTGCCCAACCCGGTGGACCTGCGGTTGTTCAGCAAGACCTGCTTTCTGAACAATGGTGAGATCAGACTGCAGACGGCAAGTTGAGCTTCGGGCCTAGCCTCAGCACGCATCCAGCGCTTCGAACGAGGCGCTGGATTTGCGTGTCGGGTGGCTAGCGGACGGAGAACACCAGGAACGACTGGGAGTTTGCCCACCAAGGCAAGGCGGCCAAGGGAGCGCTGAAGTGCGATCGGAGATCGAAAGCACCCTGCAACAAGACCCGCAGCGCACGATGATCGAAACCCTTGTGCGAGTGCCGGACGTCGGTCGCGCGCCGGACCTGGCGGCCGAAGAGGCCCTGGAGCACGTCACGAGCCGAATAGTCGGATGGGCGGCGGAACAGCAGGACGCGGTTCAGTTCCTTCAGCGGCAATGCCAGCCCCTGCATTATCGGCACCGACACTATGAGCGTGGCGCCCGGCTTGCAGGCGCGGGAGGCGTCAGCGATGAAGGCCGCGATGTCGTGATCCGTGAGATGCTCGAGCACCTCGAAGGCCGTCAGCACGTCCACCGTCCCGGGTTCGACGGAGGCGAGGTTCGGCAGGTGAGAGACGTCGGCGTGCAGTAGCTGCATGTATGGCTCGATCGCCATCCGCCGCAGGTCCGACCGCCGCCGACCGAGCTGATGCAGCATCTCGCCGGTGCCGGCGCCGAAATCGACGATCAAGCCGCCGGCAGGTGCGTGCTTCTCAAGCAACGCCAGAGACAGGCGATGGCGCGAGCGGTGCGCGAAGCGAGCAAGCGGGTTGGGGCTGGCGATCGTCTGCCTGTCGTATGAAACCGACCTGTTCAATACAGCCCCTCCGGCGCACCACCTTCGCGTGTGCGCCCCTCCAGCACGCTATGCGTGGTCCCCCGCCCCTGCAAGCGGGAGAGGAGGCCTGACTGCTGCTATCGGGTCACTCGGCGAAGGTCACCTGGGTGAAGCACTCGGGAGTGTGGGTGTCGGCGACGCCGAAGGGGTGGGCGGCCCAGCCGGCGGTGGCGGCATCGCTGCGGGTGCGCAGCTGCTGGAAACGTCCCATGAAGATGCCCCAGGTGTCGCCGGGCTTGGGCGGCAGCGAGCGGCCGTTGGCGAGGTCGGCGAGGCCTGCCCAGGGGATGACGATCTCGGCTGACCAGCCGCGATCGAGCGTCGCGGGGTCGTTGAGGGTGCCGTCGGCGTGGACATGCACCTCGAGGCCGGGCAGGTCGTAGTCGAGGAACGTCCAGCGGGTGCCGCGCGGATGGTTGCCGGTCCAGAAGGTCTTGGGGCCGGGGACGTAGTCGCCGCCGAAGCTGTGGACGCGCGGGTGGTGGACGTCGAAGCGCGGTACATCCCACTTGCTGCCTCGGGTGTAGGCGTCGCGCCAGATGTAGAACACCTCGTAGATGGTGCCGAGCGCGTTGAACTCCAGCTCGTAGTAGCTGTCGCCGCCATCGATGAAGATCTCGAGGTCGTTCTCGTAGAACAGCAGCGCGTCGCGCTCGGTCATGGTGGCGGTGAGGTTGGGCTCGTCGGCCCAGAAGGCGATGTAGAGCGCCTTGTCGTCCCACAGGATGCTGGCGGTGGTGCCGAGCGGTGCCGGATCGCCGGTCAGCATGTCGACGAAACGCGGGGTGTGCGTGGCATTGGCCCACGCGGGACCGTCTGCCCTGCCGTCAGGATGGATGGGGGCGCTGGCGCGGCGGGCAGTGTAGGCGCCCGGGACGTTGCCGTAGCCGTTCGGGTTCGGTCGGGTTGTCATGGTTCTACTTCAGCTCGGAATCGAGGGCTTCGATGAGGCGCTGCACTTCCTCGGGGGAGGTGTAGTGCGTGAACGAGACGCGCAGGACGCCGTGGCCGGGATTGATGCCGAGGGCTTCGAGCAGGCGGTAGGCGTAGAAATGGCCGCCCGAGGCCATGATCTTCTTGCGCGACAGGCGTTCGGCGGACTCGATGGCGAGCCCGGTGGTGGCGATCGCGATGGTGGGAGCGCGCAGGGCGGGGTCGGTGGGGCCGATGACGCGCAGGCTGTTCCGCGAGCGCAGGAAATCCATCAGCGGCACCATCAGCGCCTCTTCCTGGGCACGCATGGCGGCGTGGGCCTTGCGGTAGGGGGTGGCGCCTTCGACCTTGTCGCCGGCGATCTCGGCGACGCGCTCGAGATAGTCGGCGATACCGGCCGATGCGGCGATCTGGGCGTGGTCCGGGCCCGCCGGGGTCAGGCGCTTGCGCGGCTGGGTGTCGTTGAAGAAGTGGCCCTGGTTGGGGAGTTCGGTGGCGAGCGAGGGCCGGACGGCCATGATGCCCTGATGCGGGCCGTACACCTTGTAGGCCGAGAACAGGTAGATGTCGCAGCCGAGCTCAAGCAGGTCGGGCAGGCCGTGCGGGGCGTAGGAGACGCCATCGACGACGGTGACGGCGCCGAAGCTCTTGGCCTTCTGGGCGATCTCCCGGATCGGGTTGATCTCGCCGACGATGTTGGAGGCGTGCGGGAAGCAGACGGCGCGGACCTTGCTGTCGAGCAGCTTGTCGAGGGCGGCCGGATCGAGATGGCCGGTCTCAGGGTCTACCTTCCACTCGCGCACGACGATGCCGCGGTCGGCCAGCCGCCGCCACGCGCCGGAATTGGCCTCGTGGTCCTGGTTGGTGACGACGATGGCGTCGCCGGGCTTCAGCCAGCCGCCGAAGGCGTTGGCCAGCACATAGGTGTTGGCCGAGGTGGAGGGGCCGAAATGGATCCAGTCCATGCCGACATTGAGGGCCTGGGCGATACGGCGGTGGGCCAGGTCCATGGCAGCGCCGGCTTCGCGCGAGGCGGGGTAGAAGCCGTAGGGCTGCACCTTGGTGGCGCGGTAGTAGTGATCGAGGCGATCGATGACGTGGCGCGACGTGTACGAACCGCCGGCGTTCTCGAAGAAGGCCCAACCGTCGAGACTGGGCTCGCGGAAAGCGGGAAACTCGGCACGGATCAGTTCGGTATCGAGAGGAAGGGCGGTCATCGGGCGCTCTGAAATGGCGGGACACCGATGGTTAGCGGAGGCCTGCGACGCCTGCAATTCAGCTGTGTGGATAAGACGATGTCCGGGCGGGGAGGGGGCTCGGACGCCCGGCATTGACAAGCAGGGACATCTCACCCACATGTGGGCCCGTGCTGCTGGCGCCTGCCGCTCGCCGGGGAAACCCGATGGTGAAGTCCAGCCGCGGATGGCCCGCGACCCTACATGATCGCTCCTTTTCGAGGCGGTTCATGGCAAGGCGAGCCCCATGAGATGATCCGCCTCTGTTGAAGAGGACCGACATGACTTTCTCTCTCGATACCCCCAGTGCGGCCACTCTAAAGGCCGAGGCAAAAGCGCTGCGCTCCGAGCGCGCCCTTTCCGGTAGTCCCATCTCGCATGGTGAGGCGCTGGAAGAAGTGGCGCATCGGCACGGCTACCGCGACTGGAACACCGCCGCTGCGGCGATCCCCGATCGCGTGGCGGGCCCGGTGCAGGTGGGCCAGCGCGTCAGCGGCGCCTATCTCGGCCAGCCGTTCCTTGGCCTCGTGATCGGTGTCAACCTGATGGGCGACATGCAGCACTATGCGGTCACGGTGAAGTTCGACCAGCCGGTGAACGTGTCGCGCTCGGAACTGATGGGCCCGATCTGGCGCCAGCGCGTCCGCTCGACGGTCGACCTGCGCGGCATCTCGATCTCGCACACCAGCGACGGCGAACCGCACATGCGCATCCGCCGTGCCTGACGGAACGGCGTGCCGGATGGTGGGTTTTCCCTCGCCGTCCGGCCGCCGGGTTGTCTTTCATCGGCAACTGCCGATATAAAGGCGGCTCCGGCGGCTGCGGCCCCGGCTCCTCTGCAGCAGCACGGACAGACAGCCCATGACCACCCAGACTCTGCCGATCGACCTTTACTATGCGGCCACGCCGAACGGCCGGAAGATCACCATCATGCTCGAGGAGCTGGAGCTTCCCTACGGGATCTACCCGATCAACATCGGCCGCGGCGACCAGTTCAAGCCCGACTTCCTCGCGATCTCGCCCAACAACAAGATCCCCGCGATCGTCGATCCGGAAGGGCCGGAGGGCAAGCCGATCTCGATCTTCGAGTCGGGCGCGATCCTGAAGTACCTCGCCGAGAAGTTCGACCGCTTCTACGGCACGACCTGGCGCGAGAAGGTCAAGATCGACGAGTGGCTGTTCTGGCAGGTGGGCGGCTTCGGCCCGATGCTGGGGCAGAACAACCACTTCTCGCGCTATGCGCCCGAGAAGGTTCCCTACGCCATCAAGCGCTACATGGACGAGTCGCACCGGCTCTACCGGGTGCTCGACACCCAGTTGCAGGCGCAGAAGGCGGCGGGCAAGGATTTCGTCGCCGGCGACTATTCCATCGCCGACATCGCCATCTACGACTGGTCGCGCGGCTCGGACAACCACGGCATCGACATTGCCGAGTTCCCGACCTTTGCCGAATGGCGCCAGCGCGTCACCGACCGTCCGGCGGTGCAGCGCGCGCTCGGCATCACGCTCGATTCCTCGCAGAACATCAGCGCCGCGACCGACAAGGAAGCGCAGCGGATCATGTTCAACCAGCGATAACCGGATGATCGGGGGCGGGGTGGCCTAGTTGCCGACCCGCTCCCATTCCTGATCCTGGCAGAGCACGTAGAGGACGCACCCCTTCAGGCGGATGGCGTTGGCGTGCATGACCTCCACGGAGCCGGCATAAACGTTGCCGTCCTCGGGGTTGTAGATCTCGCCCTCGTAGTAATAGGGGTTGCCGGTGGCCCGCAGAGTCAGGATCTGCAGGCCCTGAATCGGCCTGTGCTTGAGCTGCGGGTTCTTGTTGTTGACGTCCGTGTAGGACGCCGGGTCGAGCGTTTCGAGCTCGGCGCCGTACTGCTTCTTGAGCCGGTCGGGCACCACGATCTTGGTGATGTAGCCGCAATAGCCCGCCGAGCAGCGCGCGATCGTCAGCTCCGTCTCGGCATCGGTGAGCCACACGCCTTCGACCATGGCCGGTGCAGCGTAGCTGGCGCCGGCCAGAAGCATCATGCCTGCGGAAACAGCGCCCGCAGCGTTACGCAGCCAATTGTTCAGCCCAGACATTGGACCATCCCAAGCTCACGCCGCGCTGCTCGAATCGAGCCCTGCGGTTATACCATCAGGTGGGATGATGATGGGCGCATGCGCCAAATCAATGGTAATCTCAAGTAAAGAACATCTTCGGCAAAGCGCAGCGACAGTTATGCATCACTGGTGCGGTTGAGTACGCTGAGGAGGCATTTCGGCGCTCGGGAACCTCGAATGTCCGCTACAGACTCCGATGCGCTGATCGCGCAGTCCGGCCTTGCGACAACGCAGCCGATCGCCATCGCGGCGCGCGGTCGACGTGGCCGCCTGAGCGCGGTTACTGGTTACTGGCCGGATGGTGGACCCGTGCAAGCGGGTGATCTCTTCTATGCTGCCAGCCTGACCAAGCAGGTGACCGGAGCCATCATCGCGCATCTGGTCCAGTCGGGGAGCATCAATCCGGCCCTTCCTATTCCCCAGAACTTCCTGCCCAGGTGGACAACGTTACCCACGGTGCGGCAGGTGCTGCACCATACCGCTTCGCTGCCCGAGGCGGGCCGGCTCGAGAGCGCCCTCGGTGGCGGGTCGTGGACGAGCGAGTACGTGATGCAGATGGCCGCCGATCTCGCGCCTCCTGATTGTCCTATCGGCTCCGCCTTTGCCTACTCCAACCTCGGCTATGTCATGCTTGCCCGCCTTGCGGAGCAGGTTGCCGGAAGGACTTTCGCCGAGCTCGCTGCGGACGTGCTGCCTTCGTCTGCGGGCTCCGGAATGGCCTTCTTCGATACCGGCACGCTTCCCGTGTCACCGCACGCGGCCCTGCTTGGATCGAGCCTGCCACTTACCACCGGTGACGGAGGGCTGTGGACGACAGCCGACGCCTATGCCGATTTTCTCGACATGCAGAACGAAGACCGATCGGGTGCAGCAGCCCGTCTGACCCAAGCGGACCACAGGCTCCGGAACGGCGAGCTCGTGCGCTACGGGTGGGGCATAGGCATCCGGACGCTGGCCGGGCACCCGCTGTACATTCACGGCGGTGGCTGGACCGGAGCCCGCTGCAAGGCCATCCGTTCGCCTGCTCTCGGGCTGAGCGTCGTTGTACTGACGGCCGGAGAGCAGGAGGCCGCCGTGTCCGCGCTGGTCGATAAGCTGGCTGAGGCGGTCGCGTAGTCGCCGCGTACGCTCGCCGGCCGCCCTCATCAACTGACCACCGGTTGTACCGGGCTTTTCGACGCTGTCGTCAAAACCCCTTGCCCATCCCCGCGATTGCCCCTATCAGGACCGGCGACGGAGAGGTGGCCGAGTGGTCGAAGGCACGCCCCTGCTAAGGGCGCAGACCTCTAAAGGGTCTCGTGGGTTCGAATCCCATCCTCTCCGCCACCCAATCTTTCCACTCAATTGTCGACGACGCCGCCCGGTGGAACCGCCGGGATACCGGAAGCCATTGCATTGCCGTCATGTTCAGACATGATTGCGTGCGGGGCAGTTCGGAGGCGGTGACTTGGAGTCTTTCGTCGCTACGCTGGCCATTGCCGGCGCCATAGCCTTGTTGCTGTGGGGCGCGCATATGGTGCAGTCCGGGGTGCAGCGCGCCTTCGGGGCTCGGCTCCG
>Ga0247822_10000793_pt1 | contig 18004 bp, 19 predicted proteins | sample 13C_Cellulose_Da_FD_192423 | JGI IMG/M metagenome (GOLD analysis project Ga0247822, IMG submission 192423) | Soil microbial communities from agricultural site in Penn Yan, New York, United States - 13C_Cellulose_Day30 | ecosystem: Environmental > Terrestrial > Soil > Agricultural land | place...
CCGTACGTCCTCGAAGTGTTCCTCGACGGGTTCCAACCCGCCTGCGGTACTTCTCCGGGCGTGCGGCCAAGCCTTCTCGACGATCTGCGGTCCTCGCTCGCCATCGTCATGAATGATCCGGGCTAGGGCGACCGCCGATTGCGGCGGCGCCAGCCCGGACCAACCTGCTCGGATGGAGGCGTTCCTCGGCCGGTGGGGCTACCTCGCGGTCTTCGTCGGCACGTTCTTCGAGGGCGAGACCGTGGCGCTCGCCGGCGGCACGCTCGCCCACCACGGCCTCCTGCACTGGTCGCTGGTCGCCACCTGCGCGTTCGTCGGCACGGTGCTGTGCGACCAGATCTGGTTCGTGGTCGGCCGCCACCTCGGCACGCGCGTGATCGCGCGGGTCCCGCGGTGGCACGAGCCGCTGAGCAAGGTGCGCGCGCGCTTCGCCCAGCGCGGCGACGCGTTCGTGATCGGCTTCCGCTTCGTGCTCGGGCTGCGCACGCTGACCCCGTTCTTCCTCGGCTCCTCGGCCTACTCGCACGCTCGGTTCACCGTGCTCAACGCGATCGGCGGCGCGATCTGGGCGGTCGCCTTCACCGCGCTCGGCTGGTTGGTCGGCGAGGGCGTGACGCGGCTGCTCGGCCGGTTCGCGCGGGTCGAGGAGATCCTCGCCGCCGCGGCGGCACTGGCGGTCGCGACCTGGCTGGCCACCCGGCTGGGGAAGAGCCGGCGGCGGCGGCCGATCGCGGACGCCACCACGAGCCCGCAGCCGTGAGAGCGGCCGTGCCACCGGCGCCGAGCTGTTCTTGACATCTCGTTCCAGAATGGTCATGGTCACCGCGTGGCTCGGCCCAAGGAGTTCGATCGCGACGAGGTGCTCGGCCGCGCCATGCAGCTGTTCTGGTCGCGCGGCTACGAGGCGACGTCGATGGCCGACCTGGTCGACCACCTCGGCATCGGCCGCCAGAGCCTGTACGACACCTTCGGCGACAAGCACGCGCTGTACCTGGCGGCGCTCGACCACTATGTCGAGCGTTCGGCGGCGCCGCCGTTCGAGTGCGACGTGCCAGTCCGCAAGCAGCTGCGCATGCTGTTCACCTCGGTCATCGATCGCGCCGTCGGCGAGCCCGAGCGCAACTGCTGCCTGCTGATCCTCGCCGCCGCCGAGCGCGCCACCGTCGACGACGAGGTGGCGGCGCGGGTCGCGGCGGCGTCGCAGCGCCTGGAGAAGGTGCTCACCCGACGCCTGAGCGCCGCCCAGCGCGACGGCGAGATCGGCAGCCACCACGACCCGCTCGCGCTGGCGCGGTTCCTGACCAGCGCGATCAACGGCCTGCAGCTCACCGGCCGCACCGCGCGCGATCGCAAGCACCTCGAGCAGATCGCCGACACCACCCTGTCGCTGCTCGGCTGACGCCCGCCCTCTCGTCCGCGGCGGCGGTGCCGCCGCGTCGTCCCACGCTCAGTTTTTGACCAATCGTTCCATATCTCTCCCAGGAGACCTCCATGTCCGCTCCCAGCGCTCGTCCCGTCGCCCTCGTCACCGGCGGCACCACCGGCATCGGGCTTGCCACCGCCCGCCTGCTCCACGATCAGGGCCACGCCGTGATCATCACCGGGCAGAACCCCGACACGCTGGCCGCCGCCCAGCGCGCCCTGCCCGACGACGTCCTGGTCCTGCGCGCCGACGCGCGCGCGATCGCCGACGCCACCCACGTCGCCGACGAGATCCGGCGCCGGTTCGGCCGGCTCGACGTGGTGTTCCTCAACGCCGGCATCTCCAAATTCGCGCCGCTCGAGGCGATCGACGAGGCGTCGTACACGTCGGTGTTCGACGTCAACGTGAAGGGGCCGCTGTTCACCCTCCAGCAGGTCCTGCCGCTGCTCGGCCGCGGCGCGTCGGTGATCTTCAACAGCTCGGTCATCGCCGGCAAGGGCGTCGCCAACAGCGCGGTATACGCGGCGACCAAGGCCGCGGTCGCGTCGCTGGTGCGCACGCTGTCGGTCGAGCTGGCCCCGCGCGGCATCCGGGTCAACGCGGTCAGCCCGGGCCCGATCGAGACCCCGATCTACACCAAGCAGGGCTTGCCCGACGACGCGGTCCGCAGCCTCAAGCAGGAGCTGGTCGCCAAGGTCCCGCTCGCTCGCCTCGGCGCCGACGACGAGGTCGCGCGCACCGTCGCCTTCCTCGCCTCGTCGGCGGCCAGCTACGTCAGCGGCGCCGACCTCCCCGTCGACGGTGCCTTCGGCGTCACCTGACCGTGTCCCCTTCCGGCTTGACCGCTCCGCGCCATCCGTTATAACGGACAGATGACCGTGGTGGGCCCGTCGGGCGCATCGTCTCCGCCCAGCGTCGAGGTGCACGACGGGTTCGTGCGCGTGGTCGACGGCGGGCGACGCCGCGACTTCCACCTCCGCTGGCTCCGCCACAACTGCGACGTCGATCGCCACCCGCTCACCGGCGAGCGAGTGGTCGACTCTGCCGATCTGCCCGACGAGCTGGCGGTGGTGACCGCCGCGATCACCGCCGACGGGCTGCGGGTCGAGTGGCAGCACGACCGCCGGATCAGCACCTACCCGCTCGGCTGGCTGCGCGAGCACGCGTACGCCGTGGACCGGCCGCTGGTCGAGCCCCCGCCGGCGGACGTGACGCGGCTCGAGCTGACCCGCGGCGCGGCGCCGCTCGCCGCGCTGGTGCCGGCGATCGTCGAGCGGATCGAGCTCGCCGGGGCCGTCGTCGTCCGCGCCGGCACCGTCGACCGACCGGAGGACGAGACCGAAGCGTGGATCGAGGCGCTGGGGGCCGAGGCCCTGCGCGTGGTCGAGACCCACTTCGGCCGCATCGAGGACCTGCGCACCGACAACACCACCAACGCCAACACCGATCAGCTCGGCTACACCGACGCCGCCGTCGAGCTCCACACCGACCAGCCGTTCCTCGATCACCCGCCGCGCTATCAGCTGCTGCAGGCGATCCGCGCCGCCGAGGCCGGTGGTGACAGCCTGATCGCCGACGCGCGGGCCGCGTTCCGCTACCTGCAGAGCCTCGATCACCACGCCGCCGAGCTGCTGCGCACCGTCGAGATCCGGTTCCATCGCAAGCAGCGCGCCTTCGAACGCGAGGTCCGCGCGCCGCTCATCATCGACGACGGCGAGCGGTTCGTCGTGCGCTCGTCGTACTTCACGATGGCCCCCCACCACCTTCCGTTCGACCGCATGGACGCCTGGTACCGCGCCTACGACCGGTTCGTCCGCCTGGTGCGCGATCCGCGCCACCACTACCGGTTCGCGCTCCGCCCCGGCGACGTGCTGGTCTACGACAACCACCGCGTCCTCCACGGCCGCACCGCGTTCCGCGGCGCGCGCTGGGTCCGCGGCATCTACTTCGACCGCCGCGCGCCGACCGCGCCGGCATGATCGGCACGCGCCATGGCCATGACCAACACCCCGCCCCCCACCGCCGCCGCCCGGCCGCTCCCCGACCTGACCTGGGAGCGCATCCGCCGCGAGGCCGAACAGATCGTCGCCCTCGAGCCGGCGCTCGCGTCGTTCATCTACGCCTCGGTGCTGTCGTACTCGCGGCTCGAGGACGTCGTGATCCACCGGGTGGCGTCGTGTCTCGATCACGCCGAGGTGCCCGCCGATCTCCTCCGCCGCACCTACGAGCAGGCCGTCGTCGATCAGCCCGGCCTGGCGCAGATGTTCCGGGCCGACATCGCGGCCGTGTTCGAGCGCGATCCCGCGTCGGGACGCATGCTGCAGCCGCTGCTCTACTTCAAGGGGTTCGCGGCGATCCAGGCCCACCGGCTCGCGCACTGGCTGTGGACCCACCAGCGCCGCGACTTCGCCGCGTACCTGCAGAGCCGGACCTCGACCGTGCTCGGCGTCGACATCCACCCGGCCGCGCGCTTCGGCCGCGGCATCATGCTCGATCACGCCACCGGCATCGTGATCGGCGAGACCGCGGTCGTCGACGACGACGTGTCGATCCTGCAGGGCGTCACCCTCGGCGGCACCGGCAAGGAGACCGGCGAGCGCCACCCCAAGATCCATCGCGGCGTGATGATCGGCGCCGGCGCCACCGTCCTCGGCAACATCGTCATCGGCGAGGGCGCCCGGGTCGCCGCCGGCTCGGTCGTCCTCCATCCCGTCCCTGCCCACAAGACCGTCGCCGGCGTCCCCGCCCGGGTCGTCGGCGACGCCGGCAAGGATCCACCCGCGCGCACGATGGACCAGATCTTCGACCCGGTGATCTAGCCGGGGACACGTTCCTGGATCGCATCATCGCGGAATCGTGCGCATTTCAGGCACAACCGCGACGAAATGCACCGGCGCCCGGTCCCGGCGATCGCCGCGCGTTTCGTCGCGGCACGCCTGAAAAAGCGTGCTATTCCGCGCGGCTGCGACCTAGGAACGTGTCCCCGCGCGGGGCGCCGGCGCGCACGGCGAAGGCGGCGAGGATGATCAGGCCGCCGAGGCCGATGGCGCCGCACAGGAGCATGGCCGACGAGGCGCCGTAGAAGCCGGCGATGGGGGCGAAGATGCCCATGGCGCCGCGGCGGATGATGCTCTCGATGGAGAGGACGGTGGCGCGGCGGCCCGAGTCGGTGATCTCGCGGTTGAGGAGCGGCTTGAGCAGGGGTGAGTAGAGGCCGTTGGCGACGGCCTGGACGGCGAGGAGGGCGAGGACGAACGGGCCGCGCAGCTCCTCGAGGAGGACGAACGACAGGGCCAGGCCGCCCAGCAGCGTCCACAGCAGCGGCTCGTCGCCCAGGCGCTGGCGCAGCGCGTGGCCGCGGTGGGCGACGAACGACGCGGTCAGGTACACCGCCGCGAAGATCAGGCCGACCTCGTAGAACTCGAAGCTCCGGGCCTTGAGGAACGGCTGGTAGAGGTAGATCGTCGCCCGCAGCAGCACGAACACGACCGCCGAGTAGCCGATCAGCCAGGCCAGGCGGCCGTTGCGGGTGACGTCGCTCAGGGCCGCGCGCATGTGGCGGTACCACGATCGCCACTCGTCGGTGAGGGTCTGGCGCGCCGGGGCCGGGGCCAGGCGCGAGCGATCGTCGCCGAGGGCGAGCGCGGTCGCGAACGCGGCCATGGCGACGGCGGCGGTGACCAGGTACGGCAGCGCGAGATCGACCATCGCCAGCGCGCCGCCGGCGGCGTAGGCGATCGCGCTGCCGGCCTGGTGCCACGCCGACGCCGTGCTCTCGCGCCGGCCGTACTCGTGGGCGACGCCGTTTTCGGCGAGCAGATCGAACAGGTACGCCGAGTCGGCGCCCGAGCACAGCGACATCGAGATCGCGGCCAGGCTCTCGCTGACCAGGAACTCGGTGAAGCTGTGGGCCTGGTAGGCGATCAGGCACGACACGACCATGATCAGCGCGCCGCACATCATCGACGTGCGCCGCCCGATGCGATCGGCGAAGGCGCCGGTCGGCACCTCGACGACGATCACGATCGCGCTGTAGATGCCGCCGAGGACCATGATGTCGCGGAAGGTCAGCCCGCGCGAGATCATGAACGGGACGAAGATCGGCACCCACAGGTACGACGTCGCCAGCAGGCGGAACAGGTAGAACAGGCGCAGGTCGCGGGCCACTAGGGTCGCTCCGCGTCGCCGGCCGGGCCGGTCAGGATCAGCACGGCCTCGGCGGCCGAGGCCTGCGAGGCGTCGCGCTCGGTGTCGAGCGCGGCGAGGAGCGCGGGCAGGAGCGGGGTGACGTCGGCGTCGGGGGCCAGCCGGCGCAGCGCGCGGGCGGCGTCGACCCGCAGCGACGGGATGGCCAGCGACGCGACCAGGGCGTCGCGCGCGGCGGCATCGCCGAGCTGGGCCAGGGCGCACGCCGCCGCCGGCCGGAAGCGCGCGTCGTCGAGCGTGGCCCGCAGGGTCTCGGCCACGGTGGCGTCGCCGGCCATGGCCAGCGCGATCGCCGCGCGCAGCCGGTCGTCGTCGCCGGTGGTCGGGTCGTTGCGGACCTGGGCGAGCACGGTCAGCGCCCGCGCGTCCTTGCTGGGGGCGAGCGCCTCGGCCGCGCCCAGGCGGTGCTGGGTCACGCCGAGCAGCGCGCGCAGGAAGCCGGCGCCGGCGTCGTCGCCGAGGGTGACCAGCGCGCGGGCGGCGTCGGCCTTGACGTCGCGGCGACCGCTGCTGAGCGCGGCCTTGAGGCGGGCGTGCGCGGGCGCGTCCCCGCAGCGCGCCATCGTGTAGTCGATCGCGATCCGCGCCAGCTCGCTCGGCTCGTCCTCGCGGGTGGCGAGCAGCGCCTGGGTCGCCGTGGCGTCGCAGGTGCGGGCCAGGCCGATCGCCGCCTCGCGCTTGATCCGCGTCGATGGCGAGTCGAGCAGCCCGCGCAGCAGGGTCAGCGCGCGCTCGCGCGCCGACGCCGGGGTCGGCGGCGGCGGCGGCGCAGGCGCCGGGGTCGCCGGGTCGGGCGGGCGCGGCGCTCGCTCGGTCGACGCCGACGACGAACCCGGCGTCGACGGCGAGATCAGCGGGACGATCGCGATGGCGGCGCCGGCCGCGACGATGATCGCGACCAGCGCGATGGCGCGGCCGAGGCGGCGCGAGCCGCGGGCCGGTGCGGCGGCCGCGAGGGGCTCGGGCCGGGGAGCCGGTGCCGGCGCAGCGGCGCGAGCTGGCGCAGGGGCCGAAGCCGGAGCAGCCGCTGGAGCTGGCGCCGCAGCCGGAGCCGCAGCCGCAGCCGCAGCTGGCGCCGCAGCCGGACCTGGCGCCGCCGCCGCAGCTGCAGCCGCCGGCTTCGCCGGCACCGCGCCCGATTCGGCCGCCTTCCGGCACGCGTCGCTGCAGTACGCGACCACCTTGCCGCCGACCACGCGCACCCACCGCGCGCGCAGGGCGTCGTAGCTCCCGCCACACACCGGACAGGCGCCGGTCACGGGAACACCAGCACCTTCTCCTCGCCGTGCTTCTCGATGAGGCCGTCGATGTACGCGAGCGCGAGCGTCCGCCGCCCGAGCAGCGCCTCGATCTCCACCGACGTCAGCACCTCCTCGTACGGGCCGGGGTCGTGCGCCATCACCGCGCGGATCGCGGCCTCGTCGACCGCGCGCAGCCGGTTCACCAGCCGGCGAGAGAACACCTGGCAGCGCTCGAGGTACGTGCGGGTGCGGTGGTTGCCGCGCGGGCTGCGGCCGAACGACATCGTGTTGTCCATGAAGTACAGCACCGTCCCGTCCTCGGACGACTTGGCGTTGTTGCCGCTCCAGCGGTCGATGTTGTCGGTCAAGAAGTCGAACAGGGTCATCGTCGACAGCTGCTGGGCGAGCGACAGCCGGTCCGGCGGGATCGCGGCGCCGACCCGCAGCCACTTGCGCCAGGTCACGATCGCGTCGGTCTCGTCGAGCTTGGCGCCGCCGATGCGGATGTCCTTGATCACCGGGATCCACCACGACGCCTCGCCGTGGACGCGGCCCTTGCGGGCGACCGCCTCCCGACGCAGGCGCGGCGCCATCCCGCGCTGGCTGGGGTCGAGCGCCTCCTCGAGCTCCGCCATCGTGAAGCTGCGGCCGATCGCCGGCGGGACCCGCCCGACGCCGAGCAGGCGATCGAGCCGGTAGGCGGCGATCTCGCGCCGCGGCAACTGGAGGATGACCTGGTCGGGCTTGAACGCCGCGCGGGCGCCGTTGTCGAACTCGAGCCGCAGCGACAGGGTCGAGCCGCCGCGGTTGAACCTCACCCGGGTCAGCTTGCCGGTCCGGATCGGATCGAGGAGCGTGTGGTCGGACACGCCGACGAACTCCCAGATCGCGCCCTCGACGGCTGCCAGCGCCGGCGCGACCGGGGCCGCGTCGGCGACCCCGGCGTCGACCGCGACGGCGAGCTCGGGCGCCGGCGGCACGATCGCGGGCGTGATCGCGAGGGTCGGACCAGGCGGGGCGACCGGGGCCGGCGCGACCGGCGCCGGGGCCGGCGCGGTGCGCGCCGCGACCGGCGCCGGGGCCGGCGCGGTGCGCGCCGCGACCGCCTGCGAGCGCGGCCCGCCGACCTGATCGCGCAGCTCGCCCACGGCATAGGCGGTCCCCAGCGAGAGCCCGCCGATCGCGGACACTGCGGCGACGATCTCGAGCGCGATGCACGTGCCGAGTCGCACCCGAAAACGGTATCACGCACGATCTCGTGGCCGCAAAAAACCCTGCGGTCTCGCCGGTCAGGCTCGCGGTCAGGCCGCGGTCAGGCCGTGGGGCCCGCCGGCCCGAGCGCTCCTGATCCGCCCCGCCGCGGCCGGGCGAGGCTACGCGCCGGGAGCCTGGTCGGGGCCGCCCTCGTGCACGAACCCGGCCTGGCGGTGCCGGGCGGTCGGGACGTGGGCCTGCCAGCACTTCTCGTTGCAGAACCGCAGCTTCATCCGCCCGGTGTTGCACGAGGCGACCGTGCACCGGACGTAGCGCGCGTCGGCGGCGATCGCCTTGCGGCAGGTCGCACACACCATCGAGCCCGGTGCCATGGCTCCATTGGATAGCACAGGACCGCGGTCGCCCGCCGCGGCCTACGGCGCCGCCAGCAGCCGGGCCACCGCGCGCTCGGCCTCGGCCGCCGCCGCCGCCCCGCCCCGCCCGACCATCCGCACCACGCCGTCGCGGTCGATCACCACGACGTGCGGGATGGTGCCGACCTGGTAGCGGCTGGCCGCGTCGCCGTCGTCGGCGACCAGGGTGACGCGGGCGCCGCGCATGGTGTCGCCGTCGACGAACGCGCGCGCCAGGGCCCGATCGTCGAGGTTGACGGCGACGACCTCGGCGGCGTCGCCCCACTGGCGCGCGGCCCGGCCCAGCCGGGGCAGCGACGCCTTGCACGGGCCGCACCAGGTGGCCCAGAACTCGAGGACCACGACCTTGCCGCGCCGTCCGGCCAGGGTGACGCGCTCGCCGGTCGGGGCGCCACCGGCGCCGAGCACGGGGAGATCGACCACCGGCGCCGGCCGCCCGGCCTCGAGCGGGCGCAGCCAGTCGACGTGCCCGGCGATCCACACCAGGTTGACGAGCAGGGTGGCGGCGGCGAGCAGCGCGATCGCCACCCCGGCCCGTCGCCCGCGCCGGCGCGCCGCCTGGTCGGTCACGACCGCCTCCGGGCCTCGGCGATAGCCAGCGCGGTGATCGCCCCACTCCAGCCGAGCGCGGTCAGCAGCACGAGCGCCCGCCCGGTCGGCCCGAGGCCGCCGTCGGCGAACGCGGTGCGCGCCACCAGGGTGGCGACCAGTGACACCGTGACCGGGACCAGGGCGGCGACGCAGCCGAGATCGAAGTCGCGGCCGAGGTGGCGGCGCGCGCCGGCACACAGCGACACCACCGGGGTCGCCACCACCACGAAGACCAGGCCGAACATCGCCGCGCCCGACACCGCGCGCATCAGCCCGGGCCAGGCGTCGCGCCACGACACCGCGCCGGCGATCCACGCCGCCGCGACCAGCTCGCGGGTGTGGGCGACGATCAGGACGACCACGATCGCGCGCAGCAGATCGCCGGCGGCGCGGCCCGACGCGGCGGGATCGTCGGCGAGGCGCAGCGCGGCGCGCGGCGCCGCCAGGGCCAGCCCCCACCGCTCGAGGAAGCCCGGCCCACCGGCGATCGCGCGCGCGCTCATTTGCCGCCCGAGGTGCGCTGGGCCAGGAGCTTGCGGGCCTGGGCGACCACCGCCGACGGCACGCCCTTGGACTTGGCGACCAGGCGGATGTCGTTGTCGCGCAGGTGGACCAGCAGCTTCGACGACTCGGTGATCGGTGTCTTCGGGTTCATCACCAGCGACTTCTTGATGCCGTACAGCCGGGTCCAGTCGCGGCGCCCGGCGATGTAGCGGACGACGTCGTCGGCCAGCGAGTGGTTGCCGGCGTACTTGGCCGCCTCGAGCTCGGTCACCCCCGGCGCCTTGATCGCCGCGACCGCGACCAGGCGCAGGGGATCGCGGATCAGGATGCCGCGCGCGAACGCGTTGCCGAGCGTGGCCAGGCGGATCTTCATCGGCACCGTCATCTTGCCGATCGGCACCTTCTTCTCGTCGACGGGCGGGGCCTGATCCTCACCGTCGGCGACCTCGACCGCGTCGTCGGCGCTGCCGGTGAGCACCGCGCTGTCGGCCACGGTGGCGACCCCGGCCAGGGCCTGCGCGAAGGTCGCGTCGCCGTCGGTCGCTGGCCCACCGCCGCCGGCCGAAACCACCCGGGCCAGCTCGTCCCAGGCGGCGATGCCGGTGACCTTGACCTGGTTGCGCACGGCCAGCTCGACCGCGCGATCGACCGTCGACATGCGCGCGTGCGGGTTGCCGTACATCGCGGCGATCACGTCGGGGCAGCGCAGCAGCCGCTGCTCGTTGTTGGCGATGAGGTCGACCTGGGCCGCGTTGCCGCGCGCGGCCAGCGCGACGATGGTCGCGTCGGCGGTGGCGGGGTTGAGCACCAGGGCCTCGAACAGCGCCGGCACGGTGGCGGCGCGCGCCGACAGCCAGGCGAGCACCCGCGGATCCGCCTCGGGATCGGCGAGCACGCCGGCGACGACCTTCTCGGGCAGGCCGTCGGCGGTGGCCTGGGCACCGGCGGCGACCGCGGCGTCGGTGGCGGCGAGCTGGTACAGCACCGCGGCCAGCTCGGCGGGGCGCGGCAGCGGCAGCAGGCCGCGCGACGCCATCATGCGCCCCGGTCCGGGCGCGAGCGCCTTCTGCGCGGCCGGCGACAGGCGGGCCAGCGTGGCGGGATCGAGGGGTTCGAGCTGGGTCAACGCGCGTCTCCTACGCCCCCAGGTACCCCGGGATTGGCCCCGGCGGTAGCGTGGACGAGCGCGTTGCGGTCGTGGAGGATCTTGAGCCCCTTGAGGGTGAGCAGCTCGTCGGTCGCCTCGATGGTCTGCGACTCCGACGCGATCAGATCGGCCAGCCCGCCGGTGGCGATGCACCGGGCCGGGAAGTCGACCTCGGCGCGGATGCGGCCGACCAGCGCGTCGACCATGCCGGCGTAGCCGTAGAGCAGGCCGGCCTGCATCGACGACACCGTGTTGCGGCCGATCACCTTGCCGGGGCGGGCGATCTCGACGCGCGGCAACTTGGCCGCGTGCGAGTACAGCGCCTCGGCGCTGATCTGCACGCCGGGCGCGATCACGCCGCCGAGGTACTCGCCGCGCGGGGTGACCACGTCCCAGGTGGTCGCGGTGCCGAAGTCGACGACGATGCAGCCGGCGCGCAGCTGCTCGTACGCCGCGACCGCGTTGACGATGCGGTCGGCGCCGACCTCGCGCGGGTTCTCGTACAGGATCGGCATGCCGGTCTTGATGCCGGGCCCGACCACCAGCGCCGGCGCGCCGAGATAGGCCTTGAAGAAGCGCTGGATGCCGAACACCGCCGGCGGCACGACCGACGAGATGATGCCGGCGTCGAGGCTGCCCCAGGCGAAGCCCTCGAGCTCCAGCAGCGAGCGGACCAGGACGGCGTACTCGTCGGAGGTGCGGGTGGCGCGGGTCTCGATGCGCCAGTGCGCGAACAGGTCGGCGCCTCGGAACACCCCCAGGACGGTGTTCGTATTGCCCACGTCGACAGCCAGGAGACACGTCATGCGCCCGGCATGGTAGCTCCGAACCGGCACCCCGTAGTAGTCTCGTGCCCGATGGGCAGACCACTCCTTTCGCTCGTGTTCGCTTTGGGTTGCGGGTTGGGCGGAGCCGCGCTGGCCGGCTGTGGTGGCGCATCGGACGGCCCGCCGCCGCCGCTGGGCCGCCACTTCCAGGACAGCTACATCGCCGCGCTGCCCGTGGATCAGCAGGCCGACATCATCAAGGCGCAGAACGAGTTCAACATCGCCCAGCGCGAGAAGGCCAAGGCCGAGGCCGACCTCCGCGAGTCGCAGCTGACCCTCGACGTTGCGAAAAACGAGGCGAAGGCGGCCAAGCTGGACGAAGAGTCCGCCCGTAGTAACTTGAAGGCCGCCGAGGCCTCGGCCGACCAGAACCGGATCAACGACGCGACCCGCCAGAAGCGCGGCGCGGAGCTGGCCAAGAACGCCGCCGACGAACGGGTGAAGTACTACACCGCCTACCGAGACTGGCTGAAGCGCCTGATGCGCTTCACCGAGGAGAACACCTACTGGCGCGAGGCGCAGTACGAACTGGCCAAGGCCAGGCTGGCGCAGAAGAACAACATCGCGCCGGCCGGCTTCCGCTACGACGACTACGTCCGGCAGGAGAGCGACCGCGCCAAGCGCACCGACGGCGCCAAGCGCAAGGCCGAGGAGCTCAAGGGCAAGGCCGGCGACGCGCGCAGCCGCTGGCTGGTGATCCAGAACGAGGCCGACAAGACCCTCGGCAAGCAGAGCCAGTTCCCCGATCCGATGTCGCCCAAGCCGGTCCAGGGCACCGATCCGACCGTCGGCTCCAGCGGCACCACCATCGGCGGCGGCACGACCGACCAGATCGCCCCGGCCGACGGCGGCGCCCAGTAAGTCAGTTGCACGACAGGGACATGGCGGGAACCGAGAGCGAGGCCGCGCGCATCCTCGTCGTCGACGACGAGAAGGTGATCCGCGAGATCCTCGCCGAGTTCCTGATGCTCGAGGGCTACGCCGTCGGCGCCGTCGAGGACGGTCAGAAGGCGCTCGAGGAGCTGCGGCTGCGGCCGTACGATCTGGTCATCTCGGATCTCAAGATGCCCCGGCTGTCGGGGCTGCAGCTGCTCGAGAAGCTGGCCGAGGAGAACATCAACGTCCTCACCGTGATCATGACCGGCTTCGGCACGGTCGAGACCGCGATCGAGGCGATGAAGCGCGGCGCCTACGACTACATCCTCAAGCCGTTCAAGGTCGAGGAGGTCATCCACGTCGTCCAGCGCGGGCTGTACCGCCAGCAGCTCCAGGCCGAGAACATCCGCCTGCGCGAGGCGCTGACCATCTACCAGGTCAGCGAGGCGCTCGCGACCTCGGTCGATCTCGATCACATCCTCGACACCATCCTGCAGGCCGCGCTCAAGGAGACCGACGGCGACGTCGCGACCCTCCACCTGCGCGACCCGCGCACCGGCCGCTACGAGGAGCGGGTCAAGCTGGTCAGCCCGGCCGCCCACGTCCCCCACCTGCCGGCGCCGGCGTTCGACACCCTGGTCGAGCGCTTCGATCGCGGCCAGCCGGTGGTGTCGCACGGCGAGAGCGCCAGCCGGTTCTTCATCGGCGCGCTCGGCCCCGGCAACGCCGGCGGCAACGGCGGCGAGCTGCAGTCGTTCCTCAGCGTGCCGCTGCAGGTCGGCGCCGCGGTGATCGGCGTGCTCAACGTCTACAGCTTCAGCCGCGGCCACAAGTTCGACGAGGGCCACCGCAAGATGCTCACCGTCCTCGGCTCGCGGGCCGCGGGCGCGATCGACAACGCGCGGCTCTACGACGACCTGCGCATGCGCAACGAGGAGCTGCGCCAGGCCAACGAGACCCTCGAGGACACCTTCCAGTCGACGGTGGCTGGGTTCGCCCAGGCGCTCGAGGAGACCGACCTCTACACCCGCGGCCACAGCGAGCGGGTCGCCCGCTACGCCGAGCTGATCGCGCGCGGCCTCACCCTGCCCGACGCCGAGGTCAAGCGCATCGTCGAGGCCGGGGTCATGCACGACATCGGCAAGCTGGGCGTGCGCTACGACATGCTCAACAAGCCGGGCAAGCTCACCCCCGAGGAGGTGCGGATCTTTCGCCAGCACCCCGAGAAGGGCAAGCGCATCCTCGACCCGGTGCCGTGCCTGCACGGCCTGATCGACGGCTGCTGGTGCCACCACGAGTGGTGGGACGGCGGCGGCTACCCGCGCGGCCTCAGCGGCCACAACATCCCGCTGGTCGGGCGCGTGGTCGCGATCGCCGACGCCTACGACGCCATGACCTCGGACCGCGCCTACCGGCGCGCCCTGCCCCACGAGGTCGCGGTCAGCGAGATCGAGCGCTGCGCCGGCACCCAGTTCGATCCCGAGCTGGCCGACCTGTTCGTCAAGATGATCGAGGACCACCGCGCCGAGCTGCGCCAGCGCGGCGAGGCCAGCCTGCTGCCGCGATGAGCGCCGGCGCGGGGGAGCCGCCGCCGGCGGCGGTGAGCGACGAGGCGCGCGCGGCCAACGACGAGGCCAACGACTGCATCGACGCGCGCCGGTTCGTCGACGCCATCCCGCTCGCCGAGCGCGCGGCGGCGCTGGCCCCCGACTGGGCCGACCCGTGGAGCAACCTGGTGGTCGGCTACAAGCACGCGCGCCGCTGGCAGGACTGCCTCGACGCCTGCGACCGCCGGCTGGCGCTCGACACCGAGCACGCCGACGGCGTGCACTGGAACGCCGGCATCGCCGCCACCGCGCTCGGCGACTGGCAGCTGGCCCGCCGGTGCTGGGAGGCGATCGGCCTCGATGTCCCCGACGGCGACGGGCCGATCGCGATGAAGCTCGGCGCCACCCCGATCCGGGTCGGCGCCGGCGCGGCCCGCGAGGTCGTGTGGTGCGATCGCATCGATCCGTGCCGGGCGCGCATCGAGGGCGTGCCCCTGCCCGACTCCGGGCGCCGCTGCGGCGACCTGATCCTGCACGACGGCGAGCCGCGCGGCCGGCGCCGGCTCGGCGAGCGCTCGGTGGCGGTGTTCGACGAGCTGGCCGTGCTGGCGCCGTCGCGGCTCCTGACCTGGGAGGTCGTGGTCACCGCCGGCGACGCCGCCGAGCGCGACGCGATCGTCGCCCGCCTCGAGGAGTGGGACCGCTCGGTCCGCGTCGAGGACTGGACCGAGAGCGTCCTGTGCGCGCCGTGCAGGCTCGGCGAGCCGCACGATCACGGCGACGACGACGACGACGACGGCGGCGAGCCGCCGCCGTGGCAGGTCGAGCGCCGGCTCGGGCTGGCCGCGCAGGACGACTCGGCGCTCGGGCCGCTGCGCCGGCTGGGCATGTGGTGGCGGCGCGAGGTGCGGTCGGTGAAGCGCACGTAGCAAGATCTAGCCGCAAGGAACTCTCGCCCGCGCTCAACCTGCCCTACGCCCGGGGCAGCCGCGCAAGCTCGCCACCAGTCACGAGTCCATCCTGATCGCCCTTGCATGCACGAGTCCCCCGACACGCGGATCCCGCGTGGGCGCGCGGCCGCAACCGTACCAAGGCGACCATTAACCGGATGTTCACGGGTGACCGCGCTCGCGAGAACCTTGGCCGCGCTTACCCACGACGCAAGTCCGCGCGAAGACCGCGATCTGAACCGGTCGAGATTCGCGGCGGCGCGGTTCACTAGGCGCGTCGACCGTGGCGCGGTCAGTTGCAGGTCGCCACACCAACCGGCTGGTTACCGGCCACGACCAGCCGGTATGGGCCGCAACCCGCCGAACCGGGGGCGCGCTTGACCTCTATCCAGATATCGAAGTCGTCGACGGAGGAGGTGTCATCGCGGCGCACGCTTGCGATCTCGCGCGTCGCCTCAGCCTGATCGCCGATGTCCGCCAGCTGACCTCCGCACGACGAACAGTAGACCCGCATGTCGTAGTTGGTGTTGGCCGGCATTATGAGTTCGATTGACGCGGTCAGATTGCCCGGTGCAGGCGTGTCCATCAGGCGCACGCGGTACCAGGAAGGATCGCCGTTGCTCTCGTAGCTGGCCAGTACGGGGTACGGCTGTGGTGTTCCGTGAGGATCAGCCGTGATCATTCCAAGGTCGATGGGCGCCACGCATACCGGCGTCGACGCGCAGTTGGGCAGGGGCGCGTCGGTGCTCGCGTCAACGTCGGGAGCATCCGCGGACGCACCGCTGTCGGGCATGGCGTCCGAAGCGGCGACGCTGTCGGATGACACCGCGGAACCCGCGTCCGGGTCGACATCCGCGGGATAAGGAAACTTGCAGGATGCAAGGATGCAAGCCGCAATCGCAAGCAGGGAGACACGCTGCATAAGGAGTCGCGCGAGGCTAACTTCGTTCAGAAGGCCGGATCCAGGGGAAACGTTCGTGGGCTCCGCCCGACGGCGAACACTGGATCGCGGCGACCGCGCTCGGCGACTGGCCCTGGCGCGGACGTGGTGGGCGGCGATCAGCCTCGACCTACCCGACGGCGACGGCTGATCGTGGTGAAGCTCGGCGCCACGCCGATCCGCGTGAGCCTAGACGGCGAGCCCAAGGGCGTGTGGTGCGAGCGGATTGTCCGTGCCGGGGCGGATCGGAGCGTGCCGCTGTCGGCGTCCGGCCGCTGGTGCGGCGACCTCGATAGTCCTGTACGACGGGTGAGCGGCGCAGAGAGCGCTGCTTCGGTGGTCGCACGGTGGCGGTGTTCGACGAGGGCGTGCTGACGCGGTCTCGCCTGCTGGCGTGGGAGTGGTGCTCACCGCCGGCGACGTCGGCGAGCGCGATGCGATCGTCGCCCGCCTCGATGAGTGGGACCACTCGGTCCGTGTCGAGTCGACCGAGAGCCGCGCCTGTTCGAAAAGGCTCAATCCGACGGCGCTCGGCGGCGAGACGTGTGGGTCATGCGCACACCTGCCCCGCGCGACCCGGCGATGGGCGCCGTAGACGGTGGCGCCGGTGCCTGTGAGTCGGTGAGGGAGGTTCTTGCGTGATTCGCGGGCCAAACGATGGTTAGGGTCGCAGCCATGAAGCGTGCGCTGTATGCCGTAGCAGTCTCGATGGCCGTCGCGTGTGGGGGCGGAGGTGGCGGGGGAGCCGACGAGCCCGACGCCAGCGACGTCGTGATCGGGGCCAACACCACCGTGGTCGCGTTCGAGGGCGAGCACGTGTACTTCGGCGGCGAGCCAAACCGGCGCACCGTTGACAAGCCGATCACCTTCCCCGAGCCCGGCCTGCGCTACCGCAAGGTCACCCTCCGGATCGGCCTGCGCTGCCCGACCGGCGGCTGCGACTATTGGGACCGGCTGGCGCGGCTCTCGCTGGTGCGGCCGGGTGCTGCGGACGAGATGGTCGAGCTCGAGCTGGCGCGCTTCATCACGCCGTACCGGGTCGGCGGCCAGTTCACGGTCGACGTCACCGACCTGCAGCGGGTGCTCGAGGGCCCACAGATGGTGCGGGTTTTCATCGACACCTGGGTGCAGCCCGGCCATGCGCAGGGCGCGGGCTGGCTGGTCGACGCCGCCTTCGACTTCGAGGGGGGCGTGCCGACTCCGGATCCGTTCGCGGTGGTGCCGCTGTGGGCGCCGCAGCGGGTGGTCTACGGCGATCCGGCGCGACCGATCGACGTGACCGCCAACCTCGACGTGCCGGCCGGGACCACCGGCGTCCGCCTGCGCGCGCTGGTGACTGGCCACGGCCAGGGCAACGCCGACAACTGCGCCGAGTTCTGCGCGCGCGACCACACGTTCACGGTCGGCGACATGCCGGTGACCAAGAACCTGTGGCGCAACGACTGTCTGACCACCGCCGTTCCTGGCCAGCAGGGGACCTGGCAGTACGCCCGCGCCGGCTGGTGTCCGGGCGCGATGGTGACGCCGTGGACCGCCGACGCCACCGCGGCGGCCGGGCCGCTCACCGTTAGCTACGACGTCGAGACCTACGAGAACACCTGCCGGCCCGAGTCGGCCACGTGCAGCGGCTGCACGCTCGGCGCCGCCTGCGACTACGACGGCGGCGCCCACACCGAGCCCGGCTGGGAGCAGTCGGCGGTGCTGATCCTGCTGCGCTAGGCCGAAACCGAGTCAGTGCAGCTCGAGCTCCCAGCGCTCGAATGGCGGATCGACCCGGTACGCACGGTCGAAGTACCTTCGGATGAACTGGGCCGCGCGGTACTCGGCGTGCGAGGCGTTGAGGACGGTGCCGTCCGCGTCGAGCTCGAGCACGTTCGCGAAGATCGCGTAGGCCTGCTCGAGCGCGCTCGCGTCCTGGAAGATCGGGCCATAGTCGACGTCGTCGAGGAGCTGCAGGCAGAGGTGCGATTCGCGAGGTAGAACGAGAACTCGCGGATCGCACCGCTGGTGGAATGGCTCAGCCTGGCCACGCGCGGGAGCGTATCACTCGCGCGGGCAGTCGACGGTCTGGTCGTGGGTCTGGGCGGCGAGCAGGCAGGTCCGCCGCGCGGCGCTCCACGGCTG